>ERZ779861.681-NODE-681-length-45856-cov-4.345604_pt1 | contig 45856 bp, 64 predicted proteins | sample MGYA00511558_ERZ779861 | MGnify/ENA primary metagenome ERZ779861 (study PRJEB29588, sample SAMEA2163432) | human gut metagenome | biome: human gut; feature: human-associated habitat; material: faeces | place: Denmark | collected 2008/2010 ...
AAAATCCTGTGGCCATTGCGGCCGTGCGGGTTCAATTCCCGCCTCGAGTACAATTTGAAAATCAAGGTGTTAGATTAGATTCTAACACCTTTTTTGTTGTTCTTACTCTACCTGATTAGGTAACAAAAAGCACACTTTTGTGCCCAAAAGAGGGGTATTCCAGTAGAAATCCAGTAGAAATTTTTCAAGGTTTTTGAAACAATTCATAAAAAATGACGTTCAAAATTAGGTCTAAAGGCTATTTTTAGCCCATTTAATAGTTAAAAAATTATAAACATTATGGAATTAAGTGTAGTGCTAAGAGACGTTTCAGGAAAAACAGGGAAAGGGAATATTAAAATTAAGATTAAGAAAAAAGGGGAAGACCCCACCTTTATTCCAACTACCTATTATATCGAACCCACTTTTTTTGACCCTGATAATGGGATAATAAAGAAGGAATTCCAAGAAGCAGCAAAATGGAATTCAGATCTATTTGCTCAAAAAAGCAGATATGAGACTTATTATAAAGAACTCGGTGATTCGGTAAAAAATGCATCCGTCAAAACCTTAAAGCAGTTATTTGTCACCTACGACAATATCAATTCTAAATCCCAAGAACCTCTAAAATCTGTATCTGATTTCATTGGGGTTATCTCAAAGCAAATAGAAGACCTTAAAAATGAAGAAGCACCCGAAGAATTAAAAAGAAGCGGATATGCTTCTACCTTTGAAGGAACAAAAAACCTTATGATTGAATTTTTCAAATCCGAAATTATTCATTTCCAAAGTATAGACAGGAACGCTCTTATCCAGTTAAAGGCGTATTTCTTAAAGTACAAAGGCAAGGAAGTAACCTTTAATAAGCATCTCCGGAATATAAAGAGAATCTTTAATATTGCAATTGGAGACGGTTTGATAAGTGCCGACTTATACCCTTTCCGAAATTTCAAAATACCTTCGGATTACGACACGGAAATAAGGTGTATTGAAGCAGGTGTATTGAAACAGATTTACGATACAACGGGAATAGGGAGAGATTTTCTATTCTTGTCGTTCTTTCTGTGCGGTATGAACATGAAAGATATATTTTATATGCCATATTTTGAGAGAGGAATAGATGTAAAAAGACTAAAGACATTCAGAAAAGCCGGTAATAAAGTAAAGCTAAAACTTACACTTCAACCGGAAATAATAGAGATTATTAATCGATATGCGGATTCATCAAAAACAAGATTGATAAAAACGTTATATACGGACCGTGCAACGCTTTTACGCATAGTAAACGAAAGCATCAGAGAATCAATAGACAAAATAAATAACAAGCGCGATTCGAAGGATAAAATACAATACTTTACCTTTGCCTATGCCCGCCATTCGTGGGCCACAATTGCAGGTAAACTCAGAATACCAGACGAAACAATAGACAAAGCACAAATGCGGTCGTCGCAAAAAGTTATTGAGAAATACCGTGAATATGACTACACACAAGTAGACGAAGCAAATAGAAAAGTAATAGACTATGTATTATATAAAAAGACCGGGGAATAGTCCCGGTCCTTTAACTATCTATAGAATTATATTCCATCCTTTTGTTCTATCACATCGACAAAACCGAACCCCATCGCATTCCCTTGCCCAAATCCGCATTTGTAACCTATTTCGATCAGGTCCGGATCACCTTCGACTTTAAATGTATAGAGAAATCCTTTAATTTTAGTCTCTGAATCCTTCCCTTCTTTTATAGTAATTAGTTTTTGTCTGATTCCAGATACAATCGTTACAGAGGTCTGAATGAAATCGCGGTCAGACTTATAAAATACGTTATATTTAGAGGATAAATTTTTGTGTATTGCAGCAGAGTAAATATCTTTATGTTCTATCGGATTTAAATGCAGGCTATCTGACTGAACGTAAATAGGAGATTTGGCCTTTAGTATTACGCCTGATTTAATATCATCTTCTCTTAATACCTGTATTTCTTTTACTTTAAGATATTTACCAACATAAAATCCGGGGTTTTCAGATAATCCCCCGATAAAATCACATCCAATTTCATCTATATATGTAGAGAAAATGAATGAAATATAATCCGACAAAATATACATTCTCCTTCCTTCCAGCCTGAACTTCGGAATATACAGATTAGAAAATGTAAAAAATTTATAACGCCGATTGTCTGTTTCAGAAAATGATAACCCGGAATTATGCCAAAATTCTGCCGATCCCGAATTCGATTTATCCATAACGCGATAAATCCAGGCTGCTAAGCTGTATTGATAATTAATATCAATAAAATCTCCGGGATCAGCATTTAGGATTACTTTTATTCTCATTCCCGGATTTTTTTCATGACTTCATCAGCTATTTCGCAGGTAGAAATAGCGTATTTAGACATAAAATCAAACTCAGGCTTATCTTCTTCCCATGCCTCTTTAAATTCATCCGGCCGCTTTATTACTATTCCGGATATTAACCTTGTCCTTTTCAGGATTTCAAGGCAAACATCCGCAGCCTGATAAAACTCTTTCTGTTCAGGTGTTAATTCTTTCTGTTCTTCGGTTAGGGATATACATGAAACATAATCCCCTAACAGGTCGACAATTTTTTCTTCAGTTCCCATTGTTTTAAATTTTAAAAAAACAGAAGAACATTACTGTTGGTTCGATTTAAGACAATTAAAGGCAATCAGCCCTATATATATTTCAATTCCATTACAGTAATGTTCTTTTAAAAATCCCTTCTGCTGGTACAATTCAAGGCATAATAAAACAGCCACATACATATTTCAATTCCAATGCAGAAGGGATTACAAATATACATTATTATTTGGAATTGTAAGTAGTGTTGAAATAAAAATGTCCACTGTTACGGTTCAATTAAAATTTTTAAAAGGGACACTTTACCTCTTAAAAAACAAATTTCAATTCCGGTTACAGTGGACACCACAAATATATAAAATTGGAAGAAAATACACCAATAAAGGTAAAATAAATTATTTTTATGCCTCAAAAACTTATGCTAACAAACTGCCTGACATAAGTTTTTAGATTAACATATGCTCAGGCACCTAAACCCTAAGCAGGCAAATTCCTTTATTTTAGAGTTCAACAGTAGTCAGGAATGGATCACCTGGATACTGAGTCTTTAAGAACACAAAACCATCCGACTCTACTTCACTCTTCCCAAATTTGTAATCAGGGAAAGTTACATTTTTGTACGCTGTAAGAACTTGCTCAGCAAGTTCTTGCTCTACCTTTTCGTAGTTAACGCTATAACCATTAGCGTCATCGTCTAAAATTACAGACCTCCAGTTATTTCCATCCCAGTAATTGTAGGCTAAGGCTTCTGTGTAAGCCTCGTTTTCATCACGCCAGTTTTCAACGAACTCTTTAACAGAGTTGTCTTCACTTTCAATAATATCTTCTGCTGCATCCTCTTCTACCTCAAACCCTGCAACCCTTAAATCGCTCAGGAATTTTTCCCGTAGTTCGGTGCAGTAGTTGTTTTCCAGACAATAGTCCCCGGCATTTTCTTTGCCGATTTTTTGTCCAAATTTGTCATAGCACTCCGACAGGAGCACCGTTTCAAACTTATTCCCTTCGATAATATACATCATATTATCTTCTTCTCTTTCATTTCTTCTCAGTACGATTAAATTCATCATTTTTTTAGGTTTTTAAATTCATTATAAACCTGATTCAGATCAAACTGTCTTAAACAGTTTGCATCCTGTCCCTCATATTCACCGTAAACTCCAAATACAACCCCTTTATAGAGCATAAAAGTGACATTGAAGTTATTTTCGCCATTACTTTCGAAATTTTCCACTTCGGTAGCTTCTGCCATTTTTAATACGTCTTCATCCTTATCCTGTACAAACGGGCGTTTTTCAATACCCAAGTCCCGATACATATCTTCAGGAAACATAGTGTAGTTTTCCAAAATTTCAGCAACCTTATTACTAATTTCTATTTTTTCGTTGTTTACGAAAACTGCCTTACCTGTTTTGTAGTTATAAATTTTCATAGCCTTATTTTTATTCAAATCATATATTTATTATTTCAATACAAATATAAAAACATAATTTGAATTACACAAATATTTAATCAAAAAAAATCAAATTATTTTTTGACAATTTGATTTGTTTGTAAAACCATATTTTGAAAATAAATTTCTATCTTTGCATTAAATTATAATTTAAAGCAATGTTAAGAGTACAGGAGATTTGTAAGCAGCAAGGTATTTCTATGCAAATATTAGCGCAGCGACTGGGAATTACTTATCAGGCTCTTTATGCCGCAGTATCAGGGAACCCAACAATTGGTAAATTGAATGAAATCGCCAAAGCATTAGGAGTTAGCATTGTCGATTTAATAGAAGAAGAGAAAGTCCCAAATACCATTGTTTGCCCCAATTGTGGAAAAAGGTTTAGGATGGAAGAATAACTCTTTATCTTAAACCTTTTTTTTCTGTTTCAGCAAGTTGAAAATATAGTCTCTGCCGGTATGCCTAACACCCGGCTGATTAGTGCAGCGATTGGCAAGGTAGGTAAAGACCGCCCGGCAAGATAATCGCTAACCCTGGAAGGGCTTACTCCAATTTGTCTTGCCAATTCGCTTTTACCCATCCCTTTTTCTTCTATTGCAAGGCCTATAAGATCAGCTAATGTCGGTTTCCCGATTGGAAAATGTTCTTTTTCGTACGCAATAACAACCTCCGACATCAAAACAAGTTCTATGGCTGCCGGATCGTTAGCCGGCATGTCGTCGCTAACAACCGGGAGTAACTCCTCTACCCTTTTTTGTGCAAACTCGTATTGCTCCTTTGTTATCTTTTTCATATATCCATTATATAGTAGAACAATCTATTTTATCATACTCTGAATGAGTACCCACAAACCGGATAAAAATATAGCCTACTGTAAACTTAATTACCACAACCAGGCGATATTTATTACCACGAATATTGAATACATAGTGTTGGTTACCGACATAATCAGTCGCTGGGAAGTCTGCTTTAATGTCCTGCAAATTTTTCCATCCCGCTTTTTCAGCAACATCATACCATCTTTGTAATGCAGCTCTGGCATCTTCCCTGCCTTTGCTCTGGTAAAACTCTTTTAATGTACGATGCGAAACTATTCTCATTGCCTTTATTCTATAAAGCAAATATACTTCATTCTTTTGATATATAAAAATATTTTCCGGTAACTTTTTTATAATTCAAAAAGTTACCGGAATTATTTTATATTTCACATCGAATAGAATACAACAAATTGTATTATTATAAACAAATTGTTTGTTTTATTGAATAGAAGTATGTAATTTTGTTATAAATTAAACAAACTGTAAAAATGGCTGCACCAAAAGGGAATCAATTTTGGAAATTAAGAAGTAAACATGGGCGAGACAAATTATTTGCCACGCCCGATCTACTTTGGCAAGCAGCCTGTGAATATTTTGAATGGTGTGATAAACATCCCTGGTATAAGTCGGAAGCAATAAAAAATGGTAAGTCGGTCGGGAAGATTGTAAAAATACCCACGGAACGACCTTACTCGTTAATGGGTTTCTTGGTATATATCGGAACCTCGCCGTCGTATTGGTATGATTTTAAGGCTGCTAACCATATAGATTTTTCCTGTGTCATTTCTGAAATTGAAAAAATTATAGAAACGCAACAATTTGAAGGTGCTGCAGTAGGTGCTTTTAATGCTAACATAATTTCCCGCAAACTGGGCCTTATTGATAAGCAGAATATTAGCACGCCGGAAGGAGAAGCTATTAATATTCGTTCGACAATAGATACACACAGAATTATATTCGAAAACTACGACAACGAAAAGGAGGAATAATAATGGACCTTGTTTTCCGCTTTAATCGTATTTATGCACCTGTTTTTAATACAGACAAGAGGTATATAGATATTTGGGGCGGACGTGGCCGGGGTGGTTCACATTTCGGGACAGATTATTTTCTAAATCTTATAACGCAACCTAAATATTTCCGTGGCTATTTTGTCCGGCAGGTTTTATCCGACGTCCGGGATAGTCTTTTCCGGGATTTTAAGGACCGGATTGAAGAAAATGCAAGTATTAATATCAACGATTTTCAGATACGCGATAATGACATGCGTATAACTTACTTACCGACCGGCAATACAATTTTAGCAAAAGGAGTTAGTAAGGACGGAAGCAGAACAGCCAAAATGAAATCCTTGGCGGGTGCTACGCATGTCTTAATAGAAGAATGCGACGAAATTGGCGAATCAGACTTTGATCAGCTTGATTTGTCGTTGCGTACAGTTAAAGCGGATAAAGTACAAATTATAAGGATATTTAATCCGCCTTCGAAGCGGCATTGGATCTGGAGGGATTATAATTTAATAGAAAGTGATATTGAAGGATTCTTCCGTGCTATCCCAAAGGCAACTTCCGATGTCCTTTCGGTATGGAGTACTTACAAAGACAATATATCTAATATTCAGAAGTCTACAATATCGAAATTCGAGTCTTTTTTAGAAAATAACCCTGATTACTATTATAACCAGGTTTGTGGATTAATAAGCGAAGGTTCTAAGGGTAGGATTTATTCCGGATGGCTCCCGATTCCGGATTCCGAATATAATAAATTGGATTTACCTAAAGTATATGGACTTGATTTTGGATACAGTAATGATCCTAATGCGTTTGTAGAGATAAAATACGACGGGCAATATCGGTATGTAAATGAACTACTTTACGAAACAGGATTGGATAATTTAGCTTTAGCACAGCGTCTGTATGCTTTAGGGATAAGAAAAAATAATCTGATTATTGCAGATACAGGGAACGGAGGAGATCTTAGGATCGCAGAAATCCGGCGCGGGTGGAAAGAATTTCCTGAATTGAAGTTTAATATAGTCCCAGCAATAAAAGGCCCTGGTTCAATAAAATTCGGTATAAACAAGATAAAATCAGCCAAAATTTACCTGACTGAGTCTAGTGCTAATGGATGGAACGAATATCAGGAATACAAATGGCTCCTTGATGCCGATAAGCTCCCTACCGATCAGCCTGTAGATAAATTTAACCACATCATGGATGCAATACGTTATACAGAATTAGCCAAGGGATCTTATTTTTAAATTCAACACATTGTTATTATTTAAACATTTTGCATCAAAAATATTGCTTAAAATATTTTTTATATATATTTTTGTTTGAAATTAAACAAGCGATGGGTTTCTTAAATAAACTAAGGAATTTCAGTTTTAGGAGCAAACTAAATGTTGGGTCAGGGATAGATTCTATCGAAGAAGCTATCCGAAATTATTCTTTTATGGAATGGCGTCCCGGTAATGGCCTGCCTGATATCCACATCGATTTAGACTGTATAACAGGTATTACGGAAGCCTATAACAAGTGTTCTTCAATTGCTACAATTATAAACCGTAACTCTTCTGCGCTTGTTAATGGCAAATGGTGGTTAACGGATAAAAAAGACAATGATGTATTAAATAAATACAAAGGAATTGCCGCATTACTGGATAAACCTAATCCAATTCAATCTTGGTCGGAGTTCTTAATGCTCGTGGATGTATACAGGCAATTGTATGGGGAAGCATTTGTTTATGCTGTAGTCCCGGATGGATTTTCTATACAGGATGCTTCGGCACTTTGGGCGATAAATCCAAAGTACGTAAGTATAAAACTATCCGGTAAAATGTATTTGCAATCTAATGCCGACGAAATAATAGAAGGATATATCTTAAGTGTTAATGGGACAGAAATTGAAGTAGATAGTAGGTATGTATTGCATATAAGGGATGTGAACCAAAACATTAACATGTCTCCTAACGATATCCGGGGACGTTCCCGTCTTGTCGGGCTAGATAAATCCGTAAGAAACATTATACAGGCAGAAGAAGCTATTTATGCACTTAACAAAAACCGTGGAGCCCAAGGGATATTGGCAAACCGATCCAAAGATGCAATAGGACATCAGCAAATTGACGACAAAGAAAAAGACAGACTACAACGTAAATTTAATACAAATTACGGACTTCGGTCTAATCAGGATACTGTAATTATTACTAATGCAGATTTAGCGTGGCAGCAAATGTCTTTTAATGTAAAAGACCTTATGTTGTTCGAGGGGATAGAAAATAATATAAAGAGGATTGCCGAAGCATTTAACTATCCGTTTGAACTTTTAAATACAACAAATATAGCTTATTCAAATAAAGTAGAGGCTAAACGCGAACTTTATCAGGGGAATATAATTCCTACTGCAAAAATATACGCAGAAAAATTCACTTCTTTTTTCCAGATCGATCGTGCATTTTTCGTCGTCGATTTTGCAGATGTAGAATGTCTTAAAAAGACGGAATCAGAGCGGGCTGACACTATATATAAGCAAAACCAGGCATTTAAAATTGCATACGAGCAAGGTGTAATAAGCCTTGCAGAATGGCGTTTAGCTATCGGCATGGATGAAGAAATATATAAACCGGATAAAACGGCAAAAAATATAACAGAAAATGAGCAAGAAACAGGAGAAAATAGAAGCGAAGAAAGCAATGAATAGCAATAAAGTATTGGTGAAATACTTTTCTGCTAAAGAAATGAAAGATGTGGACCCGGACAACCATATTATCGAAGTTAAATTTGCCGCTTATGGCATGCCTGACAGCGACCGGGATATCCTGATCAAAGGATGTTTTTCCAAATCAATTTCAGAACGAGGTCCTGAATCGTCGACGAACAGAAAAATAGCTTTTCTTTGGCAACATGACATGCACGATCCTATTGGGAAAATTATAAAAATTGAAGAAAAGGATGACGGTGCCTATGCGACTGTACGCCTCAGCAATTTTGATGCTGTGCCTAATGCCAAGCGTGCTTATTTTCAGCTTAAAGATGGCGATATAAATCAGTTTTCTTTCGGCTTTAGCTATGTCTGGGATAAGATAGAGTACGATGAAGAAAGTGATACATTTATTGTCAAGGAAGTAAAATTGTATGAAATCTCCGTTGTTACCCTGGGTGCAAATGAACTTACTGAATATATAGGGGAATTGGAAAATGAAGATGAAATAAAGAGTTATCTAAAAGAAATATTAATTAAAGACAAAAATAAGTTTAACAAGATCAAACAGATCATCGTGGATATTGAAGCCGAGCCGGAGCAAGCGGGACAGCCACCACTCACTTTAAATCAGGGAAATATGTTTGAAAAACTAGCAAAATTAAGTGAAAATGAAAAGAATGATTAAAGATTTGAGAAAAGGAGGTTTTGCGGGTGCAAAGGCCCGCTATAGCTTTCGATTAGTATGTATTTGTTTCGGATTAATTGCCGTGGCTGCACTATTGTGTGTACTTTCCGGTGGAATTGGTTTAGGTGCAGGTGCAGTTTTAGCCGGGGTTGTCCCTGTTGGTTTTGCGTTACCGGATGGGGTCGATTTCAATGAAAAGGAAAGAGCCGGATTAAAAGCGCTGGCAGATCATTTTAATGCTCAGTTTAAATCTTACGTTGATAATAAAATCAATGAGGAAAAACTGATGGAGAAAATGCAGGAAAAATTAAAGAGCTGGGCTGACGAAAACGGAATCTCGAAGGAGGCTTTTGAAAAAATGCAGAGTTCTTTGAAAGAACAGGGGAAAACAATTACCAGTTTGAAGGAGCAAGGAGTGCCGGTAAAAGGAGCACGAGGTTTAAAATCCGCGTTTGAAAAGAATTACGACAAATTTGTATCTGCGGTTAAAGATAATAAAGTCGGATTTTGTATAAAATCTGTAGATGAACATACTGCAGCAAACATTCAGACTACATCCAATAGCATAACCACTACTTCCGGAGCAACTCTTGCGGAAGAAATAGGAGAGAATAACGAATTATTTATGAAACGGCGTGGCCGGGAATACATCCATGATATAGCCAATGTTACCGTTGTTGATGAAGTGCCTGAATCTTTTAACTTTTACGAAGAAGGAGACGAAAAAGGAGCTATTGCCGTTGTGTCTGAAAATGGATTAAAACCACAGGTACATTTAAGCCTGATTAAAAATAAAGTGGATGCAAAAAAAGCTGCTGGTTATATCGTTGTTACCGAGGAAATGCTAAAATGGCGTTCGCGTGCCTGGGCCCAAATTCAGCGTCTTTTTAATGATAAAGTATGGAGAGACTATGAGAAACTATTGACAGAAGATTTGCTGTCTAATGCAACTGCTTACACTACCACAGCGCTCGATGATACAATTGCTGCACCGACTGATTTTGATGCAATAGTTGCTTCAGTACTGCAACTTGAAAGCTTGGAATATAGACCGGACGTGCTGATTATTAATCCTGCGGATAAATGGAAACTTGCATTGACTCAGGCAAATAACGGCACTTTTATTCTGCCCTATATTCAGAATGGCGGAGAATTTTCTTTGCTTGGTCTTCGTGTAATTACTACTACCCGTATTGCATCCGGAACGTTCCTTATCGGAGAATCTGATACATGGTTTATTGAAGAAGAAGCACCACAAATAAGGACCGGGCTTGTTAACGACGATCTTATCCACAACCGGATGACAATTATCGGCGAATTATTCTTCCTATCCTATGTACCATCTAACAATGCCGGATCTTTTGTTAAGAGTACATTCAGTACAGTAAAAGAAGCATTAAAAGCTCCTGAGGCAGGAGTTGGAGGATAGATAACTCCGGGGCTTAGGTCCCCGGATAGTTTAAATTAGTAACATATTAAAAAATAATACAATGGAAACAAAGGTAGAAAAAGAAGCAAGAGTTGTTTATAAGGACGATATGGTAAAGATTGTTTATACAAACAAAAGTGTATATCACAAGGAAGGGGAAGAGGATTTTGTGCATCGGTTACAGGCCGAGAAGTTGGTAAAAAAAGGAGTTGCAAAAATGTCGCGCGGTAACTGATATGTTTCTGGATAACACATATTTTCAAGGAGAATTGTCGATCCCGAACCTGATATTCGTAGAACCGAAAGGAGTTGGAACGATGATCCAAGCCGTTAACGAACAGTCTTTCGATTGGTATTTGGGGAAATACGAAGTGAAATTCATGAATGAATTACTTGGTAGTGAGATGTATGCCAGAATGATGAAGGAGATAGAAGACGGGAATGAGTGGGGTAAGTTAAGGAATAAGATTTTTGTGTTTACAGGTTCGGGTAATAGCTATTCTCCTGCTGCAAACTATGTGTATTTTTACTCAATCCGGAGCATGCAGACACAGACATCACCCGAGGGAGAAGTTAGAGGCCGTAAAGATTATTCTTCTATCGTTTCTGTATCCCCAAAACTAGTAAGAGTATGGAACGATATGGTTGATATGATTGCGGATATCAGGGAATACGTAAATCAGAATGAAGTTCTGTACGGGAAATTGGGCGATGATGCAAGGTTGTTTAAATACATTAATACGTTTGGAATATGATTTCTCCTAATAAGCTTATCGGTAGCCTCGTTTTTCGTACTCGTAATGCGCTTGACTGGAATAAAGAGTTTAAGGACAATTTATTAAGTTATCCTTACAGTAAAAATTGTTTGGTAAACAATCATTTTTTATTGTGGCATTATCCGGGTACAAATAACGAGATATCGAATGCATTACTTGAAATCGGTAAGCATCCGAACGGAGCAAGACTAAAATTCCCTTCTTTTTTAAATTTTCAGCCAATCCGGCAAGAAAACAGGGGGAATGAGGTGACTATATTTTACAATATTGCAATTGTTGGTACTGTAAAAAGTACCTGGATGACTGAAAAACGGGAACACGAAGTATTTGGAAAGGTGCTCCGTCCTGTTTATGAAGAGTTTATTAGGCAAATACAAGCTTGTAGATATTTCAAAACAGACTATGGGAAACCTGATCATACATACTATGAAATTTTTACTACTGGAGAGAGCGCCGGAGAAATAATAAAGAGATACGGAGATAATATTGATGCAATAGAAATACATGGCATGGCTTTAAAGCTTAATACGAATCTGTGCAAATCCGATTTCCTTACAATCGAACGCGAGAATGCTGCAGTAACATCTGGTATTAAAGGAATTTTAAATTTTAGAGAAGAATGAGTATTGGACAAATTAAAAGTAATTGCAAAACAGCAACTCCCCTCACCGGGGCTGAAAGTTGTGCAAAACAGGAAGGGAAAGTATCAGCTTTGATTGTAACTGGCTTGAATGCGTACTTCCCTCTTGAAGAGACGGATTTTACCGATGAATTAGGAACCCATGTTTATGAATCCGGTCCTAACCGGATTTATCCGATTAAAAATATCGTTGGGATGACCATTTCCGGTGGGGATATCAATGCTCCGGACCTCGGTACATACGGAGGCCCAGCACCGACAAACCTAAATGTGAAAAACGTGGCTTATCAGATTAATGCCGGCGATTGCATGTATAAAGAACTGGCAAAATTTAATAAGCGGAAAGTACGTGTAATTAGAGTGGACGACGAAGGATATGCCTATGGTACAATAGTAAAAAGAGGAAGCGAATATTTTTTCGCAGGATATGAAGGAACTTTGTACACACAACGTACGCCGACAGATGGTTCAACTGCATATAATCTGTCTCTTTTCGTATATTATACTCCGAATAACGAAGATGAAGAAAAAAACATGGCTGCAATAAATGTTGGTCTTGTGAATGTCCCTGACGGACTTTTAGGTGTTACTTTAAAAAAAGGGACAGCGAGTGGCTCGGCAACTGTAATTACAGCATGCGGAGCAGAAGACATTACTTCGGAATATGGGGAGAAGTGGAAGGCAACGATGTTTTTAAATGCTTCAGGAGGATCCCCTACGACAGTTACATATAATCAATCTACCGGTACTTTGACATTTGAACCCGCTGCAGCATACAGGATCGCGCCGGCGTCTGTATTAAATGCAGATATTCCAGGGATTGAAGGTATCAATGAACTAACCAATCTGTCATGAAAGTTATAATGGGGAAATACGTGATAGACGTAAATGAAAGTGATATACGAAAGTCACGTAAAACATCATGGGTCAGCCAACGTGTGAAGGCTTTTGAGTGGACAGGGATTGACCGGGACGTACTTACAGAGAAATTTTCAGAAGTATTTGACAGTATTAAGGGATCTGATACCAAAGAGTCCGAATAGTTTTATTTTGTTATTTTATCTGGAGGGGGTGGGTAGTTCCACCCCTTTATATTATGGGGATAAGGGAATTAATAAGAAAATATACGAAAATTCAGGAAAATATAAAAAATATTCCTGCAGTAATTAACGGAATTGTAGCAAGGGATAAGGATATATTACTTTCCCTTAATAGAGATCAGATGTTGTTGGGACGTAATGCAGAAGGTGAAGTATTAACACCTTCATACCTTAACGATCCGTATTTTAAAAGCAATTTACAGGCTGAAGCATATGCCCGGATGAAATACAAACTCGAACAGGAGCATAAAGCGCGTATTGAAAATCCGACACTATATCCGGACAAAGACAAGGATACCCCCAATCTTATTGTGACCGGTCCGTTTCAGGACAATATGTTTATTTTACCGGAAGGAGAAAGTTTTATTATTGGCTCATCATATCGAGATTCAAACGATATAGAGAATAAATATAACAATCTTGTATTTGGGATATCTCCTGAATCAAAAGAATATTTCTATAAAAATTTTATCCATCCTGCTCTATTAAAACTATTACAATGAGTTGCGATTGTTTAAAGAAAAAGACTACAGAGGCTGACAAAATAATGAATCAGGCCCGTATTGAAAGTGAAATTGAAAAAAAAGATTATGTCGTATATGAAGAAGGGAACAAAACATTCTATGACCGGAAATCGTGTTGGCAAAAAGCGGGGAAACCTGGCAAAGTCAGAGGAATTATATTCTATTTACAGTAGTTGCTATGATTGTCCATTGAAGGTCTATATAGAAATTGTATGTAATAATAATCTGGATGCTCTTATAATTTCTGGGAATCCACCAAAAACAGTATTAGAAAATGCGAATAATAAAATAATTTCCGGCTATGCGGAATTATCAGGGAGTAGTATATCAACGAGATATAATGTTCTGCTTAAAGATATTTATTCATACAGATCTCAGATTGTCGGACTGACATTATGTCTGCAAATACTTCCTATTACTCCGGATGCTGCAGTTGGAAATCTTTCTAAACTTGGAATGAGGTGTTCCATCCCTGAGAATAATGAAGATATGGATCGTTTAATCAGAAAAATTGATTCCCGCATAAAAGACAGATCAATCCGGCTGAAAAAGGCACAAAAGGAATTTGATAGTATCCAAAAAAGTAATAAAAGTAAAGCAATAACCCCTAAAGATTTTTATGATCAGCTTGCGATAATAAGCCGGTGGGCCGGATTCAGAATTTCAGTGGACATTACGCTTGCAGAATATGCTGTATATATTAAGCAGATGTCGGAATATGTAGAACAGTCAAAATCAATGATCAATGGCAAGAAGTACTAAAAATATGGAATTGGTACCACAGGAGGTACTAAATGAATTGATGGCATTGGATGTCCAGTTAGACAAAACAAAATCTAATCTACTGGAAATTTTAAAACCGGTTGTTGATATTAATAATGAATTACAGAAATCAGCTACAAATTACAAAACACTTACCGATTTAATCAATAAACAGAATCAGGTCGAAGCCAAAGCTATTGCCGAATTAGAAAAACATCGGGATACAATTAAACAAATTAAAATTCTTCAGGACAAACTAAGTTCTTATCAGAGTCAACAAACTAAAGATATAGAAATGTTACGATCCGCAATAGAAGAACGTAAAAAATATAATGATGAAATTCAAAAGTCCGTAATAGCTAAACAAAAAGAATTTGAAGAGTCAACTAAAAGTGCAGATGGCATTAAACAGGAAGGGATTGCTTATAAAGAAATGGCCTCTGCAGCAAATAAAATCATAGGACTACGTAGTCAGAATATATCTTCACTGATAAAAGAACAAACAGCATTATCATCAGTAAAAGCAGAATTATCAAAGCTGAATAGAATAGAAAATGAAGGGAAAGAATTAACAGAAGAACAAGTCGCCAGAAAACGAGAGTTGATAAATTCCGAGAAAGAGCATAAACAAATAATATCAGGTTTAAATCAGGTGATTCAAAACGATATTAAACTGAATCAGGCTGCTTCCGGATCAATGAATGAAATGGCCCAATCTTTAAGTAAAGCAAGAATTGCATACCGGAATTTGACAGAAGAAGAAAGGAATTCACCATTTGGCCAAGAACTGTTAAAGTCAATACAAAAAACAGATTTGAAAATTAAAGAATTCGATGCATCTATTGGTAACCATCAACGTAATGTTGGTAATTATGCAGGAGGTTTTAATACTTTACAATATAGCGTCCAACAAGTTGCCAGAGAACTTCCATCATTGACAATGAGTCTTAGTCAATTTTTTCTGGCTATTTCAAATAACATACCGATCTTATCCGATGAAATAGTAAAAGCCAAGAATGCAAATGCAGCATTAAGAGCAGAAGGAAAGAAAGGGGTACCAGTTTGGAAACAGCTTATATCTTCCGTATTCTCCTGGCAAACAGCTTTAGTCGTTGGAATAACTGTAATTACTGCATACGGGAAAGAAATTAGTAATTTCTTTAAAGCATTGTTTGGAGCTAAGCAGGCATTAATCGAGGTAAGTGAAGTACAAAGGATATTTGGTGAAAATATAGCTAAAGATACAATTGAGTTGGATGTAATGATTGACAAATTAAAAAATACGACAAAGGGGACAGAAGATTATAACAAAGCCCGGATGAAAATAATTGATAAATATGGTGATTATCTGAAAGGGCAAAAAGATGAGATACGTAATCTAGAAGATTTGGATGCTGCATATAAGATATTAACTCAGTCGATAATTCAGAACTCTATTCAAAAAGGTTTACAAGAAGCTAATTCCAAAATGATAGAAGAATATAATAAAGGGATGGAATCTGCGTTAGGTGGTGTACTTGAAAAATTTGAGGAAAAATATGGTAAAGAAAAGGGAGCTGAAAAATTTATGACTTTTAAAATTGGGATTACATCCGATGATAAGGAGTTAAGAGAGGCTGCAGAAGAAATTTACAGAGAATTTAATGAAAGAACGATAGGAGCACGAACTAATGAATTAAGCAAAGCATGGCTCAATATAAGTAAAACAAATGAAAAATTGAAAGAAACTCAGAAGACAATTTCAATAATGGAAAATTCTTATCGTAAAGTTTTTGGGACTGATACGGTTAAGAAATCAGATTCATTGCTTGGGAAGCAGCAGGCTTTAAGGAAAGAAGCAGAATTGTTACCTGAAAGTACAGAAGAGGAACTCAAATTGAAAAATAAACGTTTAAAGCAAATAGATGATGAAATAAAACGCCTTAAAGAGCTTGGTATAGAAACTGACAAACAAGCAAAGTCGAGAGAAAAAGAGGAAAGAAAAATTCATGATTATATTATAAAACTTCAGGAGAGGGAAAGAAATGCTTATAACCAAATGCTTTCTCTGAAAGAGAAAGAAGGTAGCGAAGCTAATAAAAGAATCGTTCAGGATGAAAGATTTTCTTATGAGGAACGCATCGAGGCACTGAATAAATATAGTGAAGCTTTAAAAGCATCTGTAAAAACCAATGCATATGCTCAAATTGAGAAATTAATAAGAGAAACAACTATCGGATTAGGTAAAGATCCGGATAACGAAAAAGACCGGGCTGAAGTTGCCCAGAAGGTTTCAAATCAGGTCCTTTTAATAAGACAAAAAGAGGCATTGGAAATAGAAAAGATTACAGAACAGAGTGCTAAAACCCAATTACAAATAGAGGAAGATAGAGTAAAAAAAATGCTTAAGTCTGTTCAGGAAGAAGCAGATGCGCGAAGTAGGGCTATATCCGGGAAAGAATCAACAGAATACGATTATCTGGCCAAAGATTATAAAAAAGGTTTAATGTCCGAGGAATTGTATCAGTCTAAAAAAAAGGCTATTTCGGATAAATATGCTTTAATACGTTTTGATGAAGAACAAAAAATGTTGGAGCAACAATTAAATACTTTTGGTCTGAAAGAAGAAGAAAAGAATGATATTGAAAGACGTTTGGCTGACAATCGCCTAGAATATGAAAAATGGGTAAATGAACAAGAGATTGCTGCAGCTGAGGCATTGGCAGAAAAGAAAAAAGAGCTTTTGAAGGATGTATTCAATTTCGGTCAACAGCTTATCGAGCAACGTTTCCAGAACCAACTTAATGCCCTTGAAGAAGAGTCTGAGGCAAATGATGAATGGTCTGAGCGTGAGAAAGAACGTATTGACCGTTTGGAAGAAGCCGGTGCAATTTCAAAAGAGCAAGCGGATGCCAGAAAAGCAGTTGTGGATGATCAGGCTGCAGCCAGAGAAAATGAATTAGAGAATAAACGTGCTGAAATAAGGAAAAAACAAGCTGTATTTGAAAAAGCTATTGCAGTGGCAGATATTATGCGAGAGCTTGCTTCTGCGATTTTTAAAATTCAAGCAGAAGCTGCAGCAGCTGCTGCGATTCCTTTTGTTGGGGCTGCATTAGCAGCAGCAGCTTTAAGTCAAATACCTTGGATAATTGCAATGGCTGGAGTACAATCTGCAACAGTTCTAGCAACTCCTATCCCTGAATATGCACAAGGTACAGAAGATCACCCGGGAGGTCTGGCTATTGTTGGAGATGGTGGAAAATCTGAAATGATTATAGCAGGAGGAAAAGTTTTCCGCACTCCATCGACGGATACACTGGTCGATTTACCGCCTCATTCTGTCGTATTACCGGATTTTAATGCGGGAATGAATACATTGAAAGCTCCTGATATCCATATGAGTGATCGGGCTATTTCTTTTGAAGAACTTTCAGCTTTATTAAAGGAGGGTAACCAAAAAACTGATACATTATTAAAAATGTTCCGTCAGAACATTAAAAATGAGTTGTATGCAAGAGAACTAAATAAAGTAAATCGTATTACAAGATGAAAATAGTAAGAGATTATATAAAATGTGTAGTTATAGAAGGGGGAGCATATGAAAGAGGGGAATTTGCCGGCAATAGGTGGTGTAGAGTAAATGAAAATGGAGAATTTGAAACCTATGAATATAGTTTGTCAAGACTATATATATTAGATAACAGAAAAAAAGATGGGACGTTAGGGCTATATAAGCAAGTTGAATACAATGGATATTTAAGGGATAGCGCTGAGATTGTAATGCTTGATTCCAATTTAAATGTTTTGGACCATATTAAAAATACGGGGGATGGACCTATAACTAACGTAGCATTCAATATACCTGAAAATTGCAGGTATGTATATTTATCTTGTGCGTCAGATTACGAAAAGAACTACTACTTAAGAGTTTTTGAGGGAGATTTTATTGATGTAACTCAAAGTATTGAAAATCTGGATTCTTTGGAGAATGTATTGTCGCGTGATGGTGTATCCGGTGTTATATCAGAGGTTTCTTTTGAAATAAGTTTTGTTTTATCTGCAAAAGATTTTGTAAAAGACATTTTCTTCCGTAAAGGACTTTATGGGAAAGCTTTGTTAAAAATTTATCGGAGAGGTAATTTTGACAATGATTACAAACTAATAAAAGATATAAATCTTGATTTTAGTACATACCAGGAATATGCAGATCGGGTTACAGTGGAAGCAGCAAAATTTGATTTACTTGAAATAATTAATTCAGAGGGGAAAACAAAATATGAAGTACCAGTATCAGAAATCGCTGATACTAAAAAGTGGAAGTATGAAAGAATGAATTTTATTAATAACGGTGTTTATGAATTGGTTACTTCGGATATGACAGTTGCGCAAATAACTGACCTTATTGCATTTTCTTTGAATTTATCAAGTAGTGAATTGGTTCCAGGGGAAGAAATAGACTTTGTCTCACAAACTCTAACTTATGGAAAAACTAATTATTTCATTCAAAATAATGGAGAATCAGTAAATATGCACATAAAAATGATGTTTAAGTTTATTTTTGAAGGGGAAATTAAGGTACATAATCCATTTGAAACAGAAATTGATAAGAATAGCTTACTTAGTATTCAATTATACCGACTTTCATCTGAAGGTAATTTTAAAGAAAGTATTAAAAGTTGGTTTCTTACTCCAGAAACATTAAGTATTGATGGAGAAAAATATACGGGTATATTTTCCGACACCATGAATGTGGACAAAATTGTAACCATAGAACCAAACGAAAGGATATGCTTGGGATTTAGTAGCGTGAATAATATGTCGATGGCAGTAACAATTCAATCAGGTTACTATAGGTTTGAATCTTTAGAAGAATATAACAAACCAATTCTAACTGCTTACTATACTACTAAAAGCCAAAAATCACATAAAATAGATATTATTGACCCAACGACCCTTATGCAACATTATTTAAATGACATGTCTGGAGTTAACGGTCTTTTTTCTGTACAAATAAATTGGAGTGAGAGTAATTACAAAACAATGCTTATTGCAGCAGAAAGTATAAGACAAATTCCTGGAGCTAAATTATACGGATCACCAAATGATTTTTTTGACTGGATGAAAGTATTAGGGTATGAATATGATATTGACGGGACAAAGTTGATTTTTAATTTTAGGGATGAGTATTTTAAAAGTTCATTTGCTGCGATGTCTATGCGAAAAGATGAAATTGCAGACTTGATTATTAAGGCAGATAATACCTATGCTTATACTTCTGTTGAAATAGGATATGATAAGCAGGATTATGATACCATGAATGGCCGATGTGAACCCAATGGAATGTTTTCTTACACAACCGGATATATAACACGTACAGATAATAAATTAAGTCTAATAAGTCCTTATCGGGCCGATTCCATAGGTATTGAAATGTTGTGTCAGGAAAGCGATAAACAGACGACAGACACAGATTCTGATAACGATGTTTTTTTTGTTGCCTTAAAAGAGAATAGCGAAGATTACTCTGAATACAAAGATATCTATATTGAAGATAAGGATTTCTCTAGTCTGAAACTGTTTAATGCTCCGTTTAATCCGTATTATTTAATAAAAAGAAACCAAAGCCTGATAGGGATAAATGCTGATAAGGTAAAATTTAAAGCTACAGATATGAGCCGGACGGCAATTATAATAGATAACGGGCAATCTGTTGATCCATATGCCGATCAGATAATTTCTAAAAAATTATTTGAACCAATTATATACAACTTTGCGGCAGGAAGCAATAAAGATTTACCTGATCATGCTGTCAGGAATGGGTTGGTTAAAATAAATTGGAAGGATGAAATTTACACTGGCTTTATTAAGGAAATCAGGAAGAATTATGCTTCCGATACAGAAACCACTTGGGAATTATGGGGATTTAAAGATAGGGCGGTGTAATTGTTTTAAATAAAACATTTCATGTATAATATTTTATTATTTGTATTGTTTTTTATATTTTTGTTGAAAATACAACAATAATATGTCTGCTATTTTTATATCTGAATTTAGTTCTCTGAATTTTAGAAAAGACTGGAAATTGTCTTTTCAGCAAAATGTAGATTACATACCAAAATTTCTTCCTACTGATAATATTCAAGTTCAGTATGTTGTCAAAGATTTTACACTAACCCCTTATCTTAAAAATATATGTACTGGAGAAGTCCAACAACTTTCTCCGGTACTTTTACTTGAAACTGAATCGGAAAAATGTTATCAATTAACAATTAATAATTCTTCAATATCCTCAGATGCAGAGTTTAATTTATACTTTGCTTCCGATCAGGATGGGGAGAAAATTAAAGATGCAAATTTTTGTGTTTGTACTGAACTGCCCGATACGATTCTTCTTGAATATACTAACCGAAAAAATGTTTACGAAACAATTTTTGACGGTATAGACCGATTTTTATTCAGGGTAGAAGGGGCTTTTTTGCCTCAGGAAATATCCTTTGAAAATAATACAGAAGAATTTAGAGACCAACGATATGTATCTAAAATTCTTTCTTCTACAGCATTTGAAAAGAAAACTTTGACACTTGGTGGCGGAATGGGAGTTCCTAACTGGGTAGCAAGGAAAATCAACTTGATTTTTTCCCTAAGCTCCGTACATGTTGAAGGGAATCCGATGGTGAGAAGTGAAGGCGGAGCTGTTGAATTAACTGAAATCGGTAAATATTATCCTCTTTATATTTATAAAATAGTACTTGAAGATGGAGAAGATAATGAAGACACTGGAGATGGTATTATTGAATATTTGAGGGCGGTAGACGAAAAAAAAAAGATAATACGCAAATCTTCTGAGAACGATTTACGAGTTTATTTAGAAGATACCGGTATTGATACTGCAAAGATGATTCGCGAATTGGAATTGATAGGCGAATTATCAATAAATTATACCATAGAAGTTGATGACAATGTATCAGGTTCCACGAATAAGACAACATTACAGTCTTTGATTCAATTTATTTCCAAAGATTTTGTTACAAATAATAAGTTCGATGAATATATTGATCAACCGGTCAAAACTACCGATGATGTTAAATTCAATTCTGTAGAAGCCAAGGAGAGTGTAAGCACTGAAAAAGTTACGACCGAGGAAGTTGTATCTAAAGACTTCAAATCCGGCTTATTAGGAGTAGGTCACAGATTATGGGATGGAGTTTTAGAGGTAAGTGAGCTTATTGTCCGTAAGACAATGCATGTTTTTGAAATAATTGTACAGAAGGTTACTTCGGTAAATGGCAGCATGCTCACGACCCCGGGAGGTGGAGTAAGAATATCAGAGGTAGAGGAATTGGAAGATGGTTACAAATGCTTATTTAACAATGATGATGGGACGATACCGAATCCTTTTATAGTAGGAGATCAGGCGTTACATCAGGTATTTACCGGAAAGAATATAGGAAGATACTGGCGTCTTGTAACGGAAGTTGGTGATAATTATTTTATTCTGAGTAAAACAGATTGTGAAGCCGGCAGTGGGATTCCACAGGTGGAAGATGAAATTATTCAGTTTGGTAACAGAACTGACAAAAACCGTCAGAATGCAGTCCTTACTACTTCTTATGGTTCAGATGCTCCCTATACTGCATATTATTCTAACGTAAACAGCTATTCTCTCGAAGGGAAAGAAGACGTCCGTGAGGGTAATTTGAGAGGCATCAATGACCCTGATTTCGGACAACTTTCAGGTAGTGGATTTTACGGTAAGAATGTTTATTTAAAAGGTATCTTTAGGTTGTTGTCCGGCAAGACCGTGGAAGAGTCCATCGGAGACGTGCAGAGTAATCTGGACAACCTCCAGGTAGGAGAAACCAACCTTCTTGACAATAGTAACAAGGGATGGAAGAATACTGGTTATCCAATAGCGACCATTTACTTAGGAGACTATAAACCCAAACAAGGAGAAGAATGTACAATTGTTATTAAAGGCAAATTAGGGGCGAATAAAACAAGCTGGGGTGTTTACAATTCTGGAGGGAATGTTGTATTGGCTAGTTTTTATCCTGGTGGTCCCGATACAGATTATATTGCTTTGAAAACTTTTAAATGGACGTTAGGGACGCCTGCTGTTGATAATACATTTATTCGAATATATCCAATGCCTAATAGTGTATCCGTTGAATCTGAAATAGAGTGGGTAAAACTAGTATTAGGCAATAAAACTTCGCTATTGTGGACCCCCTCTATCAACGATCAGAGGCAGATTGCAATAGATGAAGCGGGAAAGGTTGTTGATGGGATACAGATCGGTTCCCAGAACCTTATATCCAAAAAAATGATGTTGAAGTGGAATGAGAAGAACAAGGATATTGCGGTCTGGGGGCAGGATGCAGACGGGGTGTATCTCAGGATAAATGAAGTACTACTGCATAAAAATTGGGCGGGCAGCAATGAAATTGCTAATCCGGTATTTGATTTGCAATTCAAACCCGATACACAGTATGTATTATCTGTTGAATGGAAACTTGCAGCAGTACAAAATTACGATGGACTTGCTTTCAGGATATTTTACACTGATGGAACGGCAGAATGGCATGGATTAACAGGAACAATAATCACAAAAACAATCGCCAGATTAATTACGAAAGCCGGGAAAACAGTGCAGAAAATATCTGCGTCATACGGAAGCAGTAAAGCCAATACACTAATCTACAATATCTCCCTAATCGAAGGCAATAAACCCTTGCAAGGCTTCCCCGTTGCAGAAGAAGACCAGGTCGGAGCAAATAATGTGAATCTGGCGGAGGGGACAAAAGGGCCGTTTACGGTTGAAGGGGGGACAAATAATTATGCATATAAAACTCTGTATATTCCTGTAATCAAGCCGAATACAGTTTATTATGTGAATGCCCAAAATATAGAATTCTTATCAGGCAATATTAGCAAGTGTGATTTCGTTTTATATGATAAATCTATTAAATCTTATCTAACAACTACTTACCATCACCTTTATGACAAAAACGGTGGTATTATAATTACCAGAAGCGATTTTGAAGCTCAGGAAGGGTATTTACTTTGTTACGCCGGAGAAGGAGGGCATACCGCAGGGAATTCGGTCCGGTTCACCGAAGTCATGATAGTCGAAGGCTTTCTTCCGGCCCCTGTTTGGACTCCTTCTTTCTCCGAGCAGCAAGCAGAAATAAAAACGATAACGAAAACCCTGACCGAAATTAAAGCCGAAAACGGAGAAATAAGTTTAAGGGTTAACGAAGTTTCTGAGAGAGTGGAAGAGGCTAAACAAGAGACAATTGATGCTGCAAAAGAATACACAACTCTTAAAACATATCGTGAAACAGAGATCGACTTAAGGGCTGAAAAGTGGGATCAGGACACATATTATCCAGTAACTATTAGAATACCAACTTATGAGACAATGATAGAAGTTACTGCGATGTGGGCTGCTTCAAAACCAGAATGGGCAACACATAGCGACGGTTATTTTTCAATGAACTGTGTATGGCGTAGTAACGGGAGTGGATGGGGGGCATTTACTGTTAACAGAACAATTGAGGTTTTCGAATATAGATTTACCAAGGAAATACCCGATACTACCCCAGTGCAATATATACTCCCTGCCGGCAGTATTGGGCAACTAATTAGTAGTAGCGAAGAACTTATTTATCTTCGTGGAGGTGGTAGGTACCTATTTAAAATCGGGAACAATTGTGTAGCAGTAGTACACGATAGTCGTTATACGGCTCCAGATGGGTCAGCTGTTGCTCCTGCTGCTTGGGTAAGCAGGCCTGTTCTTACGAATGTAATGAAGACGGAATTTGATTCTCAGATAACACAATTAAAGAATAGTATTAATCTAAGGGTAACCAAAACGGATTATAATAATGATCAGCAAATTGTAAACAAAGATATTAGCGATTTACAAATTAATTACAACCAAATTTCTTCTACAGTATCTAAAATTATAAATGGTACCCAAGAAATATCTGGTGTTGTAACACAAAGTAATTTCGTTACAATTTTTTCTTCAAATAAAAATGCATTAGGGCAAGAAGTTATTGAATCTATTAATGTTGGCGGAGGAGGCGTTACAATTGATGCAAGTAGGATTAATCTTAATGGAGCTATTAGTGCAAACGGGAATGTTCAGATTACAACAGATGGAAAACTTATTGCAGTTAACGGAGAGTTTACAGGAAAAATTACAGCGACAGAAGGAGAAATTGCCGGACTGAAATTAAGCAATAATGGATTGAGATCATCTGATTTCAATGCGAGTTCAAAAATAGGCTCTTGTTATGCTAAAAATGGTTTTTCTGTATATGCATCAGGGGCTGGTGTACTTACCCCTTCAATAGGTGGAATGCAAGCCGGAATAATAACAGCAGTAGGAGATTTTATAAGTCATATAACTGGATTGGAAATAATTGCCAAGGAAACATCGTATAATTATGGATCATCTTCAAAAGTTACTGCCTTAAGAATACAAGCTGAGAACAGATATTACGGTACTCCATTTGATCCACCTCTTGCGATAGAGGTAGTTTCTGGAGATGTATTATTCGGTGGTAAAATGACAGTTAATAATACATCTATCTTTAGAGGTCAAATATATTTAAATCTTAATAACATACCAAATATTTCAGGGGCTTCGAATTATTACCTATGTATAAATAGATCAACCGGACAATTAAGTTACAGATAAATTATAAAAAACATGGAAATTAACTATTTTATTTCAGCAAAAGCAACGGCAACGGTACAGAATATAAATGTATCGCTGAGTGCAGAGTATCAAAAAGAGCAAGCACCGGAAGTTATCTCCGTAGTAGCAAACGGATACTTGGACGACGGGAAGAAATTCATGAATGCAACCCTTAAATACAATCCTAAGTCCGAGGATTTCAATTCGATTAACGGATCAAATGTTGACTTGGGTATTATTCAGGGGATTGTTCCATTAATTACGGAATTTTATAGAAAGATTACTGAAACATTCACTAACTACTAACAAAATGAAATATAGTTTTGACGTAAAAGATGTATCAGCAATTGATTTGTTAGGTAATAATTATATCCAATTGCTGGAAGAGAATCAAAATAAAGGCATTCATCAACTTGTCGGAAATGCCGTGTATGTGTGCACAAACACAATTGAAATGCATGAAATTGCCAAAAAGATATTCAACGGGGAAGCTGTGGATATGAATGAAAATGAGACAGAATTATTCAAAGCCTCAATAATGGATTCAACCTGGCATGTTTTTATTAAAAACGCTATTATCTCTGCAATCAAAAACAAATAAAAAAGAGGCCGCCCTCGCGACCTCTATAAATATTTCCCAAGCAACCCCAAGTCAATCTTATATTGCAAGTTTACAAAGTTTTTTTGAGAATACAAAAGAATAATTTAGAAATATAAAACAATATGAACAAAGAGGAATGGAGAAGGTTAATAACCGAAACGTTGAAAGAAACAGGCTTGTACTCTGACAATGCAAGAGATCTTATCATGGGGACGTTTGCTCAGGAAAGCAATTTTAAGTACACCCGGCAAATTGGCGGTGGTCCGGCTTTAGGATATGGGCAGATGGAGCCGGCAACCTTCAATGATATTGTGGTTAATTTTCTCCGGCATAAACCGGAGCTAATGGGGAAAGTAATGAAAGTATCCGGTGTTGTCACTTTGGAGCCTGAGATGCTTGTAGATAACAAAAAGCTGATGATCTGTATGGCCCGCATACATTATTTGCGTGTAAAGGAGGCATTACCTTCGAATAAGGATGTTTGGGCGATGGGTGAATACTGGAAACAATATTACAATACGCCATTAGGCAGAGGGACCGTAAAGGAGTTTGTCGAGAACTATAAAAAATATTGTTTATAACAATGTTTCGGGAGGGGATAGAAGTACCACATTTAAATTAAGATTATGAGTGAAAGAAACACAATTTCGGCAATGGTATCAGTATTCATGAGTGGTTTTATGGATTTTATCGAACCTTTAAAATGGTTCATGTTGCTTGCACTGATATTAATTATCGTAGACCTGAGGTTTGGGATAGCGGCATCCAAGAAAAGGGGTGAAAGAATCCGGTTTTCACGGGCTGGGAGAAGGACTATCAACAAAATGGTAGATTACTTATGCTGGATTCTTCTTGCCGGAGCTATAGGGAAGACATTTGGAGAACCTTTTGACATTCCGCTGCTTCCTTCTATTGTCCTGTTGGTCATATACGGGTTTGAGATAAATTCCTGTTATGGGAATTACTTTGAAGCTCACGGTCGGCATGTAAAGGTCGATATTTTTAAATTTTTCAGGCGGAAGTCTGATATTATTGACATAGAAGAAAAAACAGAAAAATGAGGATAATAATTATACTGATAGCCCTTTCTATATTCTCCTGCCGGAGTATTCAGTACGTGCCGGTAGAGACAGTAAAGACAGAGAAAGAATACATTGACAAGATAAAGCGGGATAGTATCTATGTACGCGACAGTGTATTTGTTCTTGTTAAAGGCGATACAGTTTTCAGAGACAAATATCATATTGTGTATCGTGATAGGCTTATGCATGATACGGTAAATATAAGCCAAACAGATAGCATCGCGGTCCCCTATCCGGTTGAAGTTGTAAAAAACAAAGTACCCGGTATAATGTGGTGGCTTATCATTTTACTAGCAGCATTCAGTATACCGTCAGTATTAAAGATTATCCGGTTTATCCGGGGCAAAATATAAAAAGAAGCCCCACTTCAAAAATATAGCGTACCACCACTACATCCTGTCTGTAAGACTTCTTTCGGGGAGTTTTACGGACAGGATTTTTATTGGTTGCACTTTTTTGAGAAAAAATTTATGAAAAAATTACAAAGGCCGAGTACGATGGTGCGTAACAAACAAGTTATCAGCATATATGAAGAATTAAAAAACTCAGAAAAATATTCAGATTTTTTCCATTTGCTTCCACGCTCTTTCATATACGATAAAATAAAGGAACAGACCGGGCTGTGTCACAAAACGATTGCTGACATATTAAATCATAGGGAAAAAACAGAATGATGTTTTGGAATGATTCTAAATTGAGAATTATTTGCAAAAATGTAGATGTGTTGACTATTTATGTGGATTAGAATTTATACATTTGTATCATCAAACAGATATCCAAATGAAAGAGAAAAAATCATATTCGCAAACATTCGTTGTAAAAAATACATCGACAGCCCTTGTTGATTTTTTCAACAAACTACGTGATCATAAAATGTCTAAAATTGAAGAATTGCGTAGCAAAAAAGATATCTATTTCCCTGCTTCTACTTCGAAATGATAATAACTTATCCAATAAGTGACAATTTCGGGAATGAATATCTTATCCGTATAGAAGATTGTCAAAATTTGCCTGATGAGATAATGAAAGAGTTGGGCAATATTAAAATATTGGACATTACTCTTGAGCGAATATCCGGCGAACAATATACAAATTCTGGCATATTGTCAAAAATATCCACGTTCATTGCCGGGGTGCTTCTTGACAATGAGAATGCAATGCTATATTTTTATTGCGATGATGTACATGATGTAAAGCGCAGGGACATGGAAATAACACCTCAAAAATTCAGAAGTGACCTTTTTTCTGCAATGTTCATAAGATATGTAAAAGCAAAATCATTGAAAGATATTGTAGATACTACCATAACGGCATACGCAGACCGGGACATATATATACATATTATTGCAAGGAGAAGGCATAAAAAACAAGTAGATGCTATACGTTCAAGCATTGAAAACCTTTCACATAAATAATATTTTCCTTGATTTAAATCAGAATGAATCTAAATTAAATGTAATCCCAATTATTTTATATGTTTTAACAAATAGGGTGGGGTATTTTTTGATTATATTTGCGGCAATTAACAATCAAAATTTATTTAGTATGAAAAAGATTATATCCATTTGTTGTGCTTGTTTGTTGTTTTCAAGCTGTGCGACCTTATTTACCGGATCCCGACAAGCCATAACTTTTGACGCAAAAATGCCAGAAGTAGGTATTTATAAAGATGGAGTAAAATTAGGGGAAACTAAAAATGATGGGACATTTACAACAAAGATCGGTAAAGAGCTATCATCAGTGAATATGATGGCTAAAAAAGAAGGATATAAAAATGAACCGTTCTTTCTAAACACAAGATTTAACGGTGTTTCTTGTATTAATCTTTTAAATATAATTGCTTGGGCTATAGATTTGGGCACAGGGAATGCTTGCAAATATGATAGAAATTATGTTGAAATAGAAATGGAAAAAGAATAAGCGCAACTACTCAATACACTCCTTCTGATTCTCCGGAAGGAGTTTTTTTTGTTTAGTCCGTGGGCAAAGATTTATTATTGTGCGGACTGATTCATATCAAACTTTCTTTTTTATTGGAAATTTATTCTGTCTAAAGTCCTTAAACTTCTATTACATAGGAATGTAACTTTTTACAAAACAGTTGTTTATGTCGAATTTTGAAATGTCCGGCAATGTTGCCGGGGTAATTCAAAATTCGATAAAAATGAGCGAATCAAAAACTTTTGTTTTCCCGGAAAGCGGGAACGGAGGCGGAAGTGGAATGTTAGCCATGTTGGCTCCTTTGCTTCAGCAAAAAGGGATCGATCCGAACCTACTTGTAGCTATGCAAGGCCGTAATAATAACGGATTCGGTGGAGAAGGCGGATGGTTTATTTGGGTTATTTTCTTATTCTTCCTCATGGGTTGGGGTAACAACGGATGGGGAAATGGCGGCTTTGGAGGCGGGAATGGTGCTGCAGGAGTTCCGAACCTTATAAACAACGACTATGGCAGGGAACTTCTGATGTCTGCAATTCAGGGCAATGGAAATGCGATCAATCAGTTGTCCAGTACATTAAATTGTTCCGTAGGACAAATCCAGCAATCTATTAACGCCGTGATGTCCCAGATACAGGGTGTTGGCAACCAGGTTGGTATGAGTGCACAGCAAATTATTAACGCTGTTCAGGCCGGGAATTGCCAGATTGCACAAGCAATTGCAGACTGCTGCTGTAAAACACAGAATGCTATCACTACGCAAGGCTATGAAAGCCAGTTAGCCATCTGCAACCAGACTAATACCTTGGTCAACACGGCAAACCAAAATACCCTGTCATTGCGTGACGGAGCAACCGCAAACACAAATGCTATTTTGGGGAAACTGGATGCAATGCAGAATCAGGCTTTACTGGACAAGATTGATGCGCTGCGTGAAGCTAAATCAGCTTTGCAAACTCAGTTATCGCAGGAACATCAAACGGCGACATTTGGGCAAATGATTGGTCAGGCAACAGCTCCACTGGGTGCTGCTTTAGGTGATCTCAGTTCACGCTTGGCAAAAATCGAGTGTAACCAACCGGAAGTAGCCAAGGTACCATACAGCCCCGTTGTCGGCGTGCCTACTTGTGTGGCTTCGCAATTGGGACTTTATGGATATAACGGTTATTCTCCATATGGAGGTTTTTGGGGATAATCATAATAAGGTTTAGATAAAAGAGTTCTTTGACTTATTGGTAAGAGTTTCGTAATCGGAAAGAAACATCCATGTGTAACCTTTATGAAATGTTCTCTTTCTGTTACAACACAAAGAAATTTTGGAGCCGGAAAAACCTTGTCTTACTGCTTCAGATATTGATGGAAATTTATTCACTATTATCCCATTTTTTAGTTGGATAACGGAAAGGCTTTTGGGGGTATTAAATTTTCCTTTTTTGACTAAAGAAATCTTCTGTCGAGTAATAGGATTATTTGTATTTTCAGAGTGGGTACACCATTTTAAATTTGAATGTAAGTTGTTTAAGGGATTACCGTCAATATGGTCTATTTCTTTAAGATTATTAGGGTTGGGGACAAAAGATAATGCAACAATTTTATGTAAATGAACTGTATGTTTTATATTGTTCTTCCATAAAGACATTGTAGCACTTGTATAGTTTCTCCCCTTATAACTCCTTATGGTTGGGTGTAAGACCTTACATTTCGTGTTTCTATTAGAATATCTATTCTTTACTATTCGAGATAAAGATATAACCCTACTATAAGAAGAAACCTTATATAGTCCTTCATATCCGATTACATCACGCCATTCTTCCCCGTCAAGGGAAATACTTTTGATAAATTCTTCGTTTGTCATTGTCAACTTTTGATTAATAATGCCAACTTAAAAAACGGGAAGAGGCGTTGACATACCTCTTATCAATGAGTTAATTACTCTCATCTATCCCAAATGCAAATATAGTAAATAATATGTTAAATGCAGAAAATTATGGCAGTATATCCTTTCCAATTCGTAAACCGTAGGGGCTCTGCGGCTATATCGACCTCGGGTGTAACGGTCAATACTGCTAATGTGGTGTTTTCATTTCCTAACCATGCCTTTGTGAACGCATGGTACAGAGGAACGATATACATCGACATCGCCCAAGCGGTACCTACCGGCACAACCGGCACACTTCCAGTTGTATTTGAGACCAATGGGGCTACCCAGGTAGTCACCAAATATAACGGAGAGGCAATGACCGCAGCAGACATCCCTGGTACCGGAGTGTATGAGTTCTGGTTTGACCGCGCAACCAACACGTTGCAAATCATGACCGGAGTGGTTTAACAACAACGGGCGGGAGAAATCCCGTCCATTAAAGAGTTAATTAATTATGCCTTTTCAGAATTTAAGAACAAACAGCGAGTTCTTCATCCTTCATAAGGATGGCACTCCATATATTGAAGTCGGGTCCGTAACCGGGGTTTCCAATCCCGTTCCGGAGTTTATGCAACAACCTCTTCCTTATGGACAACCTCCGAGAATGGTGGTCGACATAACAATCAAGGTCGGGGAGCAGACTGTCACTTTCCAGAAAATACCGGCAATGTCAGACATTGCTGATGCGAACTTTCCCGGTGGTGGGAATATGGTGATATCCGGTTCAAAGGAATCCATGAATGCAGAAGTTGCTGCAATGAGAAACCGTTCATCGGAGATATTAGGCAGCGTAGACCATCACCGTTCAGTTCTGGAGTCTTGCGACAAGATGCTTCAAATTCTTAATCCGGAATTTGCAGAGCGCCAACGTCAGGATGCGGAGAATAAAGCCCTAAGACAAGAGTTGAGTGAACTGAAAGCAATGATGGCTGATTTCTTTAAGTCTTCCGAAAAGGCATCTGGTAGTAACAATTCTAAAAAACAATAAGCTATGTATATGGTAGAAATATCTGAAAACAAAGTCGAGAAGATGTCCGACTATGCAGAAAAGATGCTTCGCTATGGTGGCAAACTGATGCAATGCCTGGAGGAACTTTCTGAAGGGGAAAGCATGGGGCAACGCGAGTACGACGAAGATGATTACGACGATGATGAAATGGGTGAACGCGGCGGGTATGGCCGTGGTGGATACGGAAACCGTGGAGGTTATCCCGGTGGAATGAACCAAAGACGCGGTGTAAGAGGTACCGGAAGATACTCCCGTTATCGTTAAGTGTAGTTAAGGGGCGGATATACTCCGCTCCTTTTAAAAGTAAAAGATATGAAAGAACCTTTGGATTTGTATGATGACAAGCCGCGTGAAATGAAAGCCTATCTGCGGAATTGGGGCTGGTCGTTCAGCCGTAAGGCTTGTGAATGCGCAGTTAAGGAAATGCGGCGTATCAATGCGGCTACCGGTAAGAAAGAAGCCATAGAACCTTATTCCAAATCACAAGCTGAGGAGTTTCTAACCAAGTATGGGATTAAACTCGAGCACAACAAAGGGTACGATTTTGTGTACGTTCTTAATATGTGCCGGGCTGATTACTTGAAATCAGGAGTGCCCGACGATGCAAATATGGCATTGTTTGTTAAAAGTGCCATTGATGACCCTGACAACCCTGGTGGGAATTGGTTTAGAAAATGGCTCGTTGATTGTGACGCAAAAGGTGAACCGGTAGAATGGGAGGAAATGATATAATATGATCCGGCAGAGGTTTGAACTAGGTAAACATGATTGGGAAGTATTTGTCTATTATGCGGTAGATACTTATTATGTAAACGAGATTATGGACAGGCTATTCAGTATCGGATGCCGTGACGAAAATATCCGTACTGCATATAATAACCTTACTGCCGGGCAACTCGATACCGGACTGACCTATTCAAACTATGCAACCCGTCAGACTGTAATGGTAATAGCTATTACTTCTTCCGCAAAAGAGTTTGAGAAATCTTGGCGGCATGAGTGCGGGCATCTTGCTACACATATTTGTCAGGCTTTTGATATTACGCCATACGGAGAAGAAATACAATACTTAGGACAGGACATTGTGGAAGCGACATGGGACATAGCAAAGAACTTCCTTTGTGAGTGCCATTGTTGCAAGAAAAAGAAAAAAGAATTATTAAAATGAAGAATAAACAGCTGAAAAAAGCATTGAAAAGCAATACACCAATAAATAGTCTGTATGCTTTAATTCCTGCCGGACAACGGGATGCATTTAAGAAATTTGCAGCAATGTTCGGATTTAATGATGAAAAGATAAAAAAGATCCTGGCAAACGAAAAGAATTAAACACACCATGACCGAAAAGTTTGACATACTTGTAAACTTAGCCGACAACGCAGCAAGCAGCTATATCAGCGAAATAGCCCTGTTTGCTTTAAGATGCCTGTAAGGCCGCGTAAATATTTAGTCGTGAACATATCGGAAGGTGTGAGAGGGGAGTTGTGTCCCCTCTTTTTTGTAACTTTATGCAATGTTGATGCGTATATGTTAAAAATGCCATTATAAAATGATTTTCTGGATTTTTTGTTTGTAAATCATATTTCCAGAATCTATATTTGTGGCATAATTATGCTCTTGGCTTCGTATGTTCTACCAATTTTGGTTTAATAATGAGCATGCCGACCCAAGAGCCTTTGTTTTTTATAATGATATGAAATCAAACAATAAGCCAGAATCTAATTTTAGTGCACCAGTCAAAATAGCTGTTCTAATAGACGGATACTGATTCTATAGTCTCTGTTATGGGGGTCCTACTACTATATCCTATATTACGGATACCTATTTTTCTTACTTGCTCATCTGTTAATTCTATTTCAACAGAACGCTTTTTAACTGCTGGCATACTTCCTGTATTTTCATATTCATAGTATGCTTCTTGAATGTTATTTATAACAAATAATAGTTTCATATTATTGCTATTTTACAGATTTAATACAAATTACAATCTCAAACGTAATTTAAATACTAAAATCGAACCAAAATAGACTACTACAATCGAGACATTTACAATTAGCCGCGGACGTAAAATACCCTACTTCGTAGTGGTAAGATCCACAATAAGGACATCTGCATAAATTTACTGTGTACATTTCTTCTCATCTTTAAATGTGTGATTTTTAATATCTTCAATGGTAGCCTTTTTGAAGATATATTCCGGATGCCCAATAAATTGTCCCCTAATATGTTTTACGTTGTCTGTAAGGCATTTAAACCAGTATCCTCTCTCCTGAAATTTCTTCCCATTTTCCGGTTCAACAATATCCTTTAGTTTATTAAACATAAACATACACTGGCATATATACCATTGATTTTTACATGTAGTTTCACTGTACTCTTTTAAAGCTTGTTCTTTCATACTTATTTCTTTCCCTCCTTTTTTTTACTTATTGAATGTTATTGTATTTGTAGCATTTTATTGGATGAAACTTGCCGTCTATTTCGTCTCCTACATTGATAACTTTCCGCATGCTATCTGTTTGAACAGATAAAAAACGAGAAATCAAATCATCAAACATATATATATTTTTACCGTCTGAAACTTGATTTATGCCTTTCCGAAAATAAACAATGCGATGAGATTTGTTTGATACGGCATATACAAACACAGGTTTGCCTATTCTCTCCAGATTTTGCAATTCTTTGTGCTGTTCGAAGCATGTAGCTTCTACAACTTTTTTGAAATCATCTTCGCTTTCACCATGCAATTCCTTTTTAATTGCTTTAAATTTGACATACACCTTACTCCCTCTTTCTGTAAGGTCCACTTTGTCCATAATATCATGAACAAAAGGGATCTCGTGGATTAGAATTATATAAATTTTCATGTCTATGAAATAAAGATTGGTCTTTCATAAATTTGGCTCTATAAATTCAATATTGTATTTTTCACAGTAGTATTCAAAAGGTTTTTGACTGAAAGGGAATATGGTCATTGGGCCTATAAAATATCCGTCACAGTGTGTTATTTCGTTATATTTCTTTTCTGCTGTTTTGCGTATTTTATGCTCAGTTCCATACCCTGATTTATGCAAGAAAAATACAGTTATTTTTTCTCCTTTATCAAGCAGCTCCTTGAGCCGCTTGTAGTCTTTACTGGTTTTGTTGGGGATCATGGTTGTTTGAACTTATTAATTTTAGAGAGGGGCATTACACCCCTCTGTGTTTATACCAATTCTTTTTGTTTTAGAAATTTGTTTACAAAATAGATTTGCCCCTTCCCTGTCACATAAGTAGTAAACACTGTAAAAGGTGTTTCTCCCGGATTAGATATAGGCCTTTCAGATACCCAAAATAGGTCTCTTTCAGATGATGCCTGTGTGGGGGTATAGTAAGTAGCATACTTGTTTTTGGATTTACTCCAGCGTTTATGTCTTATCAGATATTTCTTTTCAACAAACCAATCATATAATCGTTGGGCCCCGATCGGAATCCCGTTTTGTGTGATAATTTTTGCAAGATCACGTACAAGTATGTTTGTATTACTTACTTTTACACTTTCCGTGAATACTACACACGGTTTTGTTTCTTCTATTATTTTAATTTTTTCAGCTTCGAGTTGTTTTAACTTTTCGTCTTTCTTCTTAATAGTTTCTTGTGCTACTAAAATGGCACGAGCCATAATAATTTCAGGTGTATCGTCTTCAGAAGATACTATATAACCTCCATTTTTACGAATAGATGGAAGCACTTCACTTGTTACCCATTTTTTGACTTTTTTTGCTTTTTCTATTTTTGAAGACAGAACAAGTGAATAAAAACCAGATTCTGTAATTACAACCATATTCCTGTTTTGGCTGCCGTCGTGAATGGCGACGGTAGCTTTATCTTCTTCATCAACATGGTTAGCAATTGCATCTCTTGGATTTGCATATCCGAGCATTGTTGCAACATCATTTGCAACAAATAAAGGCTCGTTATTTTCGTTTGCTACTGTACGGATTTCACCGAACTGTTCGTTTTTAAATATCTGAATATTATTTCCCATTGTTAATTCAATTTAGTTTTATCCAATATTACAAATCCCATATCGGGTGTTATGAGAATCCAATCGGGAATTATCCCCAAATTAGCAGCTAGAATTGATTGCTTCATGTCGGGATTTTTTGTGAACATATCTTTGATATTCCTATATCCATTACACCTTGCAAAATTGTCGTCAAATTTTATTCTGACAGAATTATCAAAATAATCATGACGGAAAGTACATGGTATCCCATTATACTTCTTTTGAACAATACGGTAATCAGCGTACTGTTCTATAATTTCATAATCATCCATGGTGGGTTATTTTTCTTCGGTTAATATCTGCTTCATTCTGTCAACAAGATACGAAACTTTCGCATAGAACCGGCAAACACACCTCAAAGCGTATTCAAGATCCGGTTCATCATGATTAAATTCGACAAGGTTGGACACCTCGATAATTGCTTCGTCGCCTCTTAGTGTTGAAGAGATTTCCAATAGTTCTTCGACGTTGATTGAAGGAATAGTTACAGTAGTTTTAGCCGTTTCGTGGCCATAACGTGCTTCATCAATACCTTGTACCGATGTTGACAAATTCTTTTCCGTGATAAGCATTATCCCTAAGAATTTATTTAAAATGATGAGTAGAAATATAAAAACGGTTCCACTCTTTCCCGCTGCTTATCACCTAAAGGGCTGTGGGTACATTAATACTCCACACGGGGGTTGTGAAACCGTGTATTTAAAGGCATAAAAAATGCCCGCAGTACGGCGAGCCTACTCGCCCTTTAGTATGATAAGCACTACAAACATACGGCATTTTTCCGACAAATCAAAATCATTCTGCATAGGGATTATTTTTTAACGATTCAACACAAATAATCTTCATATATCACTTTCAGGCCATGTCCGCAATAAGGCAGGATTTTGTTTAGTAGTTCTTTATCCATTATTCTATTAATTTAAATTCAGGAATAATTTCTTATATTTGCCACACGCAAAGAGTTGCGCATATTGTTTTGTAATTGTTGTAGTTGAGTTTAGTACTTACCGAAAAGACCAAAATAAGAAATACAGATACTAAGCTCGTTGGACTACGTATATACGTGTCTGCGAGTTTATTTCTGTAAGGGTATTGGTCTACCTCGGTAAGAATAGATAAAGCAGACACGTTTTTTTTGTGGTGTCTGTTGTAGTGGAGTTGGCAAGGACGTCATCATTTAGGTGGCGTCCATTTTTATGTGATAAATTAACAATCAGGAATGATACTCAAATTTTTATCAATAGGTTTCCCTCTAAATAATATTTCTCTATTCATGATTTTGTTTTTAAATACCGTTTCCTGACTCCTTTGTACTGTGTTCTTTCAATAATCACAGTACGTGATTTTTCATATTGTTTTTCTAGTTCTTTCATTTGTTTCAAAGCTTCTGTCGCCTTCTCCCTTTCATGTTTCTGGTTTTCGGAAGAATACCAATTCTGATCTATCGATCCATATTTGTCCATAGCACACACCAATAATTTTTAAATCTATTTTTTACACACTCCGTTGAACACCGTATCATTGATATCCATATCAAGCTGAGACGGGAATGTCTTGATGTAATTGAAGAATTTGAAAAGCTTTACATCATCGGTGCCACACCTGTCAATGATAAGCTTTAAGGTCTGATACAGCATATCCGAATCCTTACCGAAAAACTCCTGAGTTTCTTCGCTGCAATTCCGGACATATCTTTTCAGGTTCCGGCAATGGGAAAGAAGGAGGTTGAACTCGCGTTTAGCCTCGTGTTTAAATTCGCAATTCTCACTTTTTAGCTTTTCATTAGCCTCGATAAAGCAACTTTCAATTATATCCACCAAGACGAAAGATAAGTTGCTTAGTATGTTTGCCTGGCTTTTACTTGTTTTCATATTTTCTTTGCTTTTCCCATTCTATCCTTTTCAAATAAAACTCCTGCTTTGAATGATTCTTTATCATTCCAAAATCGGCAGCCAATTTGTTGTGATGTACAATTCCGACAATTCCAGCTACATGGAGCATCAACAAAACGCTTTGCAAACTTTTCTATTTTTCTCTCATATCGTTTCATTTTTCATTTTTTTATGAGTTGGTGTTTTTTCAAGAATTTTATTACTTTTTTCTCGGCATTTTTCATATTCAGTGCCTGAATATAGAGAGCATTCGGATTGTATGTTGCTCTTGCGTTCTTGACTGGCCTCCCATTAATGTCTACCATGGCTTGCCTGCGGTCTATCTGAACAGGTTTCAAAACAAACGTCTTAAAGTCAAATTCGTATAGTGTCATACCCCTCTTGAGGTTTATACTACCGACTTTTTTGTATTCTTGTTTGACAGGAGCGACTATCTCATAGTCGGTTTTTAGTTTCTGTGGTTCTTCTTGTACGATTTTCATTTTCAAAATTCTTTTATTATTTCCGTCTTGATTTGCCAGGCAGGTTTACAACATTGTAGTTTTTAAATCTGTCTACAAGCCGTTCTTCATATTTTTCCTTAAAATCCTTTGTAGACAAGTTGCTTGTCAGGTGTGTCCGTTTGAAATTGTTTTGGAAAATCTCATGCCTTGCAAACAGAAATTCATTGACGATATCGTCAATGTTTGTTCCGAAACTTTTCTGTTGAATGTCTATCCCGATGTCGTTTAAGCATATATTGAAAGGGTTACCATTGAAATACTTTGCATCTGCTTCGTTGTATGTATACCGATCAATATTTGAATGGATTTTATAATAATTCACCATCTGTGTGATGCTCAAATTGTGAAATTTGTTAGGATTATCAGTTATTTTCAGGTAATCCGAAAATATTTGCATCATCATTGTTTTCCCACACCCAGGTTCACCTACGAGGAGAATATTTTTGTGCAGGGCATACTGCTTTTCAGGAAATATTTCAAGTGCTTTTTTAGATCCATTGAAGTAATACAGAAGGAATCGGAACAATTTTTCATTATTGTCGTCAATTTCAAACTTGCGCCCCTCCCTATTACAATAATTTTCCCCGATTGATACAACTATCGACTCATGCACTTTTAATGTCTTAGGATCGCTCAAATCAACATCAGAAAGATTCTGAATAGTCTTTCTGTGAGTAATCAACCTGTTTTGATACGTCCTGATTAGATTTTCGACTGTTGTTTCCACTTCCTTGATTTAATTTTAAATCTTTTTTTAGACTAGCGACTATCTCGTTGTATTTTGAATTAATAACAGTAACGCTAAAATGTTCTAAAATCCAAGTATCTTCTATCGAACACAAAAACGCTTTTAAAGCCTTTAGTGTGGAATCACTATCCGTTGGCATCTTTTTTTTCTCTCGAGAAAAATTTATTTTTTTTAGCAACTGGGACATGGCTCCTGCATCTTTTGGTGTCCAGTAATACTCGTTAGAAAAAGTATTTCTAAAATAATCCTCAAAAAGAAAACGAGCCTTGGAATTTATCCCTTTAGACTCATTTTTATCTTCTTGACCTTCTCCCCCTTCAGGGGGTAAGGGGGCATTATTATTTACTTTATTTTTTCTTTTCTTTTCTTTTCTTTGTGTACTTTTTTCCGAGTTTATAGGTGTTTCTTCGGAAGAAATGGCTTTTTCTTCCGAAGAAACAAGGTTAAATTCAGAAAAAACATATCTTCTTTTGCAAGAAATGCAAACATTTTTATATCGTTCTTGAATACCTTTTGATGTCAGTATTTTTTCAGTTTCATACAATTCTTTAGAAAACAACCCGACTACCAAGCAGCATTTTATGACTTCCCGTATATACGCCTCTTCAAACCCGGTTTGTTCCGAAATAATGAAAGGCAACTCTTCATCCCACATCATGTAATACCCTTGTTTGTAGATATTACATAGCAGGAGAGTATACACAGTAGCAGCCTTGCCGCCCTGATATTTGATTAATTTTCTTATTTTTAAATCCTGAAAAAAATCTATGTCAAATGGAAAGTATTCAAGTCCTTGTTTAATAGGTCTTGCCATTTTTTATCCTTTTTCTCCAAATTCAAATCTTGCTTGCCGAGCTTTTAATAAGGCTATTTTATAGTCGTAATCATCTGGTGCAGATCTAAGATCTTTATAGCATATCGTCCAATCATGGTTAAAGGGAGAAATAGCAAAATCTACCTCTTCAAATAATTGATACATCCCTTCGAGAAATTCTGTAAAATCATCGTATGAACCATCTGATAGATATTCGTTAATTTGTCCATTATAAACACATTTGGATAAATAATACATTTCTTGCTTTCCTGGGCTACCGATTATTACCATAAGTTGTTTATTATTTCCAAAACACTCCATCTTTAACGCATCATCCATGGTAATTTCTGAAAATGAAGGTTTAATTTCAATGTACAGATCCATGGATGGAATATAAAAATCAGGAAGATATGATAGCCCATTTTCAAGAGTAAAACCTTCCTTCTCATACTCGTAATCTAAGTGTATATACTTGAAAAATACAGCCCATCGAGCTTCTAATCTTGATCGGAAGCGATAACCATTATAGGTTGTTTCAATTGCTTTCATATTATTATTTAATTTAGTATTTTATAATTCGGCCTAATATACTAAATATAATTTCATGGCTCAAGCTCCTGCTAAGTTTTAAGAATCCTTGTTCATCCATTTTGTGTTATTGTTTTTATTGCTTTAAAAATCTCGTATACCACTTGGGGAACTATTGCGTTGCCATAAGCTTTTATGGATTCTGCTCTCACCCAAGATGCTGTCCGTTCACATTCTTCGACAATCTTCTTAGTCGCCAATGCAATTTCATATGACAACTCTGGCATAATGTTTCCAAATTGCTGGGCGAATTGTTCTTTATATTTCTGTCCAAATGGTGAACTTGCAAATGTTCCGTACTTCCGCAAATAGCACAATACCCTTCCCGATGTTTCCTCGCTAAATTGTGATAAGCCGTTCTGTTCTTGTTCATATCGTCTATTCTCCGATGTGCGCTGCAAGACTTCGAGCAATAAATTCGGTTCTGGAATCTCGAATAATCCTCCAATCTGTTCCCGAACCTTCTTCTTTTGAAAGGCTTCCCACACACGGGGCAAGTCTTCTCTTCTAATATATTCTTTGATGGCATCATAAACTTCTGTTTTTATATATCGCACCACATTATTGGAAATCCCATCATATCTGAAACGAACAGGGGATTGAGATGGGAAGTTTTCCCAGCATGATGAGCAATTAAATGATTCAATTGTGAATCCCTGGTTTTCCCGTCGTTGCGGTCTTTGGGCGTCCCTGGCTTCCAGTAACTCTTTATCGGTGTTGGCAGTAACTTCAAATTCATAAATTCCGTTTTCCCCTTGTTGCATACCTTCAGGCCTTGCGTTTGAACAGTTGGCAATAAACCAGATTCTGTCCCTTCTATGCGGCGCACCGACGGCACAAGCCGGTATAATAATCGGCTGGACGGAATAACCGATACTTTCGAGGTCGTTGCAGATTCTGTCAACAATAAATTGCTGACGCATTTCCGTCTCCAGGTAACTTTCTCCTTCGAGATCCGTGTAACTTCCCACTTCAATTTCATCACCGGGGAGTACCATGCTTGTGATTCCAGCAACGTTTTCACCAATAAACCAATTGGGTCGGATTTCGTCAACTCCCCTAAGCACTTCCGGCCAGAGGTAGCGGTCATCTTCCGCTCCTTTTCTTGATCCGGCACAAGAAAAAGGCTGACAGGGGAATCCTGCTGTAAGAATATCGATTTTTCCCCGCCATTCTGAGAAATCTGTTCCGAATATGTTTTCATAATGTTTTATATGAGGATAATAATATTTAAGTACTTGATGGCAGAATGGATCTATTTCACAAGAAAATGCATTCCGCCATCCCATCCACATAGCCGCTAATTCACATGCTCCTATGCCAGTACAAAAAGAAGCATGTACATATTCTTTTTGTATCATTATAGTTTATCTATTTCGTTTCGTTGGCACTCGATAAAGTACCGGTACTTGTTAACCGTCTCCATGAGTTTAATGTTTGACTTTTCCAATTCCTGATTTCGGGCTTTGAGTTTTTCGCATTCGTCAAATTTTGCATCATAGGACCTGGAAAGCATGTCGAACTGATGGATACTTACAACTTTATCGGATTCTTGCTTTTTGTCTTGGTATTGGAGTTGTTTTTCTACTTCTTCAGCAATACCGGAGTAGTCTCCTGATAAGGATGTGATAATTAGTGCTATCATGATTTTTTTATTTAATTTTTTATACAAAATCCGCCTCTTTTACAAATATCCCGTTGATAAGTTTACCCTTCCGGTCTTTGATTTCGTTGTATGCATATTCAACGCATTCACTGAAATCAATACCCAGTTGTTTTGATATACAGATGAGAGTGACAACCGTATCCCCGATGCTGTCTGTCTGTTTTTCCCTATCGCCTTTGTTTATTGCCCGGGCTAGTTCTCCGAGTTCTTCAACTGTTTTACACATCTGTACTTTTGGATCCTGGGTATGCAGGTTTCTGTCGACAACCCATTGCTCAATTTTTTTAATAGTATTTTCAATCATGTTTTTTTATAATTTACACATTTAATTTTTCTGTCCACGCAGTTTTCATGCGGCACCACCGAAAACGGGCAATCAACCAATCCGAATTTCCACGGTTGGTAGTAGATACATTTCAGGCAGTCGGAATAATTTGTTGCCAGACGGGAAATGATCGGTTTTGGTTGTTTGGGTTTCGGGGTGCGGGGCATATATTTTATTATTAAAAAGGACAGATACTACAAAACAGTTAACTTTGTAGCGGATTTTAGCCCGTACCGCAGCGAGATATGGCAAGGCTCAAAGCGGGCCGGGGAGTAAACCTCCTTTTTGTTTAACTTAAAAAGTAACATCATGGCTAAAATCCAAGTTCGGGTTAGAACCCAAGTACGTACTACTGTAAGAACAACTGTAAGAGTACGGAAATAGTTCTAACCATGGGTGGGTGTTAACGGCATCCACCCTTAACTTTATCTGTCCTTTTATATTCATGCTGATTCTTTATTAAAGAGGAATTTATGCTACTAATCCGTTTTGCCTTGATAGGTTTGAAATAATTGCGTACATTTTATCCAATGCGCCTACACGTTCAGCTACATCAATAAGACTCTCATTTTTCTTTCTGGCGTAGGAACGCAGTGCAATATGATAATTGTAATAAAGGGTTTGGTAAATATGGTCCCACACATTCTTTTGAGGAACATTGAAGTGCATGGAATATTTGTTTACCAAAGCACGGACTTTATCTCTCATGCTTAATTCAGGAACAGCATCAGTAGAAAGAGGGAGTGATAACATGTCTTTCTGCGCTTCTTCCCGAATAGCTAATACCTCATTAACTTTCTGCTCAACGGTTGACAATCTCTTTTCATGTTCTACCATGATCTGACATTGTTTGAGAAGCATTTCAGCCGGGGAAAGATTGCTTTGTTCTGTTCGCTTTTCTATTTCTAATTGTTCCCAACGTAAAACCAATTTAGCCCTTGCTTCGTCATTGAATTTTGTTGCGACATATAAACATTCGGTTTTTGTCAGATAATAGCATGGTCTATCTTGCTTATTAGCATCTTTATACGTGCCCAGCGCAAAATTGCGCCCGGCTATTTTTAACCAAGATTCTTCCATGTTTCGAATTGAACGCATGACATCTTTGTGTTCTCTTTCGGTAATCTGTGCAATTTCTAACGATGACATTCTACCATCGTTAGAAGTAATAATCAATTCTTCCATATTTGTGTGGTTTACTTATTTTTCAAACGAATCAAGATAAAGCTGCGCCATGCAAGCTCCGTGATAATCAAGGCTTGCCTTATGCGTTTTGTGGAACTCAGCAAACTTTCTGAAGTTGCCGGAACTGAGAATAAAGTAATACGCCTGATTCTTGCAGTTCTTTTCGATCTCTAATTTTTGTCTTACTTGGATTAGTTGTTGTTGCAACTCTTTTACTTCGGAAAGTAATTTACCCTCGTTTCGTCGGGGTGGACGTGCTGTAATGGTACTATGATTCACATTACTTACAGATTCACTTCGCTTTGCCATACGTTGATGAATTATAAGTTAATAAAAATAAGAAAGTCGCCGACTTCCTGTTCTTTTGGCAAAGCGAACATAACACTTACAAAGAAGGCTATGCAACTCAGGACTTCGACGACTTATAATTTACTTATGGATATAAGTCACGATATGGTATAAAAAATACCTTCATTTGTAATTTGTGGTGCTCGCTTTGCCAATTGAGCACCACAAATATACGGCTATTATCCATAATTGCAAAATTTAATGTAAGATTTTATTTCCTGTCTTCATCGGGCTGAATATTCAGAAATCCCAGGCTTCCATCATCATTATTTTCCATTATCCAAAATAATCGTTATATAAATCTTCAAATTTTTTTCCGATGTATTCTGCATCATCAGATGTACCGCAGCAAAGCCGAGAGCCGGGGTACGCGTCCTTACACGTGCAGTACGTACCGTAGTAACGAAAACCGGAGGAACGCCAAATAAAATACGGATAATATTTATACTGGCTTGAATTGGAGTAATCTGCTTTCCAATCGTTGTTCATTTTATTTGCAGCTTTGAAGATTGTTTTCAATTTCATGAATGCGATTTCCGACTTTCCGAGTCCACAGTCCATTAAATGCTGTTCGTCAATCGGCTTTTCTCCTATGATTTCACAAGCATCATAGTATGTCTTTACTGCGTCTTGAAAGTTTTTCAGAAATGTTGTCTTCCCGAAGTTCGATTCAAGTACTTCTTTGAAGTTTTCGGATGCTTCAAAGTAGAGTTTCTTTGCTTGTTCTTCCGTTATCTCTAATGTCTTCTTCATGTTTTTTCTTTTAAAGAATGAGTAAATATTCACGATATAGTTTTTTGAATTGTTCTGCGGCGTATTCGGCTAATTCTCTATTCTTAAAGCAAAGCCGAGAGCCGGCGTACGTGTACGTATGCGCGCAGTACGTACCGTCGTAACGAAAACCGGAGGAACGCTGGTCTTCTCCTTTTTCAACGTAAAACCAGTTGTAATACTTACATTCATCCCAATTTGACCAATCTGGTTCCCAACCTTCATTCAATGCTCTGATAATAATTGTAAGCTTGTAGAATGCGATAATTGATTTCCTATCTTTCTCCGGAAGCATATCTACAACCGGCAGGTCGTTAGGGTTAAGTCTGAGATGCTTGCAAGCATCCTCGAAGGATTTAATTTTGTCTGTGATTTTTTCCATGATATTATAGTTTTAGTGTTATTGTTGTGGTTTTAAATTGTCCGGTATGCGTTCTTTGTCGTCCGGTATGTAGGGGATCACTTCTACAAACTTCGTATCTTCGATTTTTACTATCTCATAGGGTATTACAAATGTTGACAGTGATTTTTCGAGGTTATCCAATGCCCGGTTGATGTTTGCTGCGGCAACTAGATAATGAATTGAGGATTCCTTCTCTTTACCGAAGTTATCGCTATCGGTTATTTTAACTGTTGCTTTGTAGAGTCGGTCATCGTTTTCGTCATTTGATTCAATGTATTCTGTTATTTTTGACCGTTTCAGGGATTGAATGAGGTAATCCCCCTGAACTATTTCGGATAACTGCCTGCAACTCCTTTCTTCTGTTTCCGAAAAGCTCATTGCATCTATGAGGTATAATTCAGTCACTTTCTTTGCTTTGCCATTCTCATTTACTTTTTCGTATTTTACTGTGGATTCAAAATAGGTTGCTGTCATAATTCAATTATATTATGTTTATTCAATAATTTATTCACACTTAGTTAATTTCCCATTAATTAGCTTATACCAAGTATTGGACTTGACTTTTTTACCGTCAACTTTAAAAGATTTAACACACTTTATTGGATATGTATTCCCATCCCATTCTCCCCGTTCAGTAAGTACGATCCAGCATCCAAGTGATCCTTTTGCCTTGCAGTCATATCCAGTAACGATAGCAATTGATTCAAATCCTTCAACGCTTGCTGCCGATCGGTTACCCGTGTTGGTTGCTGCCGATTCGTCACCCGTGTTGGTTGCTGCCGATCGGTCACCTGTGTTGGTTGCTGCCGATTCGTCACCTGTGTTGGTTGCTGCCGATTGGTCACCCGTGTTGGTTGCT
>ERZ779861.691-NODE-691-length-45565-cov-28.931905_pt1 | contig 45565 bp, 45 predicted proteins | sample MGYA00511558_ERZ779861 | MGnify/ENA primary metagenome ERZ779861 (study PRJEB29588, sample SAMEA2163432) | human gut metagenome | biome: human gut; feature: human-associated habitat; material: faeces | place: Denmark | collected 2008/2010 ...
CCCACCGAAAACGAAAAATGAGCCGCAGATTATATCAGCGACTCTAACTCGAAATCGTGGTCGCAATCCGGCAGCTCCCTGACCGGAAACCCTTGATTTTACGGGGTTTTTCGGGTGTCTTTAACTGAATATTTTTCTTTGTTCTCCCCATCAGTTCTCCCCATTTTCTGAGGTGCTGATGTTGAGATAAATACGGAGACGTATCGAAGTGGTCATAACGAGAACGACTCGAAATCGTTTGATCCGCAAGGGTCCGTGGGTTCGAATCCCACCGTCTCCGCCAGAATGTCCGCCAGTAGCCGGTTTTCCCGGCTGCTGGCTTTTCTTTTTTAGTTCGGAGCAAGTCCCAAACCATTGAGCATCGCGTCAGCCGAAGTCAGCTTCGAGCTATAATCCAGATGTGCGTAAATGTTTGCCGTGGTTGAGAAGTCGCTGTGACCAAGCCATTCCTGAATCTGCTTCATGGGAACACCGTTTGCCAGAAGTAACGAGGCACAGCTATGTCTCAAGTCGTGATACCTAATGTGTCTCAGCCCATTTGCCTTGAGCAGCTTCGGAAAACTCTCAGTAACATAGTGAGGTTTAATCAGATCACCAATCTCGTTTACGCAAACATAACCGATGTAGTCCTTGATATAGCTGCGTCCGCACAAACGACGGTTTTCCTGCTGTTCTTCTTTTAGGGCGAGAAGTCTTTCTCTCATGAAAGGAACAAGCGGGAGCGTTCTCATACTCGATTTGGTCTTGGTGGTGTCGGATGCGACCAGAACGCGCTTGCCGTCCAGGTCACAAGAAGTAACTGTGTGACGGATGGTGATCGTGTTCTGCTCAAAGTCAATAGCATCCCATTTCAGACCGATTGCTTCACTCCGTCGCAGACCGTAGAATGCGCCGAACAGAATCGGAAGCTCAAGTTTCGTTCCTTTAGCTGCTTCGAAGAGAGCGTTGACCTCATCGGCATCATAAAAGCTGCCGACATAGCGATCCTTCTTCGGACGTTCAACCTTATCTGCCGGGTTTACATCAATCAGGTCAATCTTCACGGCATACTTGAGAGCCTTATGAATGTTGGCATGATAATGGATGACCGAGGAAGCACTGACGCGCTGGAGCTCCTTCATATAGAACTCCTGAATATCCTTTGCGGTCAGATTCTTGAGAGTGATCTCCTTTTCACGGAAATACGGTGCGACGACCCTTTTGACCGTGGTCGAGTAAGAAGCAAATGTCGGGACTGCAACCGAGCTTTTGATAATGTCGAGCCATTGTTCCATGTAGTCCGCGAACAGGATGTCCCCGTTCATGACCTTCGGCTCTTCGGGATTGAAATTGCGTCGCGCATCCATCAGGATTGCTTCGGCGCGTTTTTTGTTTCCCTTAACAGTAAGTCCGGTAGAAATCCACTTGGTCTTTCTTTTTCCGAGAGAATCGGTGTAGTTCAACACGGCGTAATAATATCCTTTTTTTTCGCGGAGATGTCCTGCTACCATTTATTATCCTCCTTCTTGCGTAGCAGTAACACCTACCTTATACCGGGATCCTATTATACCAGAACCGGGTTCGAATTGGAGGACCTACTGACGCACTTTTTTGTAAACTTTTTGAGTCCAAATCTTATGAGTTCACTGTTTCTCCGCAGCCGATGCAGAGATAAGTGAAAAGATGAGCCTTCGGAATACGATAGGCTCTGCCGACCTTGAGGCTAAGGATTTTGCCTTCGCGCAGAATACGATAGCCGGTCTTTGTGCTGATGCTGAGTATTTCACACATCTGCTCAATGCTCATCACATCGGGATAGTCTTTTAGCATGAGCTTATAGGCATCGCGCTGAGAAATGGTTGATGCGGTATTCACCTGTCTCACCTCCGTTTATTTGTTTTTGCTTTATCAGCAAAAGGATAGGCAGCAGTCGGTTGACAACTGCTGCCCATAGTTTTTGATGATAAATTGTGTTCCAGCATATTTGCAGCTCGCGCCCCTGCTGAATAGGGAATGCTGCGGACTACCACCGGTAAAGCAGTATCATGGGACTCTCACCCCTCCGAGGATCGCTCCGAGCCGCCCCTTCAAAGAAGAAACGGAAGTATCATTGTACCCAACTTCTCCATCATCGCAAGCAGCCGCACCACACGGCTGTTTAGTCTCTCTGTTGATCGCTCACTCCTGTATGGGAGGTCATGGCGGCAGAAGACAAGTCGCTTCGAGAAAAGAGGAAAGATCCGCAGCACTGACTATTCAGTTGTCAAGGAACCGCGAAGCGGCGATTAAGCCTCTTCAAAATACAACGGACATTTTTCATCAGTTTTTGGGGGTCTCCTTAAAAAATATTTTTGCTTTTTTCTGAACATCCCTCTTGGCTTCAAAAACAGTAGAGACATCAATACCACGAGCCTTGCTGTAATCCGTCATGCTTATGCCACCGAGCAAGCAGTAGAGGTAAACTTCGAGCTGGCGTTCGCTCAGAAGTAAACGGAACTCCTGCTCCATAACGGAAGTGAGAACTGTTTCTTCCAAATCGTTCGGGTCTTCCAGCCAAGCAGGACTCATCTCTTCTGCATCCTGCACACTGACAAAATCAAGCGAAAGAAGAGTTGCCGTCTCATCCTCATCCTCGCAACCGGCAATAGGTACTCCGGTCTTAGAGCGTCTGAGCTTCTTTTCCTCGTTGCGGAGAACTCTCATGGTTTCTCTGCTGACCTCGCATACTTCGCCGGTGAGCTTTACGCGCACCATGCACTTGCCTTCCTCCGTAGTCCAGAGATCGTAGTCAAATTCGATAGGGGTTTTCATTGTCTTGTCCTTTCCGCTGACGCGGAGCAGCGGATGGACGAGACAAAAATAGAGCCGCATGACGGTGAGCTTGAATCCCATGCCGATAAAACAGAGTCCGAAAACTCTGTTCATGCGGCATTAGGAAGACTCACCAATCAGCGGCTCCACAGCACAGCTATCATAATATTTTGTTGTATGTTATTATCTCCGGCCTTTCAGACGGCGTTTTAACCTTCTCATACTGAGGACATCAAAGACTGTCTCACGTCCACAAGCCTTACATTTTGCTTGGACATGGCCTCTTGTGTCCTCAAATACGGCGATGGAATTATGCCCGCAATAGGGGCATTTCACCATGCGCATCTTTTGACTTGTTATGGCGCGTCGCGCCCTCTGTATCTTTATCTGCATTTCCGGCGAAGGCTCGGAAACTCGGATGTTTCTGCTCACAACCACACCTCCAACGGATCGTCATACTCCGCAAAGGGGCGGTCCTCAATGTAGCCGAGTTGTCTCAGCCGGATAATGGCTGCGGACTTGGAGACACCAAGAGACTGGCACAGCAGAGTCAGGGATAAACGATCAATATAATTAAACCTCCCCTCGTAGTTCTTGAGGACACGACCACGGGCAAATTGCCTCATGGCAATGTCGATTTCCTTTTGGGGCATCAGAATGGCAGCGCCTAGCACATTTGCTTGCCATTCATTCCAATCCTCCCGGGTCTTGAGATCACGGAGCGAATATGCCGCTCTGGGGGCATATTTGCTTTTGTGCGTTCTCTTATCATTGTCGCTTTCCATCCCGAACAGGATTTGATGAGCGCATTCATGGGCAAGGGTAAATCTGCGCTTCCCGCACAAAGCATGAACCTGTCCAGGCTGAATAAAGCTCATATCCAAAAGAACCTGATTTGCTTTCAGCGGGATTGTCCGCTTAACGCCCTGTTCCTCTATGGTGTACTCTGTATCGGTATAAGCGGTTAGCCCGCATAGGCTTCCGTCAGAGGATAGATGCGCGAATGAAACGCTCAAGCCGAGATAATCCTTGGCAAACTGGTCAATCGGTGTTGCCTGAGCAGTTAACCTCTCATTATCATCATCTTTCCCGAAAAAGAACTCATTGAAGTCCTTGGTCACGGCTGATGCTATTTCTTCGATCTGCATATGGGATAGAATCACGTGCAGCCCTCCTTTGCTTCTACAAACCATTTATCACCTTCATGAAACAGAAACGACTCCTTTCCTCTGATCAATACGGTGTAGCGAATACCGCCGCCTCCCACTTTTTTTGAGGTTGCGCGGCACTTATACAAGACTTTGTCGATCTGGAAGATGAGTCCGTCCTTCCAGCGGATGAAGCATGGATGAATAGTGCCTTCCTCATCCACATCAACATTAACCGAAACATACGCTTTTCTGCACTGAGCGTTATTCATAACCAGCCTCCGTTCATAAAAAAGTTACTTAAAAGCACGAACATCATTTCATGCCCCTGTTGACACACACCCTTTCGTATGGTATCATATAGACGAACACAATTTCGTGCTGCGTAATCATTATACCGCGAACAGTATTTCGTGTCAATGGATTTTAGCGAAAAAGTGTTCGTGTTCACGAAAAATTAAAGAAAGAGGTGCCTTATGGGTTTCAAAGAGCGACTGAAAGAAAAAAGGATTGAAGCCGGTCTGACTCAGGTAGAACTCGCTAAGAAAGCCGGAGTTACAGCGCGTACAATTCAGAATTATGAGCTTGGAAGCCGCAAGCCTGTCCACATGGAGGTTGTCCAGAAAATTGCAGATGCTCTCGGAACTACCACAGAATACTTGCTGGGCAGCAGCGGAGCTTATGTCGCTGATGCTTACGAGAAGGGCGGCGCGAGAGCAGCCAGAGATATTGATGAGTTGGTAGGCGAAGTGACCGGTCTTTTTGCCGGTGGTAGTCTGAGTGAAGAGGCTTTGGAAGGCGCAATGAAAGCACTCAATGATGCCTATTGGATCGCCAAAGCGAAGAATAAGAAGTACGCTCCCAAGAAGTATCGGAAGAGCGAAGAGCCAGCGGAATAAGTCCGTTCTGTTGGACACCTCTTCTGCTATACTTTTATTTCCACGAATGGAGGTGGAACGATGACTGCTGCATATCTCTCGAAAGTTGGCAACGACCTTGTAAATCGCCTGGGAACACGAGATCCTTTTCGCATTGCACATGAGCTGGGCATTGAAGTCCTTTTCTGCGAAGACTTCGGTCCCCTCAAGGGAATGTATAGAGTAATCAAACGCAATCGCTTTATTTTCATCAATAAGGATTTGAGTCCTCGTATGCAGACGATTGTCTGCGCACACGAAATCGGGCATGATCAGTTGCACCGGAGCATGGCAAAGAATGACGCTATTCAAGAGTTCATGCTGTACGACATGGCAACAAAGCCGGAGTATGAGGCGAACATCGTAGCCGCAGAAATCTTGCTTGATACTGATACCATTCTTGAATACATCTATGAGTACGGCTATACCTCTGAGCAGATTGCGCGAGCTATGTATACAGACATAAACTTAGTCGCTTTGAAGGTGGCACATCTGGCTGAGACCGGATATGACCTTCGCCGGATTGACCATCGGAGCGACTTCCTGAAATAAGGAGGATGCTATGACCAAAACCGAAGTCATGAAGGACTTTATGAAAAAAACAGTGCTGCCGGTTGTCGTGGCACTGCTGCTGTTCTCGATTTTCAGCCGGATTTTCGTTGAGAATGGCACACCGAATTATTTTCTAATCTGGCTTGCTTGCGGAGTGCCGTTTGGCATTGGCAAGATGTTCACACTGATTCCGATTGGCTTTGGCATCTCCGGTACAGTTGGCGTTGTTGCGCTCAACATTGTTCTCGGAGGATTGATCGGCGGAGTGATCTTGATTTACAGACTTGCAGTGGCAGTTTGGTATCTGCCCCTGACGATATATAGGCTTATTGCCTGAGAAGTGAGGGAAAACAATGAGCAGAAAACTTGTGGCATACTTTTCCGCATCTGGCGTGACAGCCAAAGTAGCTGAAACATTGGCTGAGGCCATCGGTGCGGATATATACGAAATTGAACCGGCAGTACCTTACAGCAAGGCCGATCTTGACTGGACAAATCAGAAATCCCGAAGCAGCGTTGAGATGAGTGATCCGACATCTCGCCCTGCTATCACCGGAAAACGCGACAACATGGATGACTATGACACCGTATTTGTCGGGTTTCCGATTTGGTGGTATGTGGCTCCCCATATCATCAACACCTTTCTTGAGAGCTATGACCTGACCGGAAAGACTATCATCCCGTTTGCTACCTCTGGTGGAAGCGGCATGGGAGAAACCAATGAACGGCTTGCTTCAAGCTGCAAGGGTGCAAAACTGATTGAGGGCAAGGTCTTCAATCACAGCACCACCCATGAAGAGTTGGCAGCATGGGTTGATGGATTACATATTTAAGGAACAAGCAAAATGAAATTTGTTGGAGGAATATAATGAAAAACGCTGCCTTGGTCGTGATCGACCTCCAGAATGACATTACAAAAAATTACAAAGAGATCATTGGGACCACCAACCAAGCGATTGATTGGGCGGTTGCAAACAATATGGATGTTGTCTACATTCAACACAACAATTTATCTGCCGGAACAAGAACATTTAAGCCTGATACTCGCGGCGCGGAGTTAGTTCCTGAGCTGAAAATTGTGTCCGATCACATTTTTACCAAAACAAAGAGCAATGCTTTAACAAGCGAAGAATTTGCAGCCTTTATCCAGAAACGCAACATCACCGAGTTTTTTATCGCCGGTGCAGATGCCACAGCTTGCGTAAAATCCACCTGTTACAACATGTCCAAAGCCGGATATGCCGTTCATGTTTTGTCCGACTGCATCACAAGCTATGACAAAAAGAAACTCCCTGAGATGATGGAATACTATGCAAGCAAGGGCTGCACTGTCGGTGAACTCAGCGAAGTCATGTAAGAATGTCAGACCGATAACATGCAGCTTGTAAATCAGAAAGAATGGTGGTATCATGCCTCTTCAAATCGTCAGAAATGACATCACAAAAATGAAAGTGGACGCAATCGTCAACGCTGCCAACTCCTCGCTTCTGGGCGGTGGTGGTGTTGACGGCTGCATCCATCGTGCTGCAGGGCCGGAGCTGCTGGCTGAATGTAAAACACTGGGCGGATGTGAAACCGGCAGCGCCAAGATTACGAAGGGCTACAAGCTGCCCTGCAAGTATGTGATCCATGCTGTAGGTCCCCGCTGGCGGGATGGCAAGCATGGTGAACGAGATAAACTCATCTCCTGCTATCAGACTTCTCTTGCTCTGGCAAGGGAAAACAAATGTGAGACGGTTGCATTTCCTCTCATTTCATCCGGCATCTACGGTTATCCGAAAGACCAGGCGTTGAGAATTGCCATTGATACGATCAGTGAGTTCCTGCTTGAGAACGACATGACCGTCTATATTGTCATCTTCGATAAGAAGGCATATCAGATCAGCGAGAAGCTGTTCTCCGATATTGCTGAGTACATTGATGACAACTATGTGGATGAACATACCGATGACTACTCTGAGCGTCTGCGTCGGCTGAATGCGTTCCATGAAAAAGAGCTTATCTGCGAAGCGTCAGTCTGCGATGAAGCTGACGAAGAGATTGATATGCTCATGACCGTCGCACCGATGGCTGTTGCCTCTAAGAAGGCAAAGTCTCTGGACGATGCTCTGGGACAGATCGATGAGAGCTTTTCCGAGATGCTGCTGCGGAAGATTGATGAGTCCGGCATGACGGACGCTGAATGCTACAAGAAGGCTAACATTGACCGCAAGCTCTTCTCGAAGATCCGCAGCGATAAGCTGTATAAGCCGAGTAAGCCTACGGCTATTGCATTCGCCATAGCCCTTGAGTTGTCTCTGGATGAAACGAAGGATATGCTCATGAAGGCTGGTTTTGCACTCTCTCACTCAAACAAGTTTGACATAATCATTGAGTATTTCATCGAGAATGGAAACTACAATGTCTTTGAAATCAACGAGGCTCTGTTCGCCTTTGACCAGAGTTTGCTCGGATCGTGAGAGTTCAATAAATAAGAATTTGCGAGGTAATGAGATGGAAGCCGTGTTTGGGGAAAGCTCCTGTATCGATTCGTGGATGCAGCTTGTTAGAAAGGTAAGTTGGAATTTTCCAGGACTTGAAACGGAAGAGTGTATATATGAGCATGAACAAACCGTACTGAAATTCATGAATAAGAAACAGGCATTATGCGTCAAAAGCCGGGGAACAATCATTGGCGTTCTTCTTTTTTCGCACAAAAAGAACATGATTTGTTGTATGGCTGTGGACCCTGAGCATCGAAAGCAGGGTATTGCTTCGATCCTTTTGAGAAAAGCACTGAATGAATTGGATAGAAGCCGGGAAATCACGGTGTCAACGTTTCGTGAAAATGATGAAAAAGGGATTGCACCAAGGGCACTGTACAGAAAATTTGGATTTCAGGAAGGCGAATTGACAGAAGAATTTGGGTACCCCAATCAAGTATTTGTTTTGCACCCATAAATTCCAATTTGTCGAACTGATTTAGGAACCGAAAGGAGGTAGCCGGAGCATGAAGGAACGAACATACATCGCAATCGACCTCAAGAGCTTTTATGCTTCGGTTGAGTGTCGGGAGCGCGGACTTGATCCGATGGACACAAACCTCGTCGTTGCGGATGAGAGCCGTACCGACAAAACAATCTGCCTTGCCGTTACTCCCTCCCTCAAGAGCTACGGCATCTCAGGGCGCGGACGCTTGTTTGAAGTAAAGCAGCGCGTCAAGGAGGCAAACGCAGGAAGAAGACATGACGCACCGGGACGAAGGCTCGAAGGATCGTCACATTTCTTCTCTGAGCTGCAAGCCAATCCTGAGCTTGCGATTGACTTCATCATTGCGCCTCCGAGAATGGCTTATTACATGGAGTACAGCACGAGGATTTACGAGGTCTACATGAAGTACATCGCGCCGGAAGACATCGTTGTGTATTCCATTGACGAGGTATTCATGGATGTCACAGACTACCTGAACACTTACAAGCTCTCTCCCCGTGATCTTGCAATGAAAATCATTCTGGATGTCCTTGAGACAACCGGCATCACCGCAACAGCCGGTATCGGCACAAACCTTTTCCTCTGTAAAGTGGCTATGGACATCGTAGCGAAGCACATTCCGGCAGATGAGAACGGTGTCCGCATTGCCGAGCTGGATGAGATGAGTTATCGCAAAACCTTATGGGCGCATCAGCCTCTCACTGACTTCTGGCGAGTGGGACGAGGAATCGCGAAGAAGCTCGAAGAAAACGGTATGTTCACGATGGGCGATGTGGCACGATGCTCTGTCCATGACGAGGAAAAACTTTACAAGCTCTTCGGCAAGAACGCAGAGTTACTGATCGACCATGCTTGGGGCTGGGAGCCTACCACCATCGAAGCAATCAAAGCATATAGACCGAGTACCAACAGCTTAGGCTCTGGACAAGTTCTGCATCAACCATACGAACCGGATAAGGCAAAGCTCGTTCTAAGAGAGATGGCTGACCTTCTCGTTTTGGACTTAGTGGATAAGGGACTTGTTACAGATCAGATCGTTGTCACGGTTGGCTATGATATAGAAAACCTTACCGATCCTGAGCGAAGCAAAAAATATCATGGAGCTATCGTAAAGGATCACTACGGACGGCAGATACCGAAACACGCTCACGGCACTGCCAACCTTGACGGTTACACATCATCTACGAAGAAAATGATGTGTGCTGCGTCAGAACTCTTTGACCGGATCGTCGATAAAAACCTTCTCGTGCGCCGGTTGAACATCGTCGCAAACCATGTCCTGCCCGAAGCAGATGCACCGAAGAAGAATGACGGCTATGTGCAGCTTGATCTCTTCACGGACTATGCAGCTCTTGAGGCAAAGCAGGAACGGGAACGCGCCGAGCTTGAGCGTGAAAAGAAAATGCAGCAAGCCATGTTGACCATAAAAAAGAAGTTCGGAAAGAACGCTATTCTCAAGGGAATGAACTTGGAGGAAGGCGCAACAGCTAAGGATCGCAACGCGCAGATCGGTGGTCATAAGGCATAACCGGGAAACACGCGAAATTTACAAATCCTGTTATGGTTAGAAGTTGACCGATAACAGAAATGGAGGCTAATCAAATGGCAAATAATGATTTGTTAGTCTTGAATGAACTGACCGATTCCGGCAGCAATTTAAGACCAAGCATACAAGTTGAACACGCTCTTACCGAAATCAAGGACACATACCTGACATCACCGCTTGCTAAGATTCCTTTCACAGAAATTGCGGCACTCGGAGGCTCATTTGCCAGTGTAGCGGAGACGATGGCAACTCCGGCAGCAGAAGGTATTTACCGCTGCGTATTTCCTAAAGGTGTTACGGGAACATTAGCTATGGCGAAGGACGGCTCTGGCGCACTGGGTACCATCATGAATGATGGCATTGTCGGTCAGGCAAGATGGATTCCCGTTGATAAAGCAATAGGTCCGGCTTGTCTTAAAGCCACTTTGGTTGCGGTTGCTGTTCTTGCTGTTGTGAAGCAAGTTCAGGATATAAAGGATGGGCAAAAAGAGATCATCAGCATCCTTGAGCGTGACAAGAAATCTCAACTCCTTGCGGACTATGATCTGCTGGCATCTTACATGGATGACTACAAGTTCTATTGGGAGAACGAGCCAAGCCTTGTTGTCAATCTCAATCAGGTGAAGAACATAAAGCGTAATGCCATGAAAGACCTACGCTCCTATATTGAGCAGATCGAGGGAATGTTGTCCGCAAAGAAAAACCTCTTGAAGATGCAGACCGCATCCTATAAAATCGGACAGCTTCTTGATCGCTTCGTTCACTATAAGCTGGCTCTTCATGTCTTCGCTCTGTCCGAGTATATGGAGGTAATGCTGTCGAAGAACTTCCAAGCCGAGTACCTGAACAATATCGAAGATGAAATCAGAGAACACGCTATGAAGTTCCGCAATCTTTACACCGCTTGCTTCGATAAGATTGAACTGCTCAAGAAGGAGGCAGTAACTACTCAGGCTGCAAACAAGTTGGCTGATATGTCTCGCTCGGTAGGCAGCTTCATCGGGAAGATTCCGCTGGTAAAAGAAGGTCCCGTTGATGAGTTTCTTATCGGTGTTGGTGATTCCATCAGCGATGCAGAAAAGAAACAGTTGGAGAAAACTCTGGCGTTCTTCATTCAGTATAAAGACAGTGGACTTACTCCGATTGCTGAACACATCGCAACGATCAATCATTTGTCTAACAAGCCCGTAGTGATGCTCTACGACAAGAAAGTTCTTTGCTTTCATGAGCTTAGAGAAGCAGTATAACGATAATGCAAAGGAGGGATGAGCTGCATGGGAAACTACGAAGATATAATAAATCTGCCACACCATGTCTCCGCGACCAGACCGCAGATGTCCATGATAGATCGCGCAGCTCAGTTCTCTCCCTTCGCAGCTCTCACCGGTTACGATGCAGCGATCAAAGAAACCGGGCGTCTAACCGACGAAAAGATTGAGATGGACGAAGAAGCTCTGAACATCCTTAACATGAAGTTTCAGATCCTCGTTGACAGTCTGGACGATAAGCCGGAAGTCACCTTCACCTACTTCAAACCAGATGAACGAAAAGCCGGTGGAGCTTATCTTGAAGTGACCGGCACAGTGAAAAAGGTGGATGACTTCGAGAGACTGATCGTGATGCAGAACGGAACGAAGATGCCGATGGATGACATCCTAAACATCGAGGGCGAGATATTTGCATCTCTGCAATAATGTCGCTTGCCATGCGACCAAACCAAATACGATTTTTCTTATAATATGACTGTAAGGTAAACAACCGAGCAGTCATATTTCTTTTATATACGGAGGTACTGAACATGAGAAAGAACTTAACTGAGATCGTATTCATTCTTGACCGCAGTGGCTCTATGAGTGGGCTTGAGGCTGATACCATCGGAGGCTTCAACTCCATGATCGAGAAACAGAAAAAAGCTGAGGGCGAAGCTCTCATCTCCACTGTTCTCTTCGACAACACCAGCGAGGTTATTCATGATCGCGTGAGTGTCCAGAATATCAAGCCGATGACCGATGAGGACTACACGGTACGAGGCTGCACCGCTCTTCTGGATGCAATCGGTGGGGCAATCCATCACATCGGAAATGTTCATAAGTACGCACGAGCTGAGGATGTGCCGGAGCATATTTTGTTCGTCATCACGACTGACGGAATGGAGAATGCAAGCCGTCGATATGACAGCGAGAAGGTCAAGAAGATGATCGAGCGTCAGAAAGAAAAGTACGGATGGGAGTTTCTGTTCCTCGGTGCCAACATTGACGCAGTTGAGACGGCAAGACACTTCGGTATCAGCGAGGATCGTGCTGTAAACTACCACTCTGACAGCGAAGGAACGCAGCTCAATTATGAAGTAGTCAGCGAAGCCATTTGCGCTGTTCGTTGCAGCGCACCTCTCGGCGCAGATTGGAAAAAGCGCATCGACGAGGACTATGAGAAGCGCGGAAAGAGACGCAAGATGTAACTGCCATGCTACGGAGAAAGACGCTTTCGAGCGTCTTTTTTCGTGTCCAACCCCCAAAAACCGCTGGCTTTTGTCCGTTGTATTACGAAGGGGTATTTTACGGGGAGTCCCTACGGGGGAATACGATTTTAGAGAATAGCAAGCACAGCCGGTGTATATACACACGGCGATTTTCGATTAAGGAAACCCTCCCCTTAATCCTGAAAAATGCTTGTTGGGATGCCTCCCAAACCCTCTATTTTTACGAAAGGACGATTGCCTATGGCAAACAGAACAAGACCAAATCAGATTCTCTTCTTCGTCTCAGATGACGAGAAAAGAATTATTCAGGCGAAGATGGCGCAGCTCGGTACTAAGAACATGGGAGCGTATCTTCGCAAGATGGCAATTGACGGCTACATCATCAAGGTGGACTACACGCAGCAGAAGAAACTTGCCGCAGCCGTCAGCCGAGCTGCTACGAACATCAACCATGTATGCCGCCGCATCAACTCAACGGGACACTTCTACGAGGATGATGTTGCCGAGCTGAAAGAGAGGCAGAAAGAGATATGGCAGTTACTAAAATCAAGCCAATCCGAGGAACTGTAAACAAGGCTCTGGCGTACATCCTTGATCCGAAAAAGACAGACGATGAACTCTATGTTTCTTCCTATGGGTGCGCTGCAAGCGATGCCGCAGCGAAGGAGTTTGAGTGGACAAGAAACCTTGCAGTCCAACAAGGAATGCAAATGCCAAAGGTGATCGCACGACATCTTATTCAGTCCTTCGATGTGGGCGAGGTTACACCAGAACAAGCCCATGAGATCGGCAAGCAATTCGCGGACGAATGGCTCAAAGGAAAGTACGAATATGTGATCGCCACCCACAGAGACAAGGGGCATTGTCATAATCATATTATCTTCAATGCCGTCAACTATGTGGACTTCCACGCGTACCGGAGCAATAAGCAAACCTACCGTCAGATGCGTCAGCTCAGTGATGAAATTTGCAAGGAACATGGACTGTCTGTGATCCCTCCGTCTCAAAGTAAGGGCATGAGCTACAAGGAGTACACAGAGGCTAAGAGAGGTACGAGCTGGAAACAAAAACTCAAGCAGACCATTGACCGTTGTGTCATCACAGCGAAGGACTACGATGAGTTCCTGAAACTGATGCAGGATGCAGGGTATGAAATAAAGCCCGGCAAGTATATCTCCTTCCGAGCCGAAGGTCAGGAGCGTTTCACTCGCGCTAAAACTATCGGGGGGAACTACACCGAAGAGCGCATCGAGGAGCGCATTCAGGGATGCAATCCCCGAAAGCGCCAGATGCAGACCACCCGCAAAGGTGTCTCGCTTATCATTGATATTCAGAACAGCATCAAGGCTCAGGAAAGCAAGGGATATGAACACTGGGCGAAGATCAACAATCTCAAAGAAGCTGCGAAAACGCTCAACTATCTTACTGAAAACAATCTCCTGCAATATGCCGATCTTGAGAAAAAGGTTGAGGACGTTCACAGCTCCTTTGCCCGTACCGGTGAAGAGCTGAAAAGGGTTGAAGCCAGACTTCGGGAGGTACAGCCTCTCATCAAAAACATCGCAAATTATCGCAAGCTCAAGCCTGTCTATGATGCCTTCCAGAAGGCAAAGGACAAGACATCTTTTCGGTCAAAACATGAAGCCGAGTTGGTCATCTTCGAGGCAGCAAGGAGTACGCTTCTTGCCGTTCAGGGTGACGGAAAACTTCCAAGTTTGAAGTCACTCCAAGCCGAGCAAGAACGGCTCTCGGAAGAGCAGCAAAGCCTCTATGACGAAAGAACACAACTCAAAAAGCAAGGAAAGCAAATCGACACTATCAAGGCTAATGTTGACAGCTACCTAAGCCCTGTTTCTGTGCAGGAGCAAGAACTCCATAAGAACTCGCATCGGGAATGATGCAAGAAGCACTGACCAAGCTATCGGTCAGTGCTTTCTTTTCCGGCTTAATTCAACATTATTTTACAATCAATTTCGCCCAAACGCATTGCAATTTCGTTCAAACGATGCTATAATATAATAGACTTTTTGTTTGCACCAGTATGATAGGAGGGCGTAAAATGGAAGGCTTTATGACAACAAAAGAGGCTGCCGAAAAGTGGAACATCTCTGTTCGTCAAGTTCAAAATCACTGCAAGAGTGGGCGTATCAAAGGTGTATTAAGAGTAGGCACAAATTATTTGATTCCCAAAGATGCCATGAAACCAACATACGTTTATGTATATGAATCAGGGGAAAGCGCGAAGTGATGAGTCCGTTTTATTGGACAAGTTTTTTGATACACTAAAATCGAACTACTACAAGATTAAATCCACGGAAGGAGGAAGCGTTTATGTGGTGCAATAAGTGTAATATCGAAACAAATGATAGTGTGTGTCCCCTTTGCGGCGAGACTACTGTTGAAGACCTCCCTGTGGAAATATATTGGTGTAGCGAATGCAGAACACCCGTGATTCAAACCTCAACTCAAGCGGACAAAGGAATGTGTCCTATCTGCAAAAGGCAAACGAAATATTTGGCTTCTGATCTTCGCCCGGTTTTTCCAGAAGAACGACTTCTTGTGGAATTGTTGCTCAAGAAAAAGCCTAATGAATTACTCAAAAAATCAGTCTGGGCAAGCAACAACCGTTATTATGTTGAGGGAAAATCAATTCCAATTTCCAATAGCCTTTATCAGAGTGTTGATACTGACAAGATTGCAGATTTGCTTCAACAAAATAAAAGCGAAAACTCATATGAGTATTTTGAAAAGCACATGGCAACTTTTGTCATGGCCAATCGAGATCGCCTAAATTATCTCATAGATGAGGCGCATTCCTTCATTCGGAATGCGGCATCAAAGTTTCCCGAAGAAAGAATTGTTGTATCTTTCTCCGGCGGAAAAGATTCAACTGTCACTGCCGATTTAGCAGTGAAGGCGCTAAGCAATCCCTCTCTTGTTCATATATTCGGAGATACAACATTGGAGTTTCCAAGCACGATAGAATATGCTCATCGTTTTAGAGACGCGCACCCTGATGCAATATTCCAAATTGCAAAGAATGATGAACAGAATTTCTATGATGTGTGTGAAGATATAGGACCTCCGGCACGAATGATGCGCTGGTGTTGTTCTATGTTCAAAACAGGTCCTATCACCCGTGTGATAAATAGTTTGTATCGTAGTCAGCAAATTCTCACTTTCTATGGAATACGAAAGTCCGAATCTGTAAGCCGAAGCAAGTATAACCGCATCGAAGACAGTGCCGATGCGGTAAAGATTCAGCAGCAGACTGTCGCTTCACCTATATTCTTTTGGAAAGACATCGACATCTGGCTGTATCTGATTGCAGAGAATGTTGACTTTAACGATGCATACCGTCTGGGCTATGATCGCGTGGGCTGCTGGTGCTGTCCCAACAACAACCAACGCGCACAGTTTTTATCGAAAATATATATGCCTGAACAATCGAAAAAGTGGCGAGAGTTCCTGATTGGATTTGCCAAAAAGATTGGCAAGCCTGATCCAGAGACATATGTTGATTCAGGCAAATGGAAAGCTCGGCAAGGTGGAAATGGTCTTGCATCTGCTAACGATGTTAAGATTAGATTCACCAACTGCACTGCTGAGGATCATGCAAAAATCTATCGCTTGGTAAGAGCATTTGACGATGAACTTGTCGGGATGTTTGTCCCGTTTGGACGTGTTGCTCCTGAACTCGGTAAGAGACTGTTGCGAGAGGTTATTGTGCTTGATCATCGGACAAATGTGCCGATTCTTTCTCTTCAGCCCTTCAACCAAGACGGTTATGATTATGCTGTTAAAGTAAGAACAATGAATGTTGCTGACCATGATGAATTACAAAGGATGGTTGGCTATCAGATTAGGAAATTCAACGCTTGTAGAAAGTGCTTGAAATGCGAATCTCTTTGTCGTGTTGGTGCAATAACCATCAACAATTTCGGTTATTACATTGACCCACAAAAATGTGTCCATTGTAAAACTTGTATGACCGCAAAATACCTTGATGGTGGTTGTATGATGGACAAATATCTCAGGACGAAGTAAACAGTGGAGGTTATGTTATGGCAATGAAATTTCGTGCCCATGATACATTTTTTATAAGAAAAGGGTGGCTTAGCAAGGGCATGAAATATGTCCATAGCAAGCCTGATGTGTTCGTTGCTAAAGACGAAAATCCTATGGATGTTCTCGGCATAGGCGCAAACATGGTCAAAGCACTGCGCTATTGGTTGCAGGCAGTTGGTTTGACGGAAGAGCCTAACAGCGGAAAGCGAGTTCAGACATTTACCCCTCTAGGTCAAAGTGTTTTTACAAATGATCGTTACATTGAAGAATTAGGAACATTGTACCTTCTCCATTATCGGTTATCATCCAATAAGTCTGATGCAACTGCATGGTATTACTTCTTTAATGAATTTACCATGTCCGAGTTCTCACGGGATGATTTCGTGGATTTTTTGCAAAGACGCATTCGCATGGAAGATAGTGATGCCACAGTTGCTATCCGATCTTTGAATGACGATTTCTCATGCATTATCAACACTTATCTCCCACGGTACAAAACCAGTCCCAACCGCGTTGCTCCAGAGAGTAATATTGACTGTCCTCTCGGAGAGCTTGGATTGATTGACATTCTAAGCAAAGAGAAAAAGACTTATCGAAAAGCAATTCCGGTTGCAAGCACGATAAGTCCGTGGGTGGCACTGGCGATTATTGTAGATCAGGCGGGTGAGTCAAAAGAAATCAGTCTAAATGAGTTGCTGACTGCTCCATGCAATATTGGAAAAACACTTAACCTTGATGCCATTTCTATGCTTGATGTTCTGTATCAGATAGAACGCATCGGAAAAATTAAGATTAACAGAACTGCGGGTTTGGATGTTATTCATATTTTAGAAGAACTTACATTCCAAGACTGTGTTGATGCATATTACCAAAGCATCAACGCGCAGTAACAGGAGATGACACCATGAGCAAGATGATTTCGGTTGCATCAGGCTTCCAATATTCAGTTAATATTGGTTTTGATCTGGGCAACGACGAAAAACTCAAAAATTTTATACCTACAAAATCTGCACTTAGTCTCCTTGAGGAAGTTCTTCTTAGCACCGCAGAGACTTCGACGGAGAGATCGCGCGTTCTGATTGGCGCATATGGTAAAGGCAAGTCCCACATAGTTTTAACTATTCTCTCAATTTTGTTGAAGCGAGATTTAGGGTTATTTGAAAAAATGCTTCCAAAATTAGAGGAACACCCAAAGATTAAGCAGTGTGTCCTCAACTATTATGACAGTGAAAATAAAATCCTTCCTGTTGTGATCAGCGGTAGTAACACAAGTTTATCTCAGGCGTTCCTGCTTGCATTGCAGCGAACACTTTCTGATAACGATCTGCTTGATGTTATGCCGGAAACTAATTATAAAGCCGCGATTTCTGTTATTGAAAGATGGAAAACTGATTTTCCTGATACATATAGAGCTTTTGAAGCAGCCATTGATGCCCCTGTTTCTGTTTTCATAGGCGCATTGGCTTCTTATGATATTGCTGCCTATGAGCAGTTCGAGCGTGTATATCCAACATTAACCGCAGGAAGCATTTTCAATCCATTCCTCGGCTTCGATGTAGTTGAGCTTTACGAAAGCGTCGCCAAAGAGCTTCGTAACAAGGGCTACACCGGGATGTATGTAGTTTATGATGAGTTCAGCAAGTACCTTGAAGCGAATATCACCGAAGCGTCCTTGAGCGACACCAAGATGCTTCAAGACTTTGCCGAGAAATGCAATCGCAGTGGGTCCTTGCAACTTCACTTGATGCTTATTTCCCATAAAGAAATTGCAAACTATATTGATAAACTTCCTAAGCAAAAAGTAGATGGATGGCGCGGTGTCTCCGAACGATTCAAACATATTCATCTAAACAACAACTTCTCACAGACCTATGAGATTATTTCCTCTGTTATTCAGAAGGACACCTCTATGTGGGAAAAGTATTTGGTTGAACACAAGGATGATTTTAACGATGTAGCACAACGCTATTCTTTACATCCACTTTTTTCCGAAAACAAAGATGAACTAACAATGGCGCTGTTCGGCTGTTATCCGCTGCATCCAGTGTCAACATTTATTCTCCCGAGACTTTCAGAGCGCGTCGCACAGAATGAGCGTACACTATTTACTTTCCTTTCAGCATCGGGAAATTCAACGCTCCCGTCCTATTTGGATCGCTCTAATGATGAATTTGCGTTCATTACACCGGATGTAATCTACGATTATTTTGAGCCTCTGTTCAAAAAAGAAGTATACGCCGGTGAAATTCACCAGAACTATATTTTAACAGCCAATATTCTCTCGCGAATTGATCCGGACTCTTTAGAGGCAAAGATTGTTAAAACGCTCTCCCTGATCTATGTTCTTGGTCAGTTCGAGAGATTGAAACCCACCAAAGATGAAATTGTAGGTGTTTTTTCCTCTGCCTACACCGTACCTCAGATCACAGCTGCAATAGACAACCTTATTGAACGGGAGTATGTGATTTATCTCAAGAGAAGCAATGATTTTCTCAAGCTAAAGCAAACTTCTGGAATAGACATTAAACAGAAGATACATGATTACGCAGAATCTCATGCCAAGAAGATTTCTGTTAAGGAAACCCTCAATGCTTCCAACTTTGATAATTATATGTACCCTTCTCGATATAATGATGATCGAGAAATGACACGATACTTCTCTTTTGTTTTCATCGATGAAAGTGAAGTAAGACCTGATACAAACTGGATAATCAAAAGCGAAGCCATAGAAGCTGATGGCGTGATCTACGCTGTTATTCCACATAGCGAAGAATCCATCAAGCGATTGAAGGAAACCTTGCTGGCAACAAGTATAGGCTGTGATCGTCATATTTTCATTTTGCCAAATCATTACACAAACATAGATGATACTGCACATGAATATGAAGCAGTGTCTTTCCTGCGAGAAGCTGCATCTGATGATCCGGTACTGTTCGATGAATACGATGTTGTATATGAAGATTTGCGCGAGGTCATCAGCAGTTTTATGTCCGTATATACTCATCCCGAAAAGTTTAAGTCAAGCTATATTTTCGACGGAGCAATTCGTAATATCCGTAGAAAAGCTGCACTGACAGAGCTGATGGCTGATATATGCGATGATGTATATTCTCTTACGCCGGTTATCAGTAATGAAGCTGTAAACAGAAATGAGATCACAAGCATTGCCAGCAACAGCAGAAGCAAGATAATTGCAGCACTTCTTCGAAACCAGCTTGAAGATAACCTGGGACTATCTGGTACAGGACAAGAAGTTTCTATTATGCGTAGCACATTGGTTAGAACAGGAGTGCTGACCAGTGTGGACGGAGTGCCTTTTCTTAATCTCCGTCCTGATGATGCTCACATTGCACATATGCTGGAGACGATAGAGAATTTTGTGTTAAGCGCGAGACACAATGAGCGCATCGGATTTGATGTGCTGTATGACACGCTGACACTCCCAGAGCATCACATTGGTCTGCGCAAAGGACTAATTCCTATTTATTTAGCTGTTGTCCTTCACGAGTATAAACAGCAAGTAATTGTTCTTGATCGCTTTGGACAGGTGCCTACATCCTCCGATGTCCTTCTTCAAATAAATGCTGATCCTTCTGCATTCTCCTTATCCTATCTCGACTGGGATCCCGAAAAGGAGAGTTTCATTGAGCAGCTTGCCGTTGTGTATGCAGATCACATCATTGAGGCAGAAAAAGGTGCAAACACATATGACTTTATTGCAAATGCAATGAAACGCTGGGTGATGTCGTTACCAAAGTATGCGAAAGAGATCAAGACACAGCCTAATGGAAAACGGATCGAAAGCAGGCATCTATCATTGCTTAAACTTTTGAAGCAGAATATGAGCAGCTATGAGTTGCTGTTTGATAAGCTGCCTAAGGCATTTGGCTATAATGGAGATTTTTCTTCAGGTCTGGCAGACAACATAATCGCATCTAAACGATACATTGATGGGCTTGTTGATGATTTGAAGAAAGCTCTTATTTCTCAGACTAAACAGATTTTCATGCTTCAACAGAATGAGGCTATCGCTGCAAAGATGTCGCTGGTTTCCACCATCAAGGAATGGTGTGACTCTATTAGTCCTTCTGCTTTTAGTCACATCTTTTCAGACGGTACAGATAAATGCCTTGCTCTCTTCAATACTGTTACTAACGATGAAGACTCGTTCATTGTTCGCTTGGCAAAAACCGCTACCGGCTTGCGTATTGAAGATTGGGACGATAGCACAATCAACACCTATACTCGGAAATTAAAGCAGTATAAACAAACTGCTGAAAACTATGAGGAAGAAGTTAAGCAGGAAGAAACTGAGTCCTCAACAAACTATAAGGTTACCTTTGTTGAAGCAGATGGATCCGCAACAACGAAGAGCTTTGAAAGAGTCGAGTACAGCAATCGAGGCAGGTTGCTCTACAATCAGATTACGCAATCACTGGACTCTATGGGACACGCAATTTCTGAACAGGAAAAGCGTCAGATCATCATGGAGATACTTAAAAAACTATGTTAAGGAGGTGAGCTGATGGCTTACTTTGATAACGCTGCAACTACATTTCCAAAACCTGAGACCGTTTATCAGAGTATGGATCAGTTTCAGCGTCAGACCGGCGGCAGTTTCGGACGAGGAAACTATGAGTTTTCAAATTCTGCAAAAGGCATGGTGGACGATACCCGAAAGGCTATTAAACAACTGCTTCATTGCCCAGCTAAGCAAGTTGTCTTTGAGCCATCGGCTACTATCTCGTTAAACATTATCATTCAAGGCATTATTCAAAAGGGCGCACGAAATGTCTATATTAGTCCTTTTGAACACAATGCTGTAACGAGAACACTCCATCATTACAAAAAAAGGGGACAAATAAAGGTAGAGGAACTGGCGGTTGATCAGAAATTAAACTATGACATTCAAAGGATTCGCTTTCAGTTTGAAACCACTCCACCTGATCTTGTAATCGTTAGCCATGCAAGCAATGTGATTGGACTTGTTGCGCCGGTTGAAGAGATATTCTCGTTGGCAAAGGAATTTCATGCGATTACACTCTTAGACATGGCTCAGACCGCAGGCCTTGTGGATCTCGACATTGGCAAAGAAATAATTGATTTTGCTGTATTTGCCGGACATAAAACTCTCCTAGGGCCTACTGGCATTTCCGGGTTTGTGATGAAATCAGGCATTGAGCTTGAGCCTGTTTTCTTCGGCGGTACAGGCTTTGATTCTGCTAATCAAGATATGCCAACATCATTACCGGAAAGATTTGAGTTCGGTACAATGAACACTGTTGGGATTGCAGGACTTAATGCGTCGGTCAAATGGATATTACAACAAGGAGTGGACGCTCTTGCTGCTGCCGAAGCAAAAAACAGAAACAAACTGCTCACGCTGCTGAGAGAGTATGACTATGTATCTATTATTGGAGACATCGACGGACGCGATTATGTGGGTATTGTCTCTTGTGTGATTGATGACATAAGTAGTGACATTGCTGGGCAGTTGTTTAGCGAAAGAAACATAGCAGTTCGCACAGGACTGCACTGCGCTCCGAATGCACACAAATTCCTTAAAACATTCCCGGCAGGAACGATTCGCTTTAGTGTGAATAGTTTTACTACCGATGAGGACTTTGAGGTATTGAGGGAAGCCCTTGAAGACATCAACGATAATCTATAAGGAGATCGTGACATGAGCTTACAAGATGTTAGCATAAAAAATGAATATCGCTCTCTTATTGATAATGTCGTTCAGGATTTCTATATTCCATTGCTTGAACGAGCAAAGGTTTATAAAAGGGCGGTTGGCTTTTTTTCCTCGTCTTCACTTGTGGAAATCACAAAAGGAATTGCTGCTATGGCTGCAAATGGAGGAAAAATTCAAATTGTTGCTTCTCCTTACCTTTCAGAAGAAGACAATGAAGCAATTCAAAAAGGGTATGCCGAACGTAACAGTGTCATTGAAGGAGCTGTTCTCCGTCAAATCACTGGAGAGAAAGTCGATTACTATTCTATGCAGCGTCTCAATCTTCTGGCTTGCCTTATTGCCGAGGGTGTTTTGGACATCCGTATTGCTTATACGGAAGACAAAAACGGAATTGGTATGTATCATGAAAAGATGGGACTTATTGAAGATGAGGAAGGAAATATAGTTGCTTTCTCAGGTTCAATGAATGAGTCCGCAACCGCAATGTCAATAAACTATGAAACAATAGATGTTTTTAGAAGCTGGGGCGATCAAAATGAGGCGGATCGTGTTCGATTAAAACAGAATGCTTTCTTCTCTATTTGGAATGATAGTGAGCCTAATATCAAGGTTTTGGAGTTCCCCAGCATATCACAAGCTCTCATAGACAAATATAAGAAAGCTCCCCCCAACTTCGATGTTGATAAGGAACAGTTCCCTCCGCGAGAGAAACATACTCGTAGGTATAAAGATGGGAATATTGAGTTTCTGACAAGTGCCATAGGTCCGCGTATACCTGACAATATTTCTTTACATGAATATCAGAAAGAAGCAATCGCTTCTTGGGTAGGCGAAAACTACCATGGCATTTTTGATATGGCTACGGGTACGGGCAAAACTTTTACCGGTCTTGGAGCAATCTCAAAAATATCTGAGGATATGAACGACAAGCTGGCGGTTATAATCGTCTGCCCTTACCAGCACCTCGTCGAACAGTGGGTAGAAGATATTGTACGCTTCAACATGAAGCCAATTATCGGATATAGCAGTTCCCCTCAAAAAGACTGGAAGCAACGCTTGTCTAAGGCTGTGCGAGATCAAAAACTTCGCGCAGATAAGAGTTTCTTCTGTTTCGTGTGTACTAATGCCACATTTACGAATGACTTTGTTCAGGAGCAGATAAGTAAGATTCACTCTCCGGTATTGCTTGTTGTTGACGAAGCACATAATTTCGGTGCAGCTTCTTATGCAAGGCTACTGGATGAACGCTTTACATATAGGCTGGCGCTTTCTGCGACACTCGAAAGACATCGCGATGAGGAAGGAACGGCATTGCTTTATTCTTTCTTCGGTAAGAAATGCATTGAATACTCTTTGGAGCGTGCAATAGATGAAGACAAGCTCACACCATATAAATATTATCCCATCGTCGTCCATCTGAATGAGGATGAATTGGCAGCATATGAACAGTTGTCGTATGAAATGTCAAAGTGCATTATAAAAGCCAAGAATGGAAAATACAAGCTGAATAAGCATGGTGAGATTCTGGCTCTTCGCCGCGCAAGAATTGTTGCCGGAGCATCTGAAAAACTTGAGGCACTCCGGGAAGAAATTAAACCGTACATTCATGACAACAATATTCTCGTTTACTGTGGAGCTACGAATGTGTTGGATGATAAGTCGGATTGTTCATCATCGGATGCTGGCGATGTTCGGCAAATTGAAGCAGTAACTCGTATTCTTGGGAATGAGTTTGGAATGGATGTTGCTCAGTTTACATCAAAAGAAAACATTGAAACAAGGGCATCAATTAAGGAACAATTCCAACGCGGAGATAGGCTTCAAGCAATAGTCGCAATTAAGTGTTTGGATGAAGGTGTGAATATTCCCGGAATTAGAACTGCATTCATCTTAGCAAGTACAACTAATCCGAAGGAATACATTCAGCGTCGTGGTCGTGTCCTGCGAAAAGCACCTAACAAACCATATGCGGTGATTTACGACTTCGTGACTTTACCCCGACCACTTGATTCAGTGTCATCGCTAACAACTGAACAGGCACAAAGAGACTTAGCCCTTGTGAGAAATGAACTGGCGAGGATTAAAGAATTTGGACGCTTATCTCAGAACTCAATGGAGGCGAACAACTTGATCTGGGATATTCAGGACGCATATCATATCACCGATGAGGAATCGGAGGAAGGTGTTTTCGATTATGGAGCAGATTAAAGTTAATGAGAAGGCTGTTGAGCGTCTGAAACGCAAAATTATCCTTCAAGAAAACCAGAACTTAAAAACGAGAACTATGACCGATCAGCAAATGGTCGCATGGATAAAAAAGCAGATTGAGGAGGAAGCGCAATGTTACTCGAATCAATAACGCTCGAAAACTTTAGACAGTTTCGCCACGAATCCATCGACTTTGCACAAGGCGAAAATGGGAAAAATGTCACAATCATTATTGGTGAAAATGGTACGGGTAAAACCACTTTTGCTCAGGCGTTCTTTTGGTGTATGTACGGAGAGACTGAGTTCTCCGATAAAAATATGCTTAACAAACTTGTTGCAAATGAGATGAAACCGGGACAAGAGTGTAAAGTTCAGGTTACTCTAAAGTTGCGTCACGGCGATGTTAGCTATACTCTCATGCGTGAACAGACATACCGCAAGGATTACTCCAATCGGGTCAAGGGCGATAACACTGTTTTCGACATTGCGAAAAAAGATCCGAACGGAAATACGTCCTATGTAAAAAAATCTCAGTGTGAAAGTGAAGTTAAGGGTATTCTACCGAAAGAGCTGTCCAGATATTTCTTCTTCGACGGTGAGCGCATTGAAAAGATGAGCAAAGACATTTCTACCGGTAAGAAGGCCACTGATTTTGCTGACGCTGTTAAGGGATTGCTTGGCTTAAACGCTATGTATAGTGCTATCCAGCATTTTAACCCCAAATCTAAGTTCGGTGTTATTGGAAGCTACGAAAGCAGCTATGATTCTCACAGCAACTCAAAGATTCAGGAGTATACGAATACTATTGAACGATGCAAAACAGAGATTGCAAAGATTGATGCCAGATTAGAAGAACTGGAAACTCAAATTGAACAAGCAAGAGCCCGAAAAGCAGAAAAGAGCGAAGAAATAAAACAGTACGCAGAAGGCGAGGAATTGCAGCGTCAAAAAGAAAAGCTCATTCAAAAGATAAACAGGGCCAAAGAATCCAGAGCAAATGTTGTTAAAGCAATATGCAAGGATTTCAACAGTGGTATGAGTTCCTTTTTCTCTGCTGCGCTTATACAGCGTTCACTCGAATTCCTGTCAGACAAAGACTTCACCGGTAAAGACATTCCTTTCATGCACGCAAAAACTATCGAGTATTTGTTGAAGCAGAAGGTCTGTATTTGTGGTACGCATTTGGATGAAGGCTCTGTTCCATATGCAAAGGTCAAAGAACTCATAGACTTCCTGCCCCCTCAGTCCATTAGTACAACTATAAGTGACTTCAAAAAAGAGGCTAAGCGTCGTGCCAATGCACAACTGGATATGTTTGCCCACATCAGCGACAATCTTGCAGTAATAAGCCAGCAAGACGAAGAGGTTACAGACCTCCAAGATGAATTACATATTATTGAAGGCAAACTCAGCGGTGGGGATGTTCGTAGTAAAGTCAGGGCGATTAACAGTGAGATTCAACTGTGCGACAAGACTATTAGAGAAAGCGGAGCTGAGAAAGACCGCCTTTTGGTGAGAAAAGGCGGTTTCGAAAAGGATGCTGAACGAGCTGATACTGAGCGAAGAAATCTCACACTATTGGATGATAAGAATAAGAAAATTGAGATTTATAAGGCATATGCCGAACGGATCTACGAGGAATTGCTTGAGGTTTACACGACAAGCGAAGCAGAGATCCGCAGCAAGTTGGAAACTACCATCAATGAAATCTTTAAGCAGATTTATGAGGGCGGATTGTACTTGACCATTGATGAGAAGTACCACATTTCCGTATATGCAAACGAATATGACGGTGATGTCGAAACATCTACGGCACAAAGCATTTCTGTGATTTTTGCATTTATCACCGGCATAATTAAAATGGCTCGTGACAATCGAAACGCAACAGACGACAATGCAAAGCTGCTTTCCTCTGAGCCTTATCCGCTTGTAATGGATGCACCCCTGTCAGCATTCGATAAACGGCGCATCAAGACAGTGTGCGAAGCTCTGCCCAACACAGCAGAACAGGTCATCATCTTTATCAAGGACACCGATGGTGAGCTTGCCGAAGAGCATATGGGCGACAAAATCGGTTGCCGTCATTACTTCGACAAGAAAAACGAATTTGAAACCGTGTTGGTATAAGGAGGTTTGCAAATGTTTGATAAGCAATATCGTTTTCGCGGCAGACACGCTGTTCGCGTAGATGAACTTACAAGTGTATTTGACAGTGATAGTAAAGCGAAGTTATTTGAACGAAATGTGGATGTGTACGCAAATGCGCCGTTAGTTGGTTTCCTTTATGGCAGAACAGCAGAACCAGATGATACTCGTAACCCTGAGACAAATCAGGTGTATAACCAGAATGTTATGGGTGATCGTGTAATCTATTCCCAAGAAGAGCTCCTGTTTAATTTCAGACTAATCATGCTTCTTGACAAGGAATATGAGCCTGATGAGGATGTTCGTATCAATAAGGCATTTCGACACATGGGAGAAGATCCTGCTGACGAGGCTCGTTTCGACAGCTATGTTCGTGGTGGCGTAGATGTGCTTTATGAAAAACTGATCGAAGGCGTCTCATCTCCTGATGAATATGTCATGAGATTATATGATTTTGTTGAAGAGTTCCAAGAGAAGTTCAACGAAGAAATGTCCAGTGAAGACATTTTGAAACTGTGTTCTAAGTAGAATAGAGGTGAAAAAGAATGGGGATAGATAGCCGTCAAGCAGCATATCAGCAACTAATAGAACTGGCAGAAAAACAGGGCTATGTAACATTTGACAATATCATGGATTGTGCTGACGAACACTCTCTCCCCATTCAGGATTTCGATTGGCTCACAAACTCTATAACGACTCGTGGCGTTCTCATATATAGCGAGGCTCCTGGAAATGTTTCTTCCTCTGCTGATGACGAGTACGATGATTTTGCGCAGAGTGATTATGACGGTGTATATGACCGAATTGTGAAACTCAGCCCTTCTCTTGAGCCATTTGTAGCTTTCGTAAAGAATGTAATGCCTCCCCAGCGTGGGGAAATAAAGCAATTAAAATACCAGATAGTCGATGGAAACACATATGCAAGAGATCGAATGATAGAAATGCACTTGAGATTAGCATTAAGAGTGGCATTACAAAGAGCAGAGGCATATGATATGGACATCGAAGATGCCGTTGGTTATGCTTGTACCGGACTCGTCACTGCGGTTGATAGATATGATCCCGATACTTCAGGGGCGTTTGCCTCATATGCTGCACTATGGATTTTACAGAATATTTCCAGGGAGCAAAGTACACAACGCCCTTTGGTCTACTATCCTTTTCACAAGAAGGAGGATTATTTTACAATGTACCCCCTTCTAAAGGCTCATGGGTGCATAGGATGCGACGAGCTGCGCAGTTGTGGAGACGCATTACATATGGTCTGTGATAAGATTGGTTGTGCTGAAGATGACGCGCAGAAAATACTCCTTCAAATGATTCCCGATGAACGAATTGAGGAACTTATTGAGTTATATACAGACGAAAACCAAGAATACTTTCCGAAAGACATAACCGCTGGTACAATACTAAGCAACCTTTCTACCGAAACTGTGGTATCGGATGAGGATGTATATTTGTCTGTTCAATATAAGATGCTTCAGGAGGAGATCAGGGATGTTTTGAGTACGCTAACACCGCGCGAAGAAAAAGTGCTGCTGCTTAGATATGGGTTTGACGGACGCGAGCGAACACTTGAAGAAGTTGGTGCAGAGTTCAATATCACAAGAGAACGGATACGACAGATCGAAGCGAAGGCTCTAAGAAAACTCAGACATCCTTCCAGATCAAAGCGCCTGAAGGCATATTTATAAAGCGAGAAAAAGACATCTCAGTTATCCCTTCATAAGTGAAGCTGAGGTGTCTTTTTTGAAGACCATAAGAAGCACAAATACCCGCCGGAAGGAATGGACGATGCAGTCCAGACCGTTATGAGTCAGTGCGAGATGTGGACTGATAATGTTATGACAGCATGATAAAAGCCTCAGCCTCCCGCAAGAGCGAGGGGCTGAGGCTTTGACTATTCGAGTTCTTCTTTAAGCTGCCTGTATATGAGCCGGGTTGCCTTTCCAGCAATCTGTTGAACCCGGTTTGAAGTAATACCAAGCGTCCTTCCGAGCGAAGAATAGGATTCTCCGGCCAGTAAACCGTATACAATATATTTCTTCCGATCATCCAACTGTGCTTTCAATTCCTCAATTCGTTCTGCCGTAGACGGTACACTGATGGAAATGACCTTCATATTTGGATTCTTGGCGCGGGCGCGTTTAATCGTAGTATTTTCAGTATCGAGAAGATTTTCATAGGTATAGGTGATTAGGTAGTCGCAGACATTCACCATCCAGCGATCAATTCTTTGACTGTGCGCAATGTAGTGATCCGGGTGAAGGTCAGTACGGTAGTCGAACCAAGGTGCATATTCAATTCTTACCGGCTCCCGTTGGTCATAGTGATCTGCTCTTAACTGCCTGTCATATTGTTCCTCTTCGGAAAGTTCCATCTCTTGTGATTTTTTCTTGAAAGCATCTAACTCGATGGGATCAACCACATCTACAATCTCAATGTACAGATTGGGCTTCCGCTTTTTCAGAGAGACAACCTCTTCAAGCATGGATTTAATAAAACCGGAATGGAATCCGTGGAACCAAAATTCAATTTCCGGCTCTTGCTCGGAAAGAACATCCAACTCTGAGCGAAGGCGCTCAATGGCTGCGTGTTCCAAACGAAGAGAAATGCCTATAAAACATACCTTGACCAATAGTGTGTCCTCCTTTTTCTATCTCCTTTCCGTGACCTCAAGAGAGATGGGATCAATCACGATTACCGGTTTCCCCTTGGAAAGAGCATAGGTGACAGTCTTTCCGGTTCCGCTGGGTCTTCCTGACCACACGGCGATGACCACATCGGATTGATCCACCATGTACTTATTACGCTTGTCCATGCAGTCCGGCGTATAATGCGTTTGGAGCATCGTTTCTTTGTCGCATTGAGCAGCAATGTTGTAATACCGCTCCCGGAGAGCTTCTGACCACTTCACCGGCTGCGTTTCGCAGGGGATAGCACTTTCCAGTGTAATGCCAGGATAACTTTTTTTCAAGTCAAGAACGATTTCGGCGGCATACATATCAATGCCGATTGCCATGCCGGAAATAAAATGGGTGACATTTTCCTTCTCAACGAGATGGATGATTTGCTCACGGAGCGCCTTTTTCAGAGCAGTGCAGTGGGCATCATTTTCATTGAAGCCAAAAGGGAGGCTTTGGGGCCTGTGACCCGTGAAGCAGCAAGTCTTTTTCTTCATATTGTGTCCTCTTTCATATATATGTATTAGAGAGTGATTATCTATCTCTAATCCATAGTATAGCACACAAATATGGAGAAGTGTGTCGAAATAAGCAGAGGAAGAAAAAAACTGCGCATATTTCAGCGCAGTTTCGGGAATGCTGTTATTTTCGGTTTTCTTTTTCCTGCTGGATCATCAGCTCAACCATTTGAAGAATGCGCTTTTGTGAGTCTTTCGGGAGTGCGGACAGCTCCTTGGAAAGCTGAGAGGCTTTGTACTCAGTGGAGTGTTCCAGTACATCACAGAAGATTGCGTCCGCATTGGTTTCAAGAGCGTTCATCAGCAAAACCAGCTTTTCGCAGCGCGGAAAAGACGCTCCACGCTCAACGGTAGAGATATAGTTTGTGGTTAAGCCGGTTTTCTCTGATAGCTCTTCCTGTGTCAAGCCCAGCCGTTCCCGGCATTGCTTGAACCTCTTTCCTATTCGTTTATCAATCATACATTATACCGTGTCCCTTTTTCTATATTGCTCATAATAATTATATGGATAAGAGACACAGTTATACAGAAATGCTAATCCATAGACTATGGATAAGCGAAGTATTGTCGAGAAAAAATTGCAATTTGGACACAAAAAAAGAGCCTCAGCCGACACCCATCCGGGCATCGACTGAGGCTCTGAGCGTTTGAATGAGGCTTAAAATATGCTGTGAAATCGACCTTTATCCTGACATTTTTGAGTTCCGAGGTGTGGATAGGAAAACATACGGGGCTATCTTTTTGCGCCGTTTACAGAGCGAAAAAGCCTTGATTTTCCACCCTTTTCACGACACAAGTCACGCCCTATCTGTCTACTCTGGTGCGCTTGGAGGTGTAGCGAGGACAACGGACTATAACAGCACGAAAACTTTGCTTACATTCATGCACACACCGGCGGCAGATATCGTTGTACTTGCGTCTCCCGTCTGCGTCAAGGAAGAATGCCCATTCGAGTTTCCACTTCTGGCTCCTGCTCATAGGTCATGCTCCGGTTTCCGCTCTTTATGGGGCTTGGGCTTATCCACATGAGGCTCGGACTTCGCAGCCTTAAGCCTGTCCATGATGGAGGACTTTTCGCCCCTTTCGGGGGCTTTGGCCTCTGTTTCCTTCGGACCGTTGTTGATGATCCCGTCAATCATGCCGTAATCATCCTCGGTAGACATCTCGGCGGCTTTCAGATAGTTCTCCCGTTCCAGCGCGGCCTTCCACTCGACCTTCTCCACACCGAAGATACCACCCTTTGCAGCGTGATCGTGGATTTCCTTTGCATCCAGAACCAGCCCCTCGGTATTATCACCGTACAGCCGGTATACAGAACAGGTTTTCATGACCTCGGCCGCAGCTTCCTCCCGCATGGGGAGCATACCACCCCATGCGTAGCCGTAGTCCTTCATTTCGTCAGTCGTGATAGAAGGATCAGGCATCCGGTCAACGGTCATGACCTCCTGACGGAGAAGACCAACCGTATGTTCATCGAAACCGTCATACACATCGCTCAGGGAGAGTTTGCCGTGTTCATCCACGATGAGACAGGCGGCTTCATCGCCGTAGCTATCATGCTCCATCAGGAAAAAGGTATGGCCGTCTACCTCCATGTGGTCAATGGTGTGCCATGTTCCCACATGGCCGGAAACAGCCAGACCGGAGGTGTCCATGTTGACCTCAAAATCTTTTTCTTCCTTGACTTCCTGCTTCTGCTGCTCTTCGGAGATCATGGGAATCGCGACAATTCTGTCTCCGAGCTTGGCGAACTGCTCCGGCTGTTCAAAGAGCTTTGCATACTTGAGTGCAAGCTCACTATCCAGAGAACCGAAGCTGTCATCGGTCAGACCGACAATGGCAAAGGTTCCAGCAACAATATCATAGATTTCTCCATCCGCATCCCGCAGAGCGCGGTTGAGCGGCTGACCTTCCAGCTTTGCTTCCTCGTTGCAAACAATACCCACCGGGTCCTTATAGGGATAAATTGCCTGAATGTAGCCGCCTACCAGAGCTTGCAGCCCTTTAAGGCTTGAATCGATCTCTTTGATTTCCGGCTTTTTTTCCGGCTCAACCACAACGGCAAGAATATTGCCGTCCTTCATAGGCTCTTCGCCGCCTCCGGTGAGACGGTATTCGTCAGGAATGTCATCAAGACTGCCGTCGAACATCCGCGTCCAACCGTCTCCGGTATTGCGTATATAGCCATCATCGGTGAATCTGCCGCCTTCATCCATTGCCACATCGCGTCCAAAACGCTCAAAGTCAATGTAGTTGGCGAGATTACCCATTGCTTTTGTGTCGTAGATACCGGCTTCTTCGATGTAGTAGCGCCCCAGATCCTCTTCATCCGTGACATCGGGAAGGAAGTCGTAACAGTCGAGATTGTAGGTCAGGTTGATGAGATCGTCGATGTCGCTGACTTCATCGCAGCCAGCCTCCATGATAGCAACGAACTTTTCCTGATCCCATTTATCCATCTCATCAATGCGAGAGGCAAGATAGTTGAGCTTATCAAGGCTCTCGTACTCACCGAGCATATCATATACGCCATGCACCGGACACTCGTAGTCGGTGATAAACCATTCCTCGTACACATGGCCGAACTCATCCTTCGACCCAATCCCGATTCGTTCAAAGACCTTCTGCATCTCTTCCTCGGTTGTCGGGAACTTTACCCATTCACCGACCAGCTCACCCTCGTTGTACTTGCCGAGGTTGGTAACAAATGCTTGGAAACTGTCATCCATAACAGGCATAGGCATCCTCCTTTCAGTCATCCATCACGCTGTCCGGCGCAATATAGAGCGCGTCGAACTCAGCGTCAGACATTGCTTCGAGCTTCTGAACGGTCTTGTACATCAGTTCCACAATCTCGCCGTCCTTGTTGTTCAGAGTGACGCTCTTCATATCGTCAATCAGCCGCATCCGGCTGGACGTGTTGAAGCAGCACATGAGATTGATTTCTTCCACGGTAAAGTATTTCATATTAGAGTACCATATCCTTTCCTTTGGATTTTTGCGGTTTCGGAATGTGAGGTGATTGAACTTTTTGCGCGGATTTCAGCTTATCGCGGATAGATTCACGAGCAGCAGGCTTCTTTGGAATGGTGTCATAGATGGCAGTCCCGGCATCCTCCACATACGAACGGACATACTGGATGCTCTCAGAAAAGCGGATTGGCCTGTTCTTGTCCTCAATGTTGGTCAGCCGGACTTCATCGGCAGCAAAATCAACCGAGTCAATTCTGCACCTGATCCCGTCCACATTCAGCGTCGCACCGACAGGAATGTAATCTGCGGCTTTGAGTTCCTTGAAGGTCTTGCCGTCCTTGCTGAGAAAGACATCTGTGCCGGATTTCCAGAGCTTGTGAGAACCGGCTACCCACGCGGTTTCACGGAAGCCCGTGACCGGCATGGAGGGCTTGCCTCGCACCTTCTTCTCAAGGAGCTTTGTGCCGAGAAGAGGGGCGGCTTTTTCGGCATCCTTGCCGTACAGCTCAAAATAGCCGTTCTGGGCAAAGCAAACCAGCGCGTCCGGGTGAGCCTGTTTGATTGCCTCATACTTTCTGAGTTCTGCAATAGGCAGAGGTGCAAGCACTTCTTTCGTTTCTGCCTCCGGCAGCTTGTCACGGCGGCTTTTCTGCGTGGACAATACTTCTGCCAAAGCATCCGCGTCTTTTGGGAGCGTCTGATGGGTTACAACACCGCCATGCTCACCGACCAGAGCCATTGCTTCATCGAAGCTGCTGCGGCAGGGAGCGTCCAGCACATAACCGTCCGCAAAGGTCAGCCGGTCATGATCCGGCTCAACTGAGTTCCGCGCTACATTTGCCGCCTGTTCCCGGTAATTGATCTCAAAGACATCTCCGAATACCTTGCCACGCTTAACATCTTTCGGGACAATCACGCGGGCAATGCACTCGTCGTAGGTCTGTTCCGCATAAAAGCGGAAGGTGTTATGATCCCGCGTCCCCTGAATAAAGACCTGATTTTCATTGAGGCAGTGTGTCCCATGCGGACGGCAGAACCACATAAGCGTCTTGTCTTCGGGATTCTGGCTTTCGGCAGCGCGGCGGATGATGCGCTTGTCGATGTCGAAGTCTTCCTTGTAGCTGTCTACATGACTGTCCACGAGCTTCTGAAGCTCCGCGATGATGTCAACGTCTGTGTATTTCTTCATGCGTCTCCTTTCTCACAACTCCATGTCGTGCGATTTAGCCTTGGCCGGAGCTTTCTTTTCTGGCTGAGATTTGGCAGCAGCCTTGAGTTGGTCACGGATCGAGGGTTTTTCCTGCTTTTTCTCCTGTCGGATATACTCAAGCGTAGGTGTCAGCTCCCGATAGCAGCCCTGCGTTTTCTTGGCCGAATGACGGCGGTGAATGGCAAACAGCGGCTCTCCATTCTGCGTAACCGTATTGCCCTCAATCCTGACTCCGTTCCGAGCCATGACGCGGAAGGACTGTTCCGATGACCGATAGGTGGAAAGCATTCCGTCGTTGTTGTGAGCAATCCGCGCCTTGAGGGTGTCCATAACAGCATCCCTGATCTGTTTTTCCTCCGGCGTGAGGCGGTGCTTCGGAGCGGCGGCTTCCTGCGGCTGCTCTGCGGTTGGTGCCTTGACTTCTACAACGGTTTTCTTAATAGAGACAACCTCGTCGCGCTCCCATGCAGCAACCTCCGGGTTCTGCGTCCGGGCGTTGGCTTCCTGTTCGCGCTCCTTCACATCCATCTGCCGCATAAACTCGGTGATGAAGAGATCGGTCAAACCGGGGTGTGCCTTATCCACGATGAACCGGTTAGAAAGCTCCGGGCAAACAGATATGTCCTTTGCCCACGCTTTTGCTTTCTGCGAGATTCTTCCGTCCCAATCCTTGTGCTGGACGGTGTTTGCCAGAACATATTGCACTCGCTCCGGCGAAAACTTTTCAAGAACGCTCGTAACCGCAGATTCAGCAGCAAGGCGGTTATTGCCGTAATACTCGCTGATCGTCCGCTCAATGGTGTCTCTGCAAGCAATATTCGCTTGGGCGGAGAGCCTATAAGTATCCGTTTCCCCTGCTGCATGAGCGTGATCCGCCGTTTCGGTGTAAACGGGAATACCGGCATCACGCAGAGAAGGAGCTACTTCCGGCTCTTTGGCGGGAGTATCTGCTTCCAGCGCCGCAGTCTGGTTTTTCTCTGCCAGCAGCACCTTGAGCTTAGCGTCAATGCTGTCGATCATTTCAGCGGCGGTTTTGCGGATGGTTTCCAAAGAGCCTTTCAGCTCCTTGGTCTCCTTATCTGAGGACCAACCGGCGATATAGCCGAAGGAATAATCTGAAGTCTCAATGCCGTACCGCTGGCAGACGGTGTAGGCCACGCTCTCGGCTTCAACCTCTTTGGTATGGCGATCCTTCCGCATATCCTGAGCGGCAGAAGTATCTTCCTCGACCTCAAGCCGCCACTCAAAACGGTTTTCATCAACGAAACGCCATCCTTCGTGTTCAGCAGCCGCATTTGCTTCTGCCTCAGATGCAAAACCTGAGAGAAAGTCCCGCTTGGTGCCGCCATCGCTGATCATGACAATTTTCCATGCGGGTTCCGGCTCAGGCCGATCAATAGAGTGGAGCTTCGCATGGGCAATTTCGTGGATCGCCGTCTTGATGGTCTGGATTTCGCTCATGCCCTCCTGAATGGCTATCCGGTTCTCAACCGGAGAGAAGTAGCCTTTAGCGCCGCCGGGAATGTCTTCAAAGGCAATCGGGACGGGAGACTCCTGTTTCAGAGCTTCAAAAAAGGCAGCGTAGTTCTCCACGCTGCCGGAAAGCTCATCAACGATAATGTCAGGAAGCTCCTTGCCGTCGGTCTGGGAAATGTCAAAGACACTCACCACCTTGAATGCGGGACGCATAACCTCCACAGTCTCCGTAACGGGCTTTCCGTCTGCATCCAGCACCGGCTTCTGCGTGGAAGGATCAATCTTTTCCCGCTCTTCCTTTGCCTTGTAGGGCGCGGGAGCGAGTATCTTGATGCCTTTCTCTCCCTTCATGACCTGACGGTCAAAGTTGCGCTGCCATGAGGTATATCCGGCAACATAGGTAGCCTCCGGTTTCTGCATGGCGATGAGAAGGGTGTTGCTGAATGAATAGTGATAAAACTTGGACATCGTGCGGAGATATTCCTTGAACCGCTCGGATTCAAACAGCTCCTTGATGCCCTGTTCCAGCTTGTCCGTGATCTCGCGGACTTGCTGTGCGCTTTTGCTTTCTGCCATGTGACACCTCCTTATTTTTCAAACTCCATCTTGAAGCTGACATATTTGCCGCCGGTATCATCCAGCCGGATAATCGCGTCGTAGAGCTGAGGCCGCTTCGGCGTATAAAGCCCGGTCACCCGGCACCAGCCCTTGTCCAGCAGCTCCTTGGCAATCTTCTTGGTCAGCTTCTTTTTCTTGCTGGAAAAGAACTTATTGTCCTCCCACAGACAGAAGGAACATTCCTTGCTGGAACAGTAATAATTGCCCTTTCCCACATAAACCGGGGAGCCGCAGCGGGGGCATTTTCCTATGACCTCCTTACCGGAGTCGAAGCGGTTTGCCTCAGCATCGGAGAGGAAGGGGTACGTCTTGACCAGCGAGGCAGTCATATCCACGATTCCGGCGAGGAACTTGTCCCCATCGGCCTGACCGCGCTCGATCTGCATCAGGGTATTTTCCCATTCCGCAGTCATGGCAGGTGAAGTGATCTGTTCCGGCAGAACACATACGAGGTTCAGGCCATCCTTGGTAGGCACGATGGATTTCCCCTTGCGCTCGGCATAGCCGCTTTTGACCAGCTTCTCGATGACACCGGCGCGGGTGGCAGGAGTGCCGAGACCCTTTTTCTCGGTATCATCATCAAACGCTTCATTTCCGGCAGTCTCCATCGCAGAAAGCAGCGTATCTTCGGTGTACTGCTTCGGAGGGGTTGTATAATGCTCGGTTACACTGGCTGATACGGCATCGAGGACATCCCCCTCGCTGACGGCAGGAAGCATCTTTTCCGGCTCGTCATGCTCCTTGCTCTTGAGCGCGGCCTTGAATCGCTGCTCAACGGCTTTCCAGCCCTCCTGCGCAACGGTTTTGCCCTTTGCGCTGAACATATAGCCTTCGCAGGAGAGCGTCACGGAAGTCTCGTTATAGATGTGCTTCTCACCGGTGGCAGACAAAAGGCGCATGGCAACCAGCCGGAGGATTTTCTGCTCCGACTCCGGCAATGCGGAAATGTCCTGCTTCTCAAGCTGGACGGTAGGAATGATGGCATGGTGATCCGTGACCTTCGCATTGTTCGTGATACGCCGGATGTCGGGAGCATAGCTCAGGCCGTCGAAAGCCGACACCTTCTGGCACACAATTCCGATGACCTGACGGACGGTGCTTTCCATGTCATCCGTGATAAACTGGCTGTCGGTGCGGGGATAGGTCAGCAGCTTCTTTTCGTAGAGGGACTGCACCAGATCGAGGGTCTGCTGTGCCGTGAAGCCGTAATACCGGTTGGCTTCCCGCTGCAAGGTGGTCAAATCGTAGAGCTTCGGGGGATTAACCGTCTTCATCTCTCGCTTTACAGAAGAAACGACGGCCTGTTTCTTATCACAAGCCGCCGCAATCGTCTTTGCCTCATCTTCGGTTTTGACCTTCTCCATATCAGCGGTGAGATTGCCGCCGCTCGCATGGACATTGAAGTATTTCTCTTTCTTGAAGGTGCTGATCTTCCCGTCACGCTCTGCCAGCATTGCCAGCGTGGGGGTCTGGACACGGCCAACCACCAGCTTCTTGTGATAGAGCGTGGTAAACAGCCGGGTGTCATTGATGCCCACAATCCAGTCTGCCTTTGACCGGCAGAGGGCAGCTTCATAGAGCCGGTCGAACTCACTGCTGTCCCGCAGATGAGCGAATCCCTCCTGGATGGCAGAGTCTTCAAGGGAACTGATCCAGAGACGTTTGAAGGGCTTGGTGCAACCGGCCTTATTGTAGACCAGTCGAAAGATCAGCTCACCCTCGCGCCCCGCGTCGGTGGCGCATACCAGCTCGGTGACGCGCTTATCCTTCATCAGATCGCGCAGCACCTTGAACTGCTGGGACTTGTCCTTCGGAACCTCATACAGCCATTCCTCCGGCACAATGGGCAGATCCTCGTACCTCCACTTGGCATATCGCTCATCATAGGAACTCGCGTCCGCAAGCTCCACAAGATGCCCGACGCACCATGATACGATGTAGTTGTTTCCTTCGAGATAGCCGTCCCTGCGGGATGTTGCGCCCAGCACCTTGGCAATGGACTGCGCTACACTCGGTTTCTCAGCGATGACTAAAATCAATCCGTGAACCTCCTTCTGAATAAGATGAAGCCCCTCGCATTTCTGCAAGGGGCCGCGATCAATCCTTATTCTGCGTCATCCTCCGGCTCGTCATCAGCGGCAATCTGAGGCTCTTCATCCTCGTTGATATACGGCTCTTCTTCGTAGCCTTCATCGTCAAAGAAGTCCATGTCCTCGTCCTTCTGCTTCTTGCCGCGAACGAACTTGATGTAGTAATAGCCCGCGCCGCCAATACCGGCCACGGCAATGATGACAATGATCATGCCCATGTTGCTGTTCTTCTGGGGCTTTTCATCCGCCACAGGCTCCGGTTCCTCAGCAGGAGCTTCCGGCTCAGGAGCCGTGCCGGTACATTCACTCATGTTGGTTTTGCAGACAGGGCAGGAAGTGTTGACATGACCGGCCTCGCACTTTTCGGTACAGCTACAGGTGGTCAGCGCGGCCACGGAGTCCTCATCCATCAGGGCAAGCAGATCGCTTTCGTCCACCATGTTCAGGAAGTAAGTCTGATACTGTTCCTCTTCCTCGTTGATGGGCGCATCGTAGTCGATCACGATATAGAAGGTGTTGCCGTTTTTCGTCTGAATGGTGATGAACTGCTTGTTGGTGGCTTTGTCATACAGCAGATCGCGGGTGGAGGCGTTGCCCTCATCGTCAATCGGCTCCCCTGCGGGAAGCGTCTCTGCGGGCGGCTCCGTTTCCGGCATTTCCTCCGGCTGCGTGGCCTCGGTTACGGGAAGATTCTGCTCGGTGTCATCCGCGTAGGCAAAGGCGGTCAGGGAGAAGCTGCAAACCAGCACAGCACAGAGCGCCAGCATAGACAGCACACGGATTCCTTTTCTCTTACTCATTCTCAGATACCTCCGTCTCAGTGATTTCGGGGACATCCGCGCCGCCGGTCTTCATTGCGGACAGGAAGGACATGATCTGATCCTTGTCCATAACCATAGCGCGGACGGTGTTGATGATTTCGAGGTTTTCCATCTCGGTTTTCCGATCATACAGCTCCTTGAGCTGTGCCTGAAGGTCCTCGATTTTCTTTTCGGTCTTCGCAATCTCAGCGCAGACCTTCTGATATTTGGGATTCATAGAAAACTCCTTTCGCTTAATAGGGCGGTCTTCCGAAGGCAAAGAAGTGAGACTGCCAGTAGGAAGAGCTGATGGATGTGTACTGGATGGGATCGCCGCAGTGCAGCATCACATTGTCACCGACATAAATGCCCACATGGGACACGCCGGGGGTGTCGTAGGTTCCTTTGAAGAAGATGAGATCACCGGGCTTTGCGTCGGCCTTTGAAACCGGTGTGCAGATGTTGTATAGCCCCTGCGCACCCAGCCGCCCGGTATTTACAAGCCCGCTGTTGGTCAGGACATAGGAGACAAAACCGGAGCAGTCAAAGGAGGTTTCGGGGTTGGAGCCGCCCCACACATAGGGATAGCCCAGATATTTTTCCGCCTCCGAAAGCAGTGTCGCAAACCGCTCATCACTCAGATACTCCGCAGGAACCGAATAATCGCTGGGAGGGTTGGTGACATATTTGTCCACATAATCGGATGACGGGAACAGATCCTCCCGGTTGCCCAGCACAGACATATAGGTGGCGTACATGGATAGCTCGTCCTGTCCCATAATGTAAACGGGGACATGGCTGAGATTGAAGTTTTCCAGCGTCACATTGCAGATGTAATAAGAATACGGGACCTGAACGGTGTATTCATATTCCTCTTCATAGCTTTCACCGGTGTCCGGGTCTGTGACCGTCCTCGTGCCGGTCCGGGTTTCCGTCCGGTATCGGGTTTCGACGATGACCTCTTCGGTGAGGATGTACTGCTTCTCAAAGAGCATATCGAGCGTCCCCTGAACCTCGGAGAGCGTCCATTCGCCTTCATGAAGGGCAGAGAGAATGGAGATCAGCACATAGGGGTCATGCTCGATGTCATCCAGATCGAAGTGATACTCGTCATAATCGTGGGTGGCCTCGTAGTTGTCCAGCTTCGCTTGCAGCTCTGCCTCCATCCGGCAATACTGTTCCTCAGCCCCCAGCATGGCATCATCCTCGCTGAGATAGGAGGACGCAATCACCGCCTGACCGGTAGAGGAAAACATCGCAGTGCATGAGCTGACACCGGCAGCAAGCAGAACGAGAATGCCCAGTCCCACACCGAACCAGATAAAGTATTTCTTGTTCTTGGAGAAGAACTCTTTCACCTTATCGGCAGCTTTCTCACCGGTCTTCTTGGCCGTGGAGGTAGTCGCGGTTCCGGCAGTCTGCGTTCCGGCCTTTCGAGCCGCCGCGTACTCCTGCTTGATCTGCTGCTTCTGATAGTGTCTGTTCATGTTCCGCTGCTTTTTCATCTCAGGATGATCCTGCTGGGTCTTTTCATAGTGCAGCTTCGTGTCGGCAATTTCAGCCTCATGTTCCAGCTTGGACATCTTCTCATAGGGCTTGTTTGCCTGATTCTGCCTGTGATGACTGTAATGACGGGCAGCGGATTCCGCAAGGATTTCGGTCTTGTGCGCAGCTTCCACAGCAGAGTTATCCTGCTCGACCTCATGCAGCTTTCCATGAACGACGGTGGCGAGGGAGTCTCCAACCTTGCTTACTGTTTTCTTCGTTTCAAATTGGAGCTTACTCGGCTGCTTGGGAGGCTTGATCTCATCCTCAAAGTGAAGACGGGTTTTGCCTTTGCCGGTTTCCTCATCAAAGACGCGCTCCTTCTTGAGAACCCTGTGCGTGGGCAGCTTCTCACGGGCGGCATTCAAACGCTCATGCGCCTGTTCCGATTTTCTTTCGAGATTCTGAATCCGCTTCGTGTGCGGGACAGCATCGTCCACGACCGGCTTTGCGGAAGCAGTTTCAGCCGCTTGAGAAAGTACCGCATCCGCGTCAACTGCCTCAACCGCAGAGGTCTTGCGCAGCTTGTGCGTAACAATCGTTTCTGCAATGACCGTGCCGGTATGGGAGGAAACGCCGTGCAGCTCCAAAACCGGAGGTTTGAACGGTGCTTCTGGCGGAGGCAGCGTTTCGGGTACATTCTGGGGTGGTTTTTCCGGCTTTTTCTCTTCTGTGACAGACGTTTCGGAGGACGGCTGAGTATTGCTATCCTCGGCGTGTTCCGCCTGAAACTGACGCTGCTGACTGCGCATTTGCACCTTTTTTTGTTCCTCCGCAGAAATTGCTTCGGAAGGGGCATCTGTCTCAACCGGCTTGACCAGCTCTGCATCTTCCGGCCTCCCTGAAACTCGCTTCTCTGTGCCAGCCGTCAGATTTTCCTCAACCGCACCATCCCGCGTCATTCTCACAACAACCTTGTCCTTGGGCTTCAACTGTTGCTTTGCCATCAGATTTCACCTCCGATCCGCGCCTTTGCGAGTTCTGCGTACTCAGGATTCAGCTCAATGCCGATATAATGGCGGTTTAGCTGCTTTGCCACCATACCGGTTGTGCCGCTCCCGAAAAAGGGATCGAGAACAATGCCGCCTTCGGGACAACCGGCCAGCAGACAGGGTTCAACCAGCTTCGGGGGATAGGCCGCATAGTGACCGCCTTTGAAGGGAACCGTATTGACCACCCACACATCCCGCTTGTTGCGCATGGGATTGATCATGCTGTCGGTGATCTCGCCATGCGCACGAGGCCGGTTGATGGTCTGTGTCTGGGGCTGGCCGGGAACGGGCTTGCCGTATTTATTGCCGCCCTTCATACCGCGCTTGAGCCGTTCAGCCGTGGCCGGAGCAATCGGCTCAGAAATTGCCTTGGCGTCAAAGAAATACTTCCGGCTTTTGGACAGCAGGAAAATATGCTCGTAGCAGCGGGAACAGCGATCCTTGCAGCTCTCCGGCATGGGATTTTCCTTCATCCAGATGATGTCGTTACGAAGATACCAACCGCTGTCCCGGAGGGCAAAGGCCAGCATCCACGGAATGCCGATCATATCCTTCGGTTTGCAGCCCTCAACCTTGTAGTTGAGAGCCACAGCCTGACCGTTCCTGCCCTTGGGATTCTTGGGGTCAACGAAATCACCCTGATTGCCTTTCCCGGCATAGGTATCGGCAATGTTGAGCCAGAGCGTTCCATCGGAACGCAGAACGCGCCTGACTTCGGTAAACACTTCGGTCAGGCGCGAGATATATTCCTTCGGTGTAGCCTCTCTGCCGATCTGTTCCTCCATGCCGTAGTCGCGCAGCGCGTAGTACGGAGGGGATGTAACGCAGCAATGGACGCTCTCGTCGGGCAGGATTTTCAGGACTTCGAGACAGTCACCAATGTAAATTTTGTCAAGCTGTATGGGGATCACTCCTTTCGCTGAGATTGAAGAGGCTCAGTCGGAGAAATACTCGTCCGGCTCATCGTCCTCGTCGATTTCATCCTCCCAGCGGGTCAGAATATCCTCGGCTTCCTTCGCAGCCTCACGGTACAGGCTCAGACGGTTCTTTTCAAACGCGGCAAAGGCAGGAACATACTTGCCGAACTCCTGAATAGCACGGACATCCTTGGTGCGCATATCCGCAACCATGCCCAGCAGCTCTGCCATCGTCAGCAGATCCTCAATCATGAGATCGTACTTATCCTTGGGAATGGTGACGGCTTCGCCCTCGTCCTCAGCCTCGGCAAAGGGGATTGCGCCCTCAGTGGACACATGGTAGAAATGCTCCTTCGCGTTCAGCTCGTCCACGATACCGGCGATGAACTCCATCACGGCATCAGCACGGTTTTCGATCTCAGCCCTGACATGGAGGTACGCCCGGTGGTGCTTTTTCAGCTCTTCCTCCTTGCGGATGAGATTGACCAGCTCAATGGTCATACCCATCAGGCCAAAGAAGCTGTCCATGCCCTTCACAACCTCGCGGAAGGTCATCTCGACGGCAGCATCACCGAAAGCCTCGGTAAACTCTGCCATCATGCGCTTGCAGTCCATATTGGTGTTGTAGTTCTTATCCATATTCAAAATCCTCCTTGTAATCAAGCCGTTTCTTCGAGCTTGGTGGTCATGATGCGGTAAAGCTGGGTGTCCTTCGGGAAGTCATCCTTGAAGGGAACGATGGTGGAGCCGTAGAAGATTAGCCCCTCACCGGCATTGGAATTGGTGATGTAGTTCTGCTGACTGGGAGAGATATTCAGAGCTTCACTGAGGATTTTTCTGTCTCCCGAAGCCTGATTCAGAAGATAGACAAAATCAGAGTTCTCGAAGATGTTCTCAACCTCACGAGAAGCCAGAAGATCCTTCACATTCTGCGTGATACCAGTCGGGATGCCGCCCCACTTACGAAACCGCTTCCAGATTTCCACGCTGTATGCGGCGGTCTGTTCCTCTTTCAGCAGCAGATGGAACTCGTCCATGTAGTACCGAGTAGCCTTATGCTGGGCGCGGTTGATGGTGACGCGGTTCCACACCTGATCCTGAACAACCAGCATACCCAGCTTCTTGAGCTGCTTGCCCAGCTCCTTGATGTCGTAGCAGACGAAGCGGTTGTTGACATCCACATTCGTTCTGTGATTGAAGACATTCAGAGAGCCGTGAACATAGATTTCAAGGGCAGTTGCGATGCGCTGTGCCTCCGGCTCCTTCTGATTTCTCAGAATGTTGTAGAGGTCTTCGAGGATCGGCATTTTCTCCGGTTTGGGGTCTGCAAGAAACTCCTGATAGACCATGCGAACACTGCGGTCAATGATGGTCTTCTCAACCGGCTGCAAGCCGTCCTTGCCGCCGACAATCAGCTCACACATGGAGAGGATGAAGTCGGACTTCAAGGTCAGCGGGTTTTCCTCTTCGGAGTAGTTGACATTGATGTCCAGCGGATTGATGTAGTCGGTACTGATGGGCGAAATGCGGATAACCTGACCGCCGAGCTTCTGCACGAGGGGATAATACTCAGCCTCGGGGTCGCACACGATGATGTCATCCTCGGTGATCAGGAAGGCATTGGTCATCTCACGCTTTGCCGAGAAGGACTTGCCGCTGCCGGGAGTACCGAGGATAAGCCCATTGGGGTTCTTCAATTTCTTCCTGTCCACCATGATCATGTTGTTGGAAAGCGCGTTCAGCCCGTAATACAGAGCCTCGCCGCCCTGAAAAAGCTCCTGCGTGGTAAACGGGACGAAAACCGCTGTACTGGAAGTGGTCAACCCACGCTCAATCTCGATCTGGTTCAGGCCGATGGGGAGCGAGGACATCAGCCCTTCTTCCTGCTGGAAGTCCAGACGCTTGAGCGCACAGTTGTATTTCTGTGCAATGGATGCCGTCTGGAAGATAGCGTTTTCGAGCTTCTGACGGTTAGGCGCTGTGTTCATGATGAGGATGGTCACGAGGAACATTCTCTCGTTTCGCGTCTGGAGATCCTGCAACAGACGCTTGGCCTCACCGCCGTAGGTAGCAAGATCGGACGGGATGATGTCCATATCGTAGCCGGAACGGACGGCTTTTTTCTGTTCCTCGATCTTCATCTTGTCCAGATCGGTAATCTTGGACTTGATGCGCTTGATGGCCTGAGCCTGATCAATGGTGCGGATATGAAGATTGACCGTAATGTTGGAGTCCATATCGAGGAAGTCTGCCAGCATACGGTCATTCAACTCCGGCGCGAGAATCTGCAAAAAGCTCACCGCGCCGATGGTTCTGCCCATCTTGAAGCACTTGCCTTCCCGAAAGTCGAAAGAGGTAGGCGCAATGAAGTCTTTGCTGCTGAGACCGGTACGGGCAACCATATCGAAGGAGAAGCGGAACGGTTCACCGGAGTCCATGTTGAACACATCATGCAGGACTTTCAGCCTTTCATAGCCGGACAGCGGCTCGGTCTTCACACCGAGGGTTTTGAAGTTGTTGAGGATGTCTGCCTCCACCCGGTCGAGCTTGGCCTTGGCGGTACGCAGAGAGTCAGCCTCAATGCCGAAGGTGATGTACTTGCGCTTGACGAGGCCGTTGTTGCCTTTTGTGAGCTGGGTTTGCAGCATATCCGAATACTCGGCGCGGATGTCATTGAAAGCATCGTCCTGTTCGGGGATGCGGATCGCCTTCTTGAACTCATTGATATTCACTCTCTGATTGATGAAGGAGAGCTGAACAAAAATGGAGCTGTCGAAGTAGTTCAGGAAGTCACACCAGTTCTCAAAGATGGCGGTCTTGTCCTCGTTCTGGGCAAGCTGGTAATTGATGTCGTTATAGCGGATGGTCTTGGTGTAGAGGCGGCTGTTCACCTTGCAGATACCGTCCCGGCACATCTCCACATAAGGGATAGTCTGCTGGGCGGACTTGGGGATTTTCTTTGCCTTCTTGTCCTTTTTCTTCTGCATGACGATTTCCTTCTTTTCCGCAGCGGAAAGAGCATCGCCGTACACCTTGCCATTTTTCACGGTCTTCTTAGGCGTGTCTGCCTTTTTGGTGCTGTTTGTCAATCTGCAATTCCTCCTGTTCCTTGATTTCGCGCTGGATGGCAGCGTAGAGATTGTTTGTGCGGTAGGGACGCACCTTGTCCCTCAGAAACATGGACTTGATCACATGACCGAGGATTTTTTCAGCCGGTTGCC
>ERZ779861.716-NODE-716-length-43974-cov-3.850088_pt1 | contig 43974 bp, 30 predicted proteins | sample MGYA00511558_ERZ779861 | MGnify/ENA primary metagenome ERZ779861 (study PRJEB29588, sample SAMEA2163432) | human gut metagenome | biome: human gut; feature: human-associated habitat; material: faeces | place: Denmark | collected 2008/2010 ...
ATAATACAAAACATAGATTTTGTCAACATATATGAACAAAAACCTCACGGCAATAATCAGTTATGCTAATAACAATTATTCACCATATTTGTTCAAAAATGCAGAAAAATAAAATTTTTTGCGTATTTTTTATTGGCACATATTTAAAGATATGATATACTGTATTAAGAACCACAACACAAATTATTCTTTTTTGGAGGTACAAAATGAAATTCTGTCCAAATTGCCGTACGACATTTGATGACTCCGTAATTAATTGTCCTCAGTGCGGTACACCGCTTATGTCCGTACCGAACGCTGCGCCGGAAAACATAACAGACCACACGGCGGAATTCGACCCAACGGATATATCCGACAACAAGGTTCTCGCTATGATTCCGTATTTGCTCGGTGTTATGGGAGTAATAATCACCCTCCTTGCAAGCGGAAAATCCCCATATGCCTTCTTCCATGTTAAACAGGCTCTTAAAATCTATGTGATTTCCGCAATTTCTCTGGTTCTTGCCATCATTCCCTTCATTGGCTGGTTCGTAATCGGCATATGGATGATCATAACTTACGTTCTCAACATAATTTGCTTTATTAAAGTATGCAAAAATAAAGCAGAAGAACCTCCGATCATCTCAAGCTTCAAATTCCTGAAGTAATCCTTATATAAAAAAAGCTCTGATATTCAAAATCGGAGCTTTTTATCTTTTTACAGCTTATCTACGGGATAAAGTATCTTGAGCTGATTTACTCTGCTCTGGTAAGCCGCCTGCTGCTTTTCGCCGATGAGCGCGTCTCTTATTTCGTCCTTTACAAGTGAAAACTCTATCTTGCCGCCGGAGGACTTCTTGTTGAGCTTTATGATATGCCAGCCGAACTGGGTCTTCACGGGGTCTGAAAGCTCGCCCTCGTTCATTGCGGCGCACGCGTTTTCAAATTCGGGAACCATCTGACCCTTACCGAAGTCTCCGAGGCTGCCGCCCTGTTTTCCCGAGGGGCAGGTGCTGTGCTCCATAGCCGCGTTCTCGAAGGTAAGCTCTCCCGACTCGATTTTAGCCTTAAGCTCCTTTGCCAGCTCTTCGGAGTCAACGAGGATGTGGCTTGCGTTGAAGCTGTCGCCCGCGTCGAACTGTTCGGGATGCTCGTCGTAGTATTTTTTAACTTCCTCGTCGGTCACGCGAACCTTTTCAACAGCCTTCTGGATATTGTAGCTTGCGAGAAGCTCTTCTTTCACGCGGCTGAGCTGTTCCTTGAAGGCGGGCTCTCTCTCGAGGAGGTTTCTCTGCGCGTCGAGGAGGAAGAGCTTTTTATTGATGAGCTGCTCGAGTATCATAGCTCTGCCCTGCGGGTTGTTGTAGCTCTGCGCTCTCTGACCCATCTGCATGAGAGTAGCGTCGATTTCGCTCTCCATGATAGGCTTGCCTGCCACCTGAGCGACGATTCTGTCCTGTGCGTTATTCATTTTGTTAGTCCTTTCGCATTGTTTTTCATACGATAAGATTATATCAGACAAGCCGCTCTTTTGCAAGGGGGGATTTTTGTTATTTCAGTTTTCTGTTTATCTTCTCGGCAGCGCGAGCATTCCTTTTCGTCCAGTATTCTATGCTTTCGTTTTGCTCCGTCATAATTCTCGCATATTCCGATGTCTCTTTTGCCGCAATAGCTGTTGCCGTCGACATATCTGCCGCACGTTTAGCTTCATCCGCGGTTCTTGTTGCTTCAAATTCGAGCTTTTCACGGTGCAAATATTCGTCGTAGAGTTTTACTGCTTCCTTCATGGTATCGGCGTGACCGTTTACGAGGAAGTATTTAAATTTTTCCATTGCAGCAATATAGAAATAATCATGCGGAATGAACTCCATAGCTTTACTAAAATCGTCTGAATCAAGATATTCATCGGATTTTCGCTGGGCTTCCTTGATTTCCTCAGCGATTTCTTCAAGTTTTCTTTCATTTTCAGCGAGTTTAGTCGGTATTTCGAATTTACTCTTTTCTATTGCATCTTTCTGACGCCAAATCATTGCCATAACACCAAGTGCAGCTGCACCGTAAATAATGAATGATTTCCATGATGCTGTAAAAAGTCCTATTATTACCGTAGCAATAAGTCCTACACCGGCGCATAAAAGTCCAACAAAAACGCAATAGAATATTAATGTTCCGCGGTCCCATGGTCCTTCATCAACAATGTCCTTATGCTCTTTTTGAAGTTCCAGTTCTTTCTCTTTCAGCTTCTTTATATTATCCTCAAGCTCAATCATCGTCTTCAGCACTGTCTCGCAAAAGTCGATTTTTTCTATCAAACTTTCTTTAGTTTCCATAAACTGCCCCAACTTTCCTCAAAAAAATCTCATCTTATACCGTTTCGGGATATTTTTATTATACCAATTTGGTATATTATTGTCAAGGATATTTTTAAAAAAGGTCAAAAAATGCGCTTAAAGGAACTCAGGGTAAAAAGAAAGATATCTCAGCTCAAGCTCGCGATGGATCTCGGAATGAACCAGAACAGCATATCGCGCTACGAGAACGAAACCAGACAGGCGGACTACGACACACTCATAAAGCTCGCGGATTATTTCGGCGTTTCGATAGACTACCTGCTCGAGCGAACGGACAACCCGAAAATGAATAAATAAAAGGCTGTGTTCAGCGATACAAACCGTTTTCGGCAGAATCGCATGAGCATAGCCTTTTGTTAATTACTTTGGGAAATTTTAAAATATACTTTGGAGAATTTTACGCAGTGAAATTCTCGCGAATCGAGTCAGCCTAACCTGCAATCAGGTATTCATCATACTCGATTCAATACTCGATTAGGTCTTAGACAGCTTCATCATCAGCTTTGTCGGGGTGAGCTTCGCAAGGACGCGGTAGAACTTGTAGAACGCCGTGGGGGTGTAGACAGTCTTGCCGTAGCCTGCCGCAACGAGAGCGCCGTAAGCAACCTTCGCGGGATCGCAGTACGGGAGAACGTCGAACGTCTTGGAGTTGCCCTTGATACCGCCGACTTTTATGAAATCTGTGTCCATAGGTCCGGGGCAGACTGCTGTAGCCGTGATTCCGCGCGCTTTCAGTTCCTCACTGATACCGAACGTGAAGGCAGTCACATAAGCCTTGGACGCGCTGTAGACCGTCATTCTCGGATTCGGGCAGAAGGACGCTATCGACGAGACGTTTATCACACAGCCGCCCTTGTGCATATACGGAAGCGTAACGTGCGTCATTGCGGTCAGTCCCTTCAGGTTGAGGTCAACCATCTGCGTCTGCTTTTTTAATTCTCCCTCGCCGACGTTTCCGAGAAATCCGCATCCGGAGTTGTTTATGAGCATCCAAACCTCGGGTTTTAGTCTTTCAAGCTCCGCCGCGAACTTCTCGTAGCTCTCGTCAAGCGTGAGGTCAAGCGGGAATATCCTGCACTGTCGCGGAACTTCTCTTGCGGCTTCGGTGAGCTTGTCTTTACTTCTGGAAATAAGCCAGTATTCTTCAATATCGGGGAAAAGCGTGGGCAGGTGGCGCAAAAATTCACGTCCGAGACCAGCAGACGCGCCTGTGATTATCGCTGTTTTCATCTTTTTTCTCTCCTATCCTCTGTATGTAAGTCCTATTGTGCTAAGATGTGTGGTGTCGCCTATCATGAATATCTTCGACTGGTACGCGGGGCTTTCCTTGGTGCTGTAGTGGGTTTTGCCGAACGTAACAGTGCTGACCGAGGTGGGCATTACGCGTATCATCTGCCAGTACAGCGGCGGCGCGATATGTGCGATGTGTGCCATCAGAAGCGAGCCGAGTCCCATGTGGCAGAATACGGCAATGTTCAGCTCCTCGTCAAAGCTTTCGTTCGGTACATAGTCGTAAGCGCGTCTCTCCAGTCCGTTCTCCGCGAGCAGCTTGTCCATTTCTCTGCCCACCATGAGTGCGTAGTCTGCCGCTCCGGTTGTCGTGTATATCTCATGCTCCGCCCAGTGCTCGTTGTCGCTCAGCTGGGATGAGAACATTGTGAATAGACGTAAATCCAAATCCCACGGGCAGCAGTTTGAGTCGCTCTCGCCCAGTCCATACTTCTTCAGCGGCTGAAATGCGGGTCGCGGAAATTCCCTAAGCCAGTCCTTCGTCTCCGCGGTCAGTCCAGTCGAATAGAGGAAAGGCTTTGCGGTGTCCTGCGCGCGTCCGAGGGGGGAGAGGTACACCTTTGTTATGTTCTCACGCATAAGTCTGTCCCGCAGCAGCTCAGCTTCACGCCATCCGCGTTCCGTCAGTGTGTCGAGGGCATAGTTCGGGTCTCCGTGGCGTATTATAAACAGTTTCATTTGAATTATCCTTTTGATTCTATGATATTTAAGTATATCACAAACTCCGCTCATTGTAAAGCAAAATCACCGCGCGATACTGCAAATCACAGGCAATACCGTGCGGTGAAGCTGTTATTTTACATTTTCAAGGGTGTAGCCGTCGTAGAAGCTGTCAAACGATATCTTCTCGTCGGTAGAATTTGTCACGACTTTGCTGTCCTCGCAGTACACGCAGCTTATCTCGGGGATATTTTCTACTTCCGCCGTATCAAGAGTGTCCGCGAGGTAGTATTCCATTGTACGAACAAGAATCTCCGCGCAGCTTTTCTCACGGGAAAACATGACAAGGCTTCCCGTCGCGCTAACAGGATATCCGTTGCCGCCGATATACTTTGAAATAGTGTTTCCGTCCGCGTCCTCGGTGTAGTACGGTGCGTCGAGGTCGGTCATGGGGTAGCTGCGGTAGTTGACGACTGAAATCTGTCCCGAATAGCTCATTATGGCGGCGGGATTTACGGTGTCTCCCACTTTATCGTAGAGGTTGAAGCCGTAGATATAGCCCGAGCCTTTGTCAAGATTGCGGACATATCCGTCAAATGTAGAAAGCGAGCCGAAGTAAAATCCGTTTTCCGTGAGCTTCTCTGCAATATAGTCGACGACGAACGCGTTCTTCATCCAGTACAGGTCGACATACGAGGTGACTCCGTACTCCTCCGCAAAGGCAAGGTACTCGTCGGACACATTCAGCCGGAGAGTATTGTTCTCCCCGAACGTGAGCGAGACGTGATTTTTGTCTCCCACATAAGCCGAGAGAGAGTTAATATACTGTTCAACCTCGGGATTTCTTTTGGGGTCAAAGTTGTACGCTTCGTTTTCGTCCACGCAGAGAAACAGGCTTGTGTACTCGTCATAATACGGCGCGTAGAACATTTCCCGCCTTCCGCTGTCCGAGAGAAGCTTTAAAGCGTCATACAGCTCTTGTGCGACTGCAACGTCAGAGTTCGGCGAGTCGTTCAGCGTACGGAGGTTTGAAGTGTCGACATAATAGCGGTTGTTAAAGAATTTCGTCGCGTTGTCGGCGGCTTCGGTATAGACCTTCGACAGCTCACGGTATTCCACACCCGCAGCTACGCCCGACGCTCCGAGGTTATACTGGAACGCTATCTCCGGAATGCAGCTTCCGTCCAGCTTAGACGACGCTTCTACAGTTCGCCATCCGTCGTCGGTGGAATTCATCGAGATAACGCCATAGGTTATTGCAATTATCGCGATAATGAAGAAAACTATCGTGAGGATAAGCCGCGGCTTGATTTTTTTCTCGTCCAGTTCAATATGCTTGACCGGCGGTACATATGGAGTTTTATCTTTTCTCATGACCCTCATCTTTCGTTATCAATAAAAGGTAACGCTTATTTCGGAAAAAATTCGGCGTTACCTTTATCGTTATGAAAATTACAGATGTGCTATAAACAGGAATATGAAGAACAGCACTATACAAGCCGCCAGTATTCCAAGTCCTATGAGCGCACCCTTTCTGCAAGCCTTGAAGTTACGGATGTAATTCTTGCTTCGGAATATTGCCGCCGCGATAAGTCCGGGAATCGGGAGGAAGAACGAGCCGACAGCGTACCACGGATTTCCCGTATCGTGAAGGGGTGTGTCGAGGATGACTTCATGGGAGGGAGCTTCCTCCATGTCTTCGGGTATAGGTTCGCCGGGCTGACGAATCGTGATGGATTTAATGGGTTCGTTCTTTTCTCTTACCGCCTTGTATTCCTCGATTTCCTTCTTGTTGCCGTAGACGTAGTGGTCGTGACCGACGCAAACCATTTCCGGCTTGTCGACACTGTAGTCGTGTACGGAAGGATCGTATGTGAAGAGGACTTTATTCTTCTCGAGCGCGGGGTCGGGAATCGGGATAGCGGAAATAAGGGAACGCGTATAGGGATGGAGCGGGAAGTTGAACAGCTCTTCTGCGGGTGCAACCTCAACTATATCGCCCTTGTAGATAACGCCGATTCTGTCGGAGATAAAGCGGACGATGGAGAGGTCATGCGCGATGAAGAGGTAGGTGGTTCCTCTCTCCTGCTGGAACTTTTTAAGAAGGTTCAAAACCTGCGCACGAATGGAAACGTCAAGAGCGGAAATCGGCTCATCGGCTACGACAAGCTCAGGCTCCATTACCATAGCGCGGGCAAGACCGATTCTCTGACGCTGACCGCCGGAGAACTCGTGAGGGTAACGGGTGAGGTGCTCGGGGAGAAGTCCGACTTCTTCGATTATTTCTTCAACCTTGCGCACACGGTCGGCCTCGTTTTCGAAGAGCTTGAAGTTATAAAGGCCTTCGGAAACGATATAGTCAACGGTAGCACGCTCGTTCAGTGAAGCCGCGGGGTCCTGGAATACCATCTGGATATTTCTGATAACTTCGCGGTCGAGGGAGTGCGGAATCTTACCGGATATGCGGACGCCCTTATACTGAATCTCGCCCTTTGAGCAGGGATTTACTCTGATTACGGCGCGTCCGATTGTCGTTTTACCTGAACCGGATTCGCCGACGAGGGAGAAAGTCTCGCCTTTATATACGTCGAAAGAAGCGTTCTTTACGGCACGAACGGCGTTGTCTCCCTTACCGAATGTGATATCAACATCTTTTACAGACAGGAGTATTTCTTTTCCGTTTGACGGGTCAATTGGTCCGTGTTCCGGGAAATGACCTGACTGCTTTGCTTTTTTTACATCGTTGTTTGCCACAGTCTACTCTCCTATCTCTTAAATATTGAATGCGTTTATGAGCTTTTCGTGAATGTTGTCGATAGCTTCCGGCTTTTCAACCTTCGGAGCGCGAGGGTCAAGCAGCCATGTCTTTGCGTAGTGAGTCTCTGTTACCTTGAACATCGGAGGCTCTTTCAGCGCATCTATCTTAAGGCAATGCGGGTTTCTGGGTGCAAACGGGTCGCCTACTATCTTATTATACAGTGACGGCGGAGTACCCGAGATGGAGTAAAGCTTTGTATTTCTCTGTGCGAGCTGCGGGAGAGATGAGAGAAGCGCCCATGTGTAGGGGTGACGCGGGTCGTAGAACACTTCTTCAACGGTACCCAGCTCAACAACCTGACCGGCATAGAGAACCGCAACACGGTCGGCAATATTAGCGACAACTCCGAGGTCGTGCGTGATGAAGACTATCGTGTAGTTGAATTCCTTCTGGAGGTCCTTGAGAAGCTTCAGAATCTGAGCCTGAATCGTAACGTCAAGCGCAGTGGTCGGCTCGTCGCAGATAAGAATCTTCGGCTGGCAGGACAGTGCGATTGCGATAACGATACGCTGTCTCATACCGCCGGAATACTGGAACGGGTAGTCGTCGAAACGGTGCTCCGCGTTCGGGATTCCGACTTTCTTCATGAGAATGAGCGCTCTTTCTCTTGCTTCGGCTTCGGAGCAGTTCTGGTGCTTCAGGATAACGGATGTGATCTGCTTGCCGATGGTGATAATCGGGTTGAGAGACGTCATCGGGTCCTGGAATACGGTTGCGATACGGCTTCCGCGGATCTGACCCCAGTCCTTCGAGAACTTGATATTCGCAAGGTTCAGGATGCAGGTGCCGTGGAGCTTTTCTTCGGTTTCGTCGAGATAACGCACACGGAACGCAACCTTATCGAACACCTTGTTTCTCACAAGCTCGTCGTCAAGGTCAAGTCCTTCGCGCATTGCGTTTTTCAGCTCTTCGAGAAGCTGCTTTTCGAGCTTTCTGCCCTTGAATCCGCCGTAACGGTCTACAGAGAGGCAGATTTCCTTAGCGAGGACGACATTGCGCGCCTTGGTCTTTTCGGAAATTTCGTGATGCACAGCCTTTTCGTATTCATCCTTTAAGGCGTCCATCTTCTTGCCGTATTCCTCAAGGTAGGCGTGGTCGTTCGCGAGGGCTTTTTCGGCTTCCTTTTCGGCGGCTTCGAGAGCTTTTTCCTTCTCTTTGATGTCGCCGTTCATTATCTTTATTTCAGCCGCGATACGCTTTATCTGTTCCTTGTCGGCCTTCGGGTCGAGAGTCTGCTTTAAGTTGAAAGCTTCGGTGCTTCTGTATTTCAGCTCTGCAATTTCGGCTTTCATCTGTTCTTCTTTTTCGGTATTGATGTGCGCTCTCTTCTTCTTTTCGTTTTTGAGAGCGGTCATTTCGTGATAGATATCCTTGCCGAATTCGAGCTTTGAGTATTCGTCGAGCTTTATTCTGGCTTCTTCTATCATTTGAAGTTCAACCTTACCCTTTACCGCGCAGGTGTCCGCAAGAGCGTCGTCGCTGAATATAAGAGTACCGTTTGAGATGAATCCGTTTCCGTCGAGCATTCCGGCAAAGGTCTTCGTAAATACGGATTTACCTGAGCCTGACTCACCGACGATTGCAATGGATTCGTTTTCGTATATATCGAGGGAGATTCCGCGGATTGCAGTCAGAATTCTGCCGCGCACACGGAACTTTACCTCAAGGTCTTTTACGGATAATAATACTTTCTTGTCTTCCATGCCGTCCTCCTTACATATGTGTTCTCGGGTCGGAGGCGTCGCCAAGGTTCTGACCTACGACGTACAGCACAACCGTTATGATAGCGGATATTACAACGGGGCTCCAGAACTCGAACTGCCAGCCGGGAGTTACCATTGCGCTCTCCGCCGCGTAGATGAGCTTACCGAGAGACATATCCGACAGACCCATTCCGATATATGAAAGGAATACTTCCGAAGATATATAGGAAGGAATTTCCGTAGCGGTATAGGTAACTATAACGGACGTCATGAAGGGGAGGATATTCTTCATCGCTATACGCATGGTTGAAGTTCCGAGGCAGCGGGAGGCAAGATTGTACTCTCTGTCGCGGATGATGATAACCTGCGTACGCATGAAGTAAGCGATGTACAGCCAGCCGGTGACGGTCATAGCGAATACCATTGACCAGAAGCTTGCCGACATGATCATTACTACAACGGAGATAAGGAGGATGTACGGTACGTTGCCGATGATGTTATACACTTCCTGCATTACAATGTCGACTTTCTTTGAGAATCCCCATACCGCGCCGACAAGCACGCCGACAGTCATATTGATAGCCGCGCAGATGAGTGCGAGGGTGATGGAAATTCTTGAACCGTACCAGATAGCGTCGAACGTGGATTCGCCTGATGCGCCCGCGCCGAGTATCCATCTCAGGCTGAAGCCGAATTTGTCTATGGCAGCAGAGGGAGTAAGGTGCTTTGCGCTTGCGTCAAGGAGGTTCGCGTATTTGTCGTAGTCGGTTACCGTAGGGTACACATATGTGAACAGAAGGATAACCGCAAGCACTGCAAGTATCACAATATTTATCTTTTTACGGAAGAACACACGGAACACCGAATGCCAATAGGAATATCGGGGCGCCGTTATCTTTTCGGAGTCGAGAGTACTGTTGTCAATGAAAGAGAACAGCTCATCTTCGGGCATATCAAGCTCTTCTAAATCGAGCAGTTTATCGTTTTCCATTTACATCTTACCTCGCTTTCGAAGAGAATGAGATTCTCGGGTCAACCATGGACATGAGTATATCGCCGAGTATAAGCGACGTTACCGAAAGGATGGCGTAGTACAGTGTAACGCCGACTATAACGCTGTTATCGTATTTGTTGATAGCCTGTGTGAGGAGGTTACCTGCACCGGGAACAACGTAAACACGTTCGGTAATGATAGCTCCGGTGAGTGCTCCGAGGATGCTTCCGGGGATACCGTGTACTATCGGGATTATTGCGTTTTTGAGAATGTGCTTGGAGAAGATTTCACTCTCCGAAAGACCGCCGGAACGCGCGAATTTTACATAATCGGAGTTCATCTGGTCGATCATGTATCGTCTGAGCCATTTCATAAGGCTGGCGATTGAGGGGAGGGAGAGCGAAACCACGGGGAGAACGTACATCAGCTTGCTTGATGAGTCTACGTTGAACACAGTCGGCAGACCCATCTTGTAGCCGATAGCCTTAAAGAGGAATATATACGCAAGCGAAGGAACGGCGATGATAAAAATGATATAAATAGTGCCAAGCTTATCAATAAACTTATCCTTTTTGCGCGCCATGAGAATACCGAGCGGCACACCGAGGAGATAGGATATAACAACCGCGAAGATACCTATCGAGAAGGAGTAGCCCATCTTGGACATACCGCCCTTTACGGTAGGAACGTTGGTGTAGTGATCCGTATATCTTGAGGTGAATACTATGCTTGAATCAAGTGAATCAGCGGCATAGGTCGCCATGTGCAGGTCGTCCGCGCTCTCTTCGGTAAGTCCGGTGGGATATGTGATGACGGAGTTGACGTACGAGCCCTGTGAAGAAATCATAGTCGTGAACACATCGATACCCATATTGACGGAGTATGATTTACCGAGGTTTATGGTAACAAGGTTCTGGTGAATCCACGGGAACTTATCATTGCAATAGAGCAGATACTTATACTTTGTACCGTTGCCCATGATAGCGGGAGAGAACTTTTCTCCGCCGTACACGGGGTCGTGAGTCGTGAAGGTGATTCCTCTGTTCTCGAGATCCTCTTCAACATAGTGGACGTTGTCAACGGAGATTATGCTTGTGAAGTAGGTGACAAGTCTCGAGACGAGGGACTTATCCTTATACGCATAATACTGCTGCTGACCGCCGTTCGCAAGCTTCTTTCCCGTTGTTACGGCGTCAAGTCTGTTAACGGTATATCCTTTTTTAGTATAGTAGTCGTTAAATTTGTCGATGTAGACCTGTACTTCCTCGCTGTCGCTGCCGGCCTTTCTGGCGAAGTTGACTACTTTCGCTCTGGTATCTTCATCTATTTCTCCCGAATCTGTGAGCATCTGGAGATAGTCAGAATATGTCACATAGTCAAGATAGCCGTATTCTTCCCATTTTCTGAGCATATACGTCTGCTTCGCGTTATTTGTAGTCTTCGCGTAAACAGGGTCGGATGAGAAGATGAGCTGTCTGTTCATCAGGGAATATATGAGGATCATTACGATCATAACAACTGCGATAACAGAAAGGATAGCGTGCAAAATACGCTTGAGTAAATATTTAGCCATTACTTACATACCTTTCCACCCGCCGGCAGTTCGGTTTTCAACCATTCCAACCGATTCCTCCGGCCAATTTCTTGAAATTCAAAAATATATGGCAAGAGGATGAACCCTTAGAGTCCATCCTCCACCGTTATTTTTGTTATTTAGTTATAGTTTTATTCAGATATTAGAAGAGTCCGATGCACTTAACCATGTAGCCTGAGTAATCAGGAAGGAATGTATCAAGGTATGTGCAGGGGTCACCGAAGTCAGGGCCCCAACCGGAGACGTCGTAGGTATGGTAGTTAGCCTGGAAGCCGTAGTCTGTACGATAGCCTGCATTGTAGAACTGGTCGTAGTCAACGCATTCAACGAGGTTAATCTTTACGAGTCCGCCGAGAGCAGCTTCAATGGACTTCTTAGCAGCCTGTTCCTTGTTGGTGTAGTTTTCAGCGTTTGACGGATAAGGAATGTCGATAACGATCGGGTTGTCCTTTGTAACTGTAACGCCTGCTTCAGCGAGCTGCTTTACAGCAACGTTAAGTTCAGCCATAGCGTTTTCGGGGTTGTACCATCCGTCGTAACCATCGGAAGAACCAACGCCGTCGTCAGCCTTAGGATCCCAAACGGTGATCTTGAATTCATCCGCGTCGATCTGAGCCTGCATGATTTCGCCGTAGTTTGTGCCTGCCTTGAAGGTTGTAGCTGTGCCGTTGATATCAACTGTTGTGTCTTCTTCAAGAACAACGAAGTTACCGGGTGTGTAGGTGTTTCTTACAGAGAGAGGAGCGAGTTCGTCGCCAACGGTCTGAGCGTTGATGGAAATTCTGTCTTCAGACATTGCAAGTGCTCTTCTGAAGTGTACGTTTGCCATAGCCTTTGCTGCAACAGTCTTCTGTTCTTCTGTGAGAGAGGAAACAGCGGTTGTAGTGTCAGCGGTGTTAGCGTAAGCCTGACGGAATACGTTAAAGAATGTCATGAAGGAGGTTGTATCTGTGGAAGTTACGTAGGAATACTTTTCGAAGTTGCCGTCCTTCTTAGCAGCTTCAAGAGCGGAAGCGTTAAGTCCGCAGCCGTCGATTGTGCCTGCAACCATATCGTTGTAAGCCTTTGTAGCGTCTGTACCATCGTTGTAGAGCCATGTGATGGTGTGAACGTTGATGTTGTCCTTGTTCCAGTAGGTCGGGTTAGCGGAGAACACGATTGTGTTGTTAGCCGTAGCGTTTGTTACAAGGTACGGACCGCAGTATGCGATGTTGTCGGAGGATTTACCGTAGTTGTAGGATTCGGCGGTAGGATCATATACGCCGATGCCGAACTGACCGCCCTGGGATGTGTAGTAAGCTCTGGACAGAGGAGCGAAGATGGAGTAGCCGAGCATTGTCTCGAAGTATGAGCAAGGACCGGTGAGCGTGTACTGAAGAGTATAGTCGTCAACTGCCTTAACGCCTACTTCATTAAAGTCTGTTACCTGACCTGCGATGTATTCGCCGGCGTTAACGATAAGACCGTCAACGAGGTATTCAAGACCGCCTGCTGCGTCGCACATATGCTGCATACCTGCAACAAAGTCGTCAGCTGTGAGGTCTGCTACTTCACGACCCTGGGAGTCAACCCACTTAACGCCTTCACGGAGCTTATAGGTTACTGTTACGTAGCCTGTGTCCGGATCGGGTTCGGAGAATTCGCCGTTTCCGAGTGCGAGAGCGGGCTTAAGCGTGCCTTCTGTATCGTACTCAAGAAGTCCGTCGTATGTGTTGATGATGGCTTCGGAGTCAGCGGATCTGGAGGTTGCGAAAACGTCCCATGTCTGCGGGTCGCCGGTGTAGCCGTATGTGTAAGAATCCTTAAGTGTGTAGCCCTTGTCTGCAAGGTACTGCTTAGCCCAAGCTTCGTATTCGCCCGTGCCCTTGAGTTCAGCCCACTTAGCCTTCATCTCAGCTCTGTGTTCGGAGGTGATGATGTCGGTTGTAACAAGAACCTGATGATATCTCTTATAGTCGTTGCCCCAGAGTGAATAGTCGGCTGTGTAGGGAGCAACTCTGCCGATAGCATAGTTACCGCCGTTAGCAGTGTTCGGAAGCATTACAGCGGATTCGAGAAGCTTAGCTTCAGCGAGTGCCATGAGAGCGTATCTTTCGGATGTCGTCTTAGCTTCTTCCTTAGCCTTGGTGTACTCTGCGTAGAAATCACCGAGAACTGCGTCGTAGATAGCAGAGGAAGCGTCGGTGTATTCCTGTGTAGCGTCTGTGAAGGCTTCTGCGGGTATATGCTGAGTAGGATCGAATGTGCCGATATCGTTTGATGTTGCCAGTACAGCTTCGCCGGTTGTTTCGGCTGTTGTTTCGCCGCCTTCTGTTGTTTCAGTGCCTGTTGTCTCTGTTCCTGTTGTCTCGGAAGGAGTTGTTTCATTGCCGTCTGTCTTTGAGCAAGCAGCGAATGAAGCAGCTGTGAGGAGGCAGGCAAGGATGAGTGCGAGACTTCTCTTGAACTTCATAATATTTCTCCTTAGTTTATAAAATTTTTGTCACCCGAAAGAAAAACTAAAAGGAAATCTATCGGAGACTATCAGACGGTATTGTCCGCCGATTATAAACCATCGCCCGGAGCGCTTTATAGACCGCTTCAAAGCACTGATTTAATATACATTTATTGTATCAAATTACAATTTATTTGTCAATGTTAAATTCGCGATGAATAACACAAATTTTCAGCTTGCAGTCCCCTAAAAATTGTGCCTTTTTCAGATAAAATTCACCTGCCGCACAATATTTATAATTATGCCCTTATTCCGCCGCTTTTATGAATAAAAATTTATAGAAAAAAGATATCCCCGCGATTTCAGCCGTTTTTAGGACTGTTCATAGGAATATCTATACATTTTTTATCGTGACGGAAATTTTATTCGGAGTTTCATTTATGACCGAATTACATAAAAACTCTTATGAATTTGTATGCATTGTCAGAATCTGAAGTATATGAACGGGTTATAGCCTGAACCTGTAAGGAAAATGACGGAAAGTATGAACAGACCTGTCGCGAGCACTGCGCCTATGACAAACGCCGCCTTTTTTCCGCCTTCCGTCTTCTCGAGCTTTCCTTTAAGGAACTGATATACAGGAGTGCAGAGGATTATCGCGATTACGGTTATAATGAAGGAAAGGTTATCGAACTGTGCCATGCCGTTTGCGACTCCGCCCGAGAACGAGAACATTTCTCCGAGGTACTTCATTGCAGCCGAGAGCGTATCGGCGCGGAAGAACACCCAGCCGACGAGCACGACGAGCATTGTGTATATCCATCCGATGAATTTCGGCAGCTTATCGAGCACTTTTTTAAAGCCCAGTCTCTCTATAACGAGGAACAAGCCGTGCCACAGGCCCCACACGATGAACGAGAACGAAGCTCCGTGCCAAAGTCCCGTGCATGCGAAAACGATGATGAGGTTTATGTAGGTTCTCACCTTGCCGCGGCGGTTTCCTCCGAGAGGTATGTAGAGGTAATCTCTGAACCACGACGAGAGCGAGATATGCCATCTTCTCCAGAATTCCTGAACGGAGCAGGAGACGTAGGGGTAGTTGAAGTTTTCGAGGAAGTCAAAGCCGAGCATATGTCCCATGCCTATCGCCATATCTGAGTATCCCGAGAAGTCGAAGTATATCTGTAGTGCGTAGCATATTACTCCGACCCATGCGGTGAATGCGGGAACGGTGTTGGTCGAGCCGAAGATTCCGTCACATATAGCGGCGACAGTGTTCGAGATTATGACCTTTTTCGCCAGACCCATGGAGAAGCGAATCATTCCGCGGGCGGTCTTTTCGGCTGTGCATTCGCGGTAGGTGAGCTGTTTTTCTACATCTATATATCTTACGATAGGCCCTGCGATGAGCTGCGGGAACAGTGAGATATATAGCGCGAGCTTAACGAGGTTTTTCTGCGGCTCCACGCTTCTGCGGTACACGTCGATTGTGTATGACATAATCTGGAACGTGAAGAAGGAAATGCCTATCGGGAGTTTGATTACGGGAAAGAGTCCGCCGGTGACAAAGTTAAAATACTTGAAGAAGAACAAGAGTCCGAGGTTAAAGACAACAGACGCCCACAGGACGACCTTGCGTTTTTTCTCGTCGGAGTCGAACCTGCCGAGCAGCAGACCGCAGACGTAGTTGACCGCTATCGAGAGGAGCATGAGAAGGACGTTTTTCGGCTCTCCCCACGCATAGAAGAACAATGACGCAATAAGAAGCACCACATTCTTCGCGGCGATGTATTTTTTCGGAATAATGTAGTTCAGAACAAGAACCGCCGGAAGGAAAAGGAACAGAAATATCGGTGTACTGAATACCATTGGCTTATCCTTTCGTTTACTCTATTGACTTGAGGTACATGTAAAGCGATTCGTAAATGTCGCTTGAATTCGTGTCGGCGGGTTCGCGGTCTGCGGCTGCCCATCTCGGAGCGTTGCATCCCATCTGGCTGACCATCTGCTCGTTGCATTCAAGCACAACGTAGTCTATCTTGTGCAGCAGATCTTCCCATCTGTCGTTTCCTGACTTGAACGGATCGTCCTTGTCGTTACCCTGCCATGTATTGTAGTAGAACTGCTTGAAGCGGGCGACTATCTTCTCGGACTGGAAGTAATACTTGAAGTCCCAGCAGAATGAACCGCCCTGCATGAGCATATTGATTCTCGCCGCGTCGGGATTTACCACCTCGACCTCGGGAACGTAATAGTATTCGTCGACAATGGCGTTCTTTGTGCTGACGCCGCTGTAAACTCCGGAGAAAATGTCGTTCTCGGGGTTTCCGAATCCGGACGGCTCATGCTGTTCTATGATGTTTGTGATATTAAGCTCCTTCGCGACTGTGTTCTTCTGCTCCTCGTAGCTTCTGATGAGGGCGTTTGTCGCTTCAACCGCCGCCAGCTTGTTCCAGTGGATTCCGGTGACGGGAAAGGTTTCGTCAAGTCCGACTTCCCCAAACAAATCCTGACAGTAGATATAGTTTATTCCCTTTTCGTCAAGGAGCGGGCGAAGTCTCTCAACGGGGCGCACATATCCGTCGGGAGCGGTGTTCTGCGCCTTGTACCAGTCGGGAATGTATTTTTCGTACGCGCTCGCCTTGCTCGGAGTGAAGATGAGAGTGAACGCGATGCCCATGTCGTTCAGGCGCTTCTGGATGTACTCGAGCTTCTCCGCTCTGTCCTCAAGCCATGAATCCGGGCAGTCGGCGTACTTCTGCGTATATCCGTATTCTTCGTTTATGTATCCGTTTTCGTAGCAGTAGCCGCTCTTGCCGATGATGACCTGGTCGGTTCCCTTATATCCCGTAGGCTCAACGGGTGTGCGCTCGTAAAGTCTGCGGTTTATCTCGGTGTAGAGGGGATTGAAATCGCTGTATGTGAATTCCGGCTCCGGCGGCGTTGTCTCTTCAAGCGTGTCCGTCTCGGTTACGTCGGTTTCAGCAGGCTCGGTTTCGGCGGGAGTATCGTTCTGCTTCGGGAGGAACGCCGTGCTTATGTCAAAGCCGATGTCCGACACGTCGAAGCGGAGCTGTCTGTACGCCTTGACGAAATCCGAGCGGTGTGGATATTTTGTCGAGAACCAAAGCTCGAAATTGTTCTGGAAATCTCCCGAGAGAAAGTCTCCCACGCTGAATGAGGGGCGTTCGTACTGCTTTTCCTGCTCCATCTCGACCTTGTCCTGACCGGTAGTCAAAAGCAGGCACAGGGGTGTGAGAAGAAGCGCGGTGAACACTGCGGAAAACACCCATCCGGCTATTCTCGGGAAGCGGGACTTATTGTTATTGTTGTCCATAGCAATGCCTTTCACAAATATTTATTGATTTAACTCTTTATCTGAAAACCGTTTTAACTTCCAACATTATATAGCATTATCTTGTAATTTTCAACGATTCTCCACAAATTCGGCACGTCGCGGACTATTTTTGTAGCTTTGTAGAAAAACTTTACGCGGATTTTGTATTTAATGACGAAATGAGACAAGCGCGCTATTGACTTTTGCGTATGTCGGTGATATATTACCTTTATAAAAGCAAAAAAGAGGTGCTTATGGAATATTTATCCGAAGCTCCGCGCAAAACAGATGTATGCGGAGAATATGACATTATAGTCTGCGGCGGAGGAATAGCAGGCGTCGCGGCGGCTCTCGCTTCATCACGCTGCGGGGCGAAAACACTGCTCATCGAGAGAGAATACACGCTCGGCGGACTGGCGACGCTCGGACTTGTGACGATATACCTCCCTCTCTGCGACGGCATGGGAAATCAGGTGAGCTACGGCATAACGGAAGAATTATTAAAGCTCTCAATTAAACACGGCGCGGCGGGAAGGTGTCCCGAAAAGTGGCTGAGCGAAGACTATACCCGTGAGGAGCGGCAGAAAAGCGGGCGGTACGAGGCTCAGTTTGACCCGAATGTGTTTGCCGTTGACTGCGAGAAATTACTGCTCGGCGAGGGCGCGGACATACTCTACGGCACTCTCGTATGCTCTGCTCCTGTAGAGGACGGAAGGATAACTCACGTCGTAGTCGAAAACAAGTCCGGCAGGAAGGCTTACCGCACGAAGGCTGTGGTTGACGCGACGGGCGACGCCGACATATGCGCGCTCTCGGGTGAAGACACGGCATTATATCCGCAGAAGAACGTACTCGCGGCTTGGTATTATTCGACGGAAGAAGGAAGGAACGCTCTGCACTGTCTCGGATGGTGCGAAGTTCCCGAGGCGGACAAACCGAAGGACAACGTGAAAACCCTCGTCCCCGACCGCTTCACGGGCATTGACGCCGAGGAAAACTCACGCTTCATGTTCCTCTCGCACGACAAGGCTTACACCGATTTTCTCTCCCGCGGAGGTGTGTCGAAGGATAGAGCGCTGACCTCCCTCCCCGGCATACCGCAGCTTCGCATGACGCGCCGTCTTGTGGGTGAGACTACCGTGACGCGAGAGCTTGAGGGTGCATATGTAAAAGACAGCGGAGGAATGTTCTCCGACTGGAGAAAAGCCGGACCGGTATTCGAGCTGCCGCTGTCCTCTCTGTGGGGCAGAAAGGTGCAAAATCTCTTTGCCGCGGGACGGTGCATCTCAGCCGACGACTCCATGTGGGACGTGACGAGGGTCATTCAGGTGTGCGCTCTCACGGGTCAGGCTGCCGGAACTCTCGCCGCTCTATCCCCCGATAAAAGTGACATTCAAGCCGTGCAGTCCAGACTTGCAGAGGACAAAGTACGGCTTCACACAAGTGATATATAGCGCATAATTCTACAATTTTCACATAGCAGACGGGCTTTTATACAATCCGTATACCTCATGTTGAATGAAGAATACAATATTTCCTATTGACTTTGTTTTCGGACGGAGTTATAATATTGAGTAGTATGTTTTCATTCCGCAGGGTGTACGGATTTATTGATTTGTAAGGCTGTGAGTTGCATTTTATATATTTTCTCCTCCCCCGGATTGACTTTGACATATTTCTAAGCTATTTTTTATACATCAACATTACTTAAAAGGTGATTAAAATGCAGAACAAAACTACAGAAAGTAAAAGGAGGTGCGGGATGGAGACCGTTATTGCAGCACTGATCTCCGGTATTGCCTGCCTCGCGTGCGGCTTTGCCCTCGGCGTCGTCTACCGTAAAAAGGTCGGCGAAGCTGAAATCGGCTCGGCTGAAATTCAGGCAAGAAAAATACTCGAAGACGGAATCAGATCCGCAGAAAACAAGAAAAAAGAAGCTCTGCTCGAAGCCAAGGATGAAATTATCAAAACAAAAAACGACTTTGAGCTGGAATTAAATGAACGCAGAAGCGAGCTTACGAGACAGGAAAGAAGAGTCCAGTCAAAGGAAGAAACGCTCGACAGAAAAACCGACGCTCTTGAGAAAAAGGACGAAAGCCTGACAAAGAAGCTCAAGGAGACGACGGAGCTTAACGAAAGCATTGAAAAAATAAAGGAAGAGCAGTACGCGGAGCTTCAGAGAGTTGCCGGAATGACAGCGGAAGAAGCCACCGCAAACCTCGTAAAGCAGCTTGAAGGCGAAATCAAGCACAGACAGGCTAAGAGAATCGTCGAGCTTGAAGAAGAATTCAAGGAAACCGCGGACGAAAAAGCGCGCGACATCATAGCGCTCGCAGTCCAGAGATGCGCCGCCGACCATGTTTCCGAGATAACAGTATCCGCAGTTCCGCTCCCGAGTGAAGAAATGAAGGGCAGAATCATCGGACGCGAAGGCAGAAACATCCGCACAATCGAAACGCTCACCGGAGTTGACCTCATCATCGACGACACTCCCGAGGCTATCACGGTATCGAGCTTTGACCCCGTCAGACGTGAGGTTGCCCGCATAGCCCTCGAAAAGCTCATCGCCGACGGAAGAATCCACCCCGCAAGAATCGAAGAAATGGTTGAAAAAGCCCGCAAGGAAGTTGATACTACAATTCGTCAGGCGGGTGAGAGAGCAACGTTCGACACGGGAATCCACGGCATAAATCCCGAGCTTGTAAAGCTGCTCGGTCGTCTTAAATTCAGAACGAGCTACGGTCAGAACGTTCTCGCGCACTCCGTTGAGGTTTCGCTTATCTCCGGAGTTTTAGCGGACGAGCTGGGCGTTGACTCCACAATAGCAAAGCGCGCCGGACTTCTCCACGATATCGGAAAGGCTCTCACGCAGGAGGTCGAAGGCTCGCACGTACAGCTCGGCGTAGAGATTGCCCGCAAGTACAAGGAATCGAAGGAAGTCATCAACGCGATTGAAGCTCACCACGGAGACGTTGAGGCTCAGACAATAACCGCGCTCATCGTTCAGGCTGCCGACGCGATTTCCGCCGCAAGACCCGGTGCAAGACGCGAAAACCTCGAGAACTACATCAAGAGACTGACGAAGCTTGAAGAGATAGCGAACGAATTCGACGGCGTTGAAAAATCCTACGCAATTCAGGCGGGACGTGAAATCAGAATCATGGTCAAGCCAGATGTGGTGGACGACGACAAGATGGTGCTTATTGCCCACGACATCGTAAAGAAAATCGAGGACGAGCTTGAATATCCCGGACAGATCAAAGTCCACATGATAAGAGAAAGCCGCGCCATCGACTACGCGAAGTAATTTCAGCTGACGCAGCAGGTTTTACAAATATAATAGGCTGTCCGCATTATCGGAAACAATCCGAGTGCAGTCAGCCTTTTTGTTATACCTTCTTCAGTCCATGACTTGCAGGGGAGGACAGCTCTTCTCCGTCGTAGGTGAAGCGTGAGCCGTGGCAGGGGCAGTCCCATGTTTTCTCCGCCGAGTTCCACTCAAGCTCACATCCGAGGTGCGGGCATTTCGCTTCCACCGTGTGCAGCTCTCCCCTCTCATCCCGATATGCGCCAACACGCCGTCCACTTTCGCCCACTATGCCGCCCTCTCCCGGAAGCAGCTCATCCGCAGTCCTGTCGGGAGCTTTCGCGAAATTCTTCATCTCCGCGCTGACTGCCGAGGTGATATGCTCGCCGACCGTACCGCTGAACACGCTTCTCTGCGGGGAAAACGCCTCGTCGTACCAGCTCTCGCGACCGCACACGTTTTCTTTCAGCATGAGCGCAGCCGCAGCAGAGGAAACCATTCCCCATCCGCAAAAGCCGCCCGCGAAGTACACGCCGCTCCTTGTTTTTCCCACGCATGGGAGTGAGTCGGTGGTGTAAGTGTCGTTGCTCGTCCAGTGAGCGTCGTAAACCGCGTCGGGGCATACCTTATGCATTATCTCGGTGAGCTTCTCCACTGTTCCCTCCTCGGGTGCGCCGCGATGTGCCATTCCGCTGACGAGAATATGCCCGCGCGTGAACCTTATCCCGTATCCGCAGTCCGCGCAGTAGTACATCCTCTCTCCTGTATCGTTGCCGGTTTCTTTTGGAATTTTTCCGCGTACCACAACCGACGTTTTTCTCGCGTATCTGAGTGGATTTTCAGCTTCTCTTACGGGAGGATAGTTCGTCGCGCACACGGTTTGGCTTGACCTGAGGCGGTATCCGTTTGCCGTGCATCCTCTCGGACCTATGTTTTCGGCGACAGTATGCTCGTATGCTCTGAATCTTCCGGCGCGGCACAGTCTTTCACCGAGAGCGGTCGCGTCAAGCCCGAGCTGGTTAAATACTCTCACGGCGGCGGTGTATTCGTCGGGGATATCGCTCTGTCCGCTCTCGAGAAACGCGCAGTCTATCCCGCATTCAAGCATGGTTCTGTACTCCCTGCGCAGTCTGGTGGAGCCGTATTTCGTATAATAATACATGTCCGTCCTCTCGCCGCAGCCGTATTCACCCACGAGAGAGTAGAGCAGGTCCATACTGTCACGCATTGCCGCAGATACCGCGCGAGCTTTTCGGGGAGACGAATGCCCGTACAGGTTCGAGTAGAGATACGGCTGAGCTACCGTTGCTTTTGCCGTGCTTCTGCCGCTCCTGCCGCGCATTATTTCTTCCGCCTCGACAAGTATGACGCTCAGCCCCGACTCCGACAGCAGATATGACGTGAGCACTCCGCAAAGTCCCCCGCCTACCACAAGACAGTCGCACACCGCGTCGTTTTCCAGTGCCGGATATGACACGCTTTTCTGTGAATATTCCCCTCCGCGCATTTTTCTCTCCCTATCATAAATCTTTTTCTCTATCTTTCACCCGTGAAGGCAAAAATATGCGTGCGGAGAGAGAAAAAAGTTATGTCAAACTATTGCATTTCGATTTTCTTTGTGGTACAATAGTAAGGCTAAGTAGAAAAATTACGGAGGCTTGATCATGCAAATCGCTATCGGTATAGTTTTAATACTCGCCGCAATATTCCTCGTTGTCGCAGTTCTCATGCAGTCCGGCAAGAGTCATAATCTTTCCGGTACAATCGCCGGCGGAGCTGAGACCTTCTTCGGTAAGTCCAAGGCTTCAACTATGGACAAAAAGCTCTCTAAGCTCACAACGATCGTTGCTGTTGTTTTTGTAGTTCTCGTTCTCGTCGCGTACCTCACTCAGGGTGTCGGCAAGAAGACCACACTGAACACGTCGGGCGTTGCTGCCAACACAGAAACTACGGCTGACACTACAGCTGATACCACAGCCGAAACAACCGGTGAGACAACAGCTGATACAACGGCAGATACAGAAGCCGCAGCAGAATAATTTTCAGAGAACTTTGCGGGACTTATGCGGTTCCGCTTTTTCTTTTGCAGGCACATAATTTTTGCATGATTTATACACAATATACACAAAGAGATTTAAGGAGTAGGAATTGTCTAAGAACAGTAAAACTTTAACAGAGAAAGAAATAAGAAGGCTGATGAACAGCGTCGGCGGCAAAAACAGCGCGATGAGCAAAAAGGGCGGCGGATTCTCGATGGGCGGCTACTCAAAGGGCGGCTCGCATAACGATAATTACCGCAAGGACAGCTCAAGCCGTGACCGCAGCAACAGCTCAAGCCGCAACTCGTCGGGCGGCGTCCGCAGTGTCAAGGGTGCGTCCATGCTCTCTTCCCTGCCGAAAAAGAACAGCGCATACAAAATCGAGGGTACGTTCTCATACAGCGGACGAGGATTTGGCTTTGTCGTTCCCGATGAAGAATACGCTTCCACGAACGGCGACGTGTTCATCTCCCCGAAGGACACAGCAGGAGCTATGACGGGCGACCATGTCACGGTAAGCGTCACGGGAATCGGCGAAAAAGGCTCTCCCGAGGGCATTGTCACGTCGGTTGAGTCGTCGGTGAAGTCAATAATCGGCACGCTCCACGTTGTACCGAAAAACGGCAGATTCGACGGCTACGCATACGTTATTCCCGACAACAAAAGAGCGGGCGTCAACGTATATATCACCGAAGAGGACGTAAAAGAAGCAAACGCTCACGACATGGAGAAGGTCGAAGTAATACCCTCAGGTGAGGACGCATTCACGAGAACACGCTCGATAACAGTGCGCGGACCGGCAGATATGCCTTACTTTGACACAAAGGGAAAGATTTCAAAGGTATTCGGCTCGGCTCTCACTCGCGAAGCCAACTATTCGGCTGTGCTTTATCAGTCGGGCATTCGCACTGTCTTCCCTGCAGAGGTGCTTGAAAACGCGGAAAAAGTCGCTTCTGCCCCTCTCGAGCTCGGCAACAGACGGGATTTGAGACAAAAGCTCATCATGACAATAGACGGAGCGAGCGCAAAGGACCTTGACGACGCGGTATCTCTTGAAAAAATCGACGGCGGATGGATTCTCGGAGTACACATCGCGGACGTATCGAACTACGTAAGACAGAACACACCCGTCGAGGAAGAAGCAAGACTGCGCGGCACGAGCGTATACTTCACGGACAAGGTCGTTCCGATGCTTCCCGAAGTTCTCTCAAACGGAGTATGCTCACTGAACGCACACGAGGACAAGTACGCGCTGACGGCTGAAATAACCCTCGACGAAAACGGAAACCGCAAAAGCACCCGCATTTTCAAGTCCATGATAAGAAGCACCGTCCGCGGCGTATACGATGAAGTAAACGACATTTTTGAAAATCCCGACAGCGAATACAGGGAAAAATACGCGCCGGTTCTCGGTATGCTCTCCGATATGCACGAGATGTACTTTAAACTTGCAAAGCTTCAGGAACAGCGCGGCGTAATGGAGCTTGAGGACTGCGAACCCATCATTATAGTTGACGAAAACTCCATGCCGATTGACATTATCAAACGTGAGCGCGGAGACGCCGAGAAGATGATAGAGCAGTTCATGCTTCAGGCAAACATGGGAGTAGCGGAAGTCTTAAAATCCCTCGGTCTGCCGTGCCTTTACCGTATTCACGAGAAGCCCTCGGAAGAAAAGATTGAGAATTTCGTCACCTTCGCGCACAACGTCGGACTGAATACCGCTCACGCAGTTAAAGCAGAAGACGCGCACGAGCTTAGCACTGCGCTGATGGAGATACTTGACGAGGCAAGGGAAAAGGGCATTGAGGACTCCGTATCCGAAATGATGCTCCGCTCCATGATGAAGGCGAAATATCAGGCGGTATGTCTCCCCCACTTCGGTCTGGGCGCGGACACCTACTGCCACTTCACTTCCCCGATCAGACGTTACCCCGACACGTTCGTACACACAGTTATAACTACAGTCTTCGAGAACACAAACCTCACGGAGCTTACGTTCTCGACGGTCATGGAAAACATCCCCCACGCCGTAACGGAGCTTGCAAATGTAGCGGAAGCGCGCGGAAACTCCTCCACGGAATGCGAAATAGTTGCGCTGACGGCGGAGAGAGACATAGAAGACCTCTACATGACGCTTTATATGCAGCCTAAGCTCGGTGAGACGTTCGATGTGGTCGTGTCCTCCGTTATCCGCAGCGGTATGTTCGTGCAGTGTGATAACCTTGTCGAAGGCTTTATCCCCGCGCTGACCCTCCCCGGCTCAAAAACGAACCCCGAGATGATGACACTGTACTACGCCGGAAAGAAATACGAGCTCGGCACCCCGCTGAAAGCAAAGCTGGTCGACACCGACGTCCCCACCCGCAAGATAACGTTCGAGCTGGTTACAGAATGATTTTGTTGTCTCCGCATAAATTTTAAGTTACGTATTATCGCTTATTCTGTAAATATTTCCGCAAATATCTATTGACAAAATGTGAATTCTATGGTAAAATATAGATGACATTAAGGGAAAGGAAGTATTCACACCATGACACAGCTTGTTTATGTACCATCATACGCGGAAATTGCAATATTGGCGGCGTTCCTCTTGTTTATGACCGGACTTCTTACCCATCTCGCAAAAAAGAAAAAGTAAAACAGCATAACAAAAACGGCTTTCAGTGACCAGACCGAGAGCCGTTGTTTTTTATTCTTTATAATATTTCCCCTGATAGCTGTTTCTGCGGTACAGCTCCTTGTCTATCTCGTTCACAACCTCGGTTTTACGTCTGCTCCACTGCGGTGCTAAAAGCGTGTCTGCCATGCCGTCTCCCGTTATCCTGCCAATCACAGTGTCCGGCGGAAGTATCTCGAGCTGGTCGCACACAATGCCGACGTACTCCTCCCTCTCCATCGGACTGTACTCTCCCCCCTCGTACATCTCTCCGAGAACTGTCCCCTTCAAAACGTGCATGAGGTGTATCTTCACAATGTCGGGGTGCAGCTTTGCGGTGTCGGCGGCGCTTTTCAGCATTTCCTCCCGACCTTCCCCCGGCAGACCGTTTATGAGATGCACGGCGACGGTGAACCTGTTTTTGATGAAAGTATCTGTCGGGAACTCGGCGTTCACTCTGTCGCGCAGTTTTATAAGCCCCTCGTACCCCTCGCAGAACTCGCCATAGGTATGACAGCGGTTTATCCTCTCTGCGGTTGTGTCGTTCGTCGTTTGCAAACCCAGCTCCACGGTCAGCGGTATTTTCTCTGCCGTATCGTAAAGCAGCTCGAGCACATCGTCCCCGAGGCAGTCGGCGCGCGTCGCTATATCGAGCATTACCGCACCCTCGAGTGAAGCGGCAGTGTCGTATATCCCGCGCAGCCTGTCGATATCTCCGTAGGTGTTTGTGTTCGACTGGAGATAGGGGATGAATCCGACGGGCTTCCACTTGCGCGACATTATCTCACACCCGCGTTTGTACTGCTCTTCTATGCTTTCCCCCACAGCGGAGGACGAGCCGTTCAGACAGTATATGCACCCGCCGTGACCTCTTCTTCCGTCAAGATTCGGGCAGGTCGAGCCTATGTCAAGCGGCACCTTTGCGACCTTTCCGCCGTATCGTTCTTTCAGATACCAGTCGTAGGTCATGTATCTCTTGTTTGAATCCGAGTATTCATACGGATTTGTGTCCCGCTGAGCCATACGCGCCCCTCCCGAGGAAAATATTTGCACAATTATATAATAAAATTCATGCGCATATGAGAATAAAGTGATAAATATTTTGAAATTTTATTCTACCCTATTGTTTTTCGGGATAAAATGGAATATAATATAGTCATGGATTTGCAAGTGAGGTAAAAAAATATTTCACGTTCTCTCTCCCGCTTGCGTGCGCCGACGATTTTTTTGAATAAATTCAGCGGTGCAAATTCATTTTCTGACAAAAATCTTCACCTTGCAGGAGGAACACAATCATGCAGAAAACAGCGGAAACAAAGTCCTTTTCGGAGATGAGCCCCGAGGAGCTTAAAGCCCTTATCGCAGCGGAGCAGAAAAAGCTAGACCACTGGTCAGACATGGATCTCACTCTCGACCTCACCCGCGGAAAACCGAATCAGGCACAGCTCGACCTCTCGTCAGGTATGCTGAACATCATAAGCGATCGCGGAGACTGCTTCAGCGCCAGCGGACTTGACTGCCGTAACTACGGTATCCTCGACGGACTTCCGGAAACGAAAAAGCTGTTCAGCGAACTCCTCGACATCCCGGCAAAGAACATTCTCGTACTCGGCAACTCCTCGCTCAACGTAATGTACGACACGATAGTCCGCGCAATGCTCTTCGGTGTCGCCGGCGGTCATGAGCCTTGGTGCCGTCAGGGAAGAATCAAATTCATCTGCCCCTCCCCCGGATATGACAGACACTTCACAATCTGCCGCGAGATGGGAATTGAAATGGTTCCGGTGAAGATGAACGACGACGGTCCCGACATGAACGAGGTTTACAACATCGCCTGCTCCGACCCGTCCGTCAAGGGTATGTGGTGCGTTCCGAAGTTCTCAAACCCCGAAGGCATTACATATTCCGACGAGGTAGTTGAGCAGATCGCCATGATGAAGCCCGCCGCCCCCGACTTCCGTATTTTCTGGGACAACGCGTATGTTGTTCACGAGCTTTACGACGAAAACGTACCTCTTGCGAACATCTTTGAGCTTGCAAAGCAGTACGGCACGGAAGACAACATTTTCTACTTCGCGTCGACTTCAAAGATAACGTTCCCCGGCTCCGGTCTTGCTATAATGGCGGCGTCCGACAAAAACCTCGAGCAGATTCGCCCGATTATCGCAACGCAGACCATCGGCTACGACAAGATAAACCAGATGAGACACGTCAAATTCTTCAAGAACGCGGACGGCATAAGAGCGCACATGAGACTCCACGCCGCTATTCTCCGCCCGAAGTTCGAGCTTGTGGAAAACAAATTTGAAGAAATTCTCGGAGGGCTGGGCATAGCTCACTGGACAAAGCCGCGCGGAGGTTATTTCATCAGCCTTTATGTAAACAATGGCTGTGCGAGACGTGTGTACCAGCTTGCCCGCTCTGTCGGAGTTACGCTCACAACAGCCGGCTCGACATATCCCTACGGACGCGACCCCTACGACGCAAACCTCAGAATCGCGCCCTCCTATCCCGAGCTTGACGAGCTTTCACAGGCGATCGAGATACTTTGCTCATGCATAAAAGTAGCGTGCGCGGAGAAGATTCTTAAAGATAATCAGTAAAATTCGAACCGAATATGCGAAGCCGTCGACGTACAGTGCAGATTGTACCGCTTGCGGCTTCTTTTTTACTTGTCCCTTCTTGATTTTTCACATCTCATATAGTATAATAGTATAAAATAGTATAATTATAAGAATTTCAGAAAGGGATTCAGCGTGAAAAATAAAATTGTGCTTTGCCTGCTCCTTGTCGCCTGCCTGATCCCGTCGGCTGTGGCTTATTCGAGCTACCATAGAACTCAGAACGCTCCCGTCGATGAAAACACCGCAGTCTCCGTCTCCATTGACGATATAAACGGCAGAAACTACACCCTCACAAAGGACACTGACGGGGAGAGCGCCGAGCAGATGATAAAATACTTCCTCGGAACGATACAGAACGCGCAGCCCATCGTCGCACTCCCCGACTCTCTCATGGGAGAAAAGTTCTTTAAGGTGACAATCTCCACCGGAATAAAGGATGAGGCATACGAATACTACTTCACTACCGACCCGGAGACGTGCTATCTGCGCTCTGCCGACGGTGCAACCTACAAAATTGCCGCCAAGGACGCGGAGACATTCATAACAAGCGAATACGCCGAGAGCCTGTACGGGGAAGCCGCAATGCCCACTCTGACGCTCTCTCACACATACGACATTCAGCCGGACAGCGCGGTTTGGCAGTACAAAAACTACACCGGCTCGTTCGTTGACGCTGACACCTCCTCCCTTGTGTTCGACCACGATGAATCGTACGAGCTTGAAGGCGGACTGGACCTGACGTTCGACATCACGCCCGACTTCTGCTCCGTAAAAATAACGGACGACGAGGGCAATTCGATTTTCGACGGCTCTCTCGCGGACATTTCCACCTACTCCACAAACGACACGGGACACGTCAACGTTGAAGTTATCGCAAGATGGTACGAAGACCCTGCGCGTAACTTCTGCGGCGAGCTTGACTACAAATTCTCGTCCCTCGTGACCGCTCCCGCTGAATTCTACCTCGGTCTTACGACAGTTGAAGCCGGAAAGTTCACCGCGATAACCGCTCTCAACGTCACAAAGCCCGAGAATATCAAGTTCACTTCCACCATGGGCGTCGACATCACTCCCGTGTTCTACAAGGCTGACGAAAGCACCGCGGTAGGTCTGCTCCCCATCTCGCTTGACATCCCCTCAGGCATATACACCATCACGTTCGTATACGGCGGCACAACTCAGGAAACCAACATTACAATAGAAAATGATGGAGAAAAGACCTCGAACTACCAGCTCTCCGACACTATAATCAACACATATCGCACCGAAGCCAACCTCGCGGCGTTCTCGAACACTGTAGAAAAGCTGACGGCGACCGGCTCTTCCGAGAGATACTTTGATGGCTACTTCCTTGAAGGCATCTCTGGCGACTCCACTCTTCTCCGCGGCTTCGGCAGACAAATTTTACTCAACGGCAGCTCCACCCCCGCATACCGCAACAACGGCGTTGACTACAGAGCTGCGGCGGGACAGGATGTTGTAGCAGCAAACGCGGGCGAAGTGGTTTACGCCTCCTCCGACTGCCTATACGCCGGAAACATGGTCGTAATCGAACACGGCTACGGGCTGAAGACCTGGTACTACAACCTCGGCTCGATTGACGTCTCTGTTGGGGACAAGGTTGCACGCGGCGACAAGATAGGCACGACGGGCCAGACCGGATTCACGGGAGAAGTCGGCGCGCACATCGCAATGTCGGTCGGCAGCACGTTCGTCTCCCCCTACGACACATGGCAGGACTCCACCGACCACGGAAAAGTCGTTATCGCGAAGATTGATGAATAATAATCGGCATATACTTTAGCTGTATAGGTAGGAACACCAGCCGATTCTCGAGAATTCCTCTGGCGAGTAATTCTCCTACATTAGTGCGGATTTTCTGTTATTTCACCGACTATTTTAGATTTATTTCAGTAAAAATCCCCACGCAAACTAAAGATAAAACCGCGCGCTTGCTGCCGAATTTCGGTACATTCCGCGCGGTTTTGTAAATTGAGGTTCAAATGATTAGATTTATAACCGGACGAAGCGGCAGCGGCAAAAGCGAAACCGTCACCCGCAAGGTCTGCGATCTGATAAACAATACCGGACGCGAAGTTGTCGTCATCGTCCCCGAGCAGGAAACAGTAGTCTGGGAGAGAAAATTCGCCGGACTTCTTAAACCTTCGTCAAACCTGCGCCTTGAAGTGACAAATTTCACAAATCTCGCACGTTCTGTATTTCGCGAATATGGTGGACTTGCCGATAGCGTTATCGACGACGGTTCGAGAATCCTCATCATGTGGCGCGCGATGCTCTCCGTGTGGAACAGTCTCAAGGTCTACAACAATCTTTCTTCCCGCGAGGACAGGTGCATTCCGATACTTCTTCGCGCCGTCGACGAGCTGAAAAGCAGCGGAATCACTCCCGAAATGGCGGAAAACGCGCTCGAAATGATGTCACGGCAAAATGACGAAAGCGACAGTAAATCCGACGAAGCAAAACCGTCGAAATACGGCAGCTTCAGCGACAGATTATCGGATGTGACCCTCGTATACGCGGCGTACAACAGCATTCTTCACGAGGACTACATTGACAAGTCCGACCTTGAAACAAAACTTGCGAAATCCATCGCGGAAAATCCGTACTTCAAGGGAAAGAGCGTGTTTGTCGATTCATTTCTTTCGTACACAAGCGGTCAGGAGAAAATTCTTCGTGAAATAATGCGCACGTCAGCTGATTTTACCGCAACTGTTATGACTTCCGTTAAAGCTAAGAACGAGACAGAATTTGACTATTCCGCCGAAACGCTCGAGCCGCAGTTTGCCGAAACTCACGAGACTTTAAAAAAGCTGATAACACTTGCGAACCGGCTGAATCTGGAGTACAGTGTCGTCCCACTGTGTGAAAACCTGCGCCACAAGTTGAGTCCCGAGCTTGCGCTTTGTGAGAGGTATATCTTTGATGAACCGGATATATCAGATGATGCTATTCGTGAGAAATATGGCGTAATTCCATCGGATTCAGATGAGTTTTTCTCCGATAATATAGAAATTGTGCAGTGTAAAGACAAGATAGACGAAGCGAGAATATGCTCGGCTGTGGTCAATGATTTACTGAAAAAGGGATATAATTACAGTGATATTGCGGTAGTTGCGCATGACATCGACAGCTACAAGGGCATAGTTGACGTAGAACTGAGACAGCACGGTTTCAACTGTTTTATCTCTGAATCCTCCGGAGTTTTGCAGAATCCGGTAATAAAATTCTTCACGTATGTGCTGAAAATCATCTCCGACGGATGGCGTAAAGAGGACATAATTTGTCTTTTGAAAACGGGATTATTTTCTCTTAATCCGGTTCTCAACGAGAACGAAGAAGCAGATGAGCTGTCAAATTATGCCATTGAGCTATTCGAGACTTATGTAAATACCTGGAATTTAAACGGTCGCGCGGCATACACAGGTGACGACTGGTCGATGAATCCCGACGGATTTAAGATAGGAATCACAGAATACGGCGAGAGAATTTTGAGGATTGTAAATTCGCTTAAGACGCAGATTTCAGAACCTCTCGGTGAATTTGCGAATGTTTTTGACGGCGAAAATCGAGCTACACCCGTTGTCAATATAGCCAAAGCTATTGTGCATTTAGCCGAAGTCTTCAACATTTCCGTAGGGCTTGAGAAGATATGTGAGTCATACAAATCATACGGAATGCTCGAGGAAGCAGAAAAATGCCGTTCGGGATGGCGTGTGCTTTGTGAAATTCTTGACAAGATGGTTGACTTTTTGGGCGACTGCTATATTGACGCGAGAAAATTTAGCGGGTTATTCTATCGTGTTGCGCAGTCGATTGACACCGGCAGCATCCCCTCCGGCAGCAACGAGATTCTAATCGGTAGCGCACAAGGTATACGTCTTGAAAATAAAAAATGCATAGTTATTCTCGGTGCAAACGAAGGCGAATTTCCAGGTGAAGCCAATCCTGACAAGCAGTATTTCAGCGAAAGAGATCGCGCTGAACTTGTAAATTATGGTATTGAGCTATCCTGCGACAACTCGGAAACGCTCAGCGCGCGTGAATACTGCATGTTCTACCGAACCATCTCAGCCGCTTCCGACAAGGTGATAATTTTATACGAAGAGAAGAAAGAGCTATCTTTCGCGGTATCCACTATTTGCCATTTGCTTGAGAGAAGTGTTGTTTCTTCGAGTGATTTTGATGTTAATTTTTTAGTATACGACAAGCGAAGTTGCGAGAACTATCTGCTATCAAAAGGTTGCCGAGATGTTAAAGAAGTAATGAATTCTTTGACTATAAATCATTCTATTTCCGACACTTCAACGGATATTCCTGCAGTTAATTCCAGTGATATTAAAGTTTCTCCAACCCCTCACTTCGAGAGTCAAAAAGCTAATATTTTATACCTTTCTCAATCTAAAATTTCAACTTATCTTCGCTGTCCGTTCAGTTACGCTTGCAAATATGAGATGAAAATCAAGCAGCGTCCAACCGGAGAAATGTCACTTCCCGATATCGGAATTATAATTCACGCGATTCTTCAGCAATACTTCTCTGCCATATATTCCCATTCAAAAGATTATAATACTGCCGACTCACGAGAAAAGCTCTTACATAATATTATCACTTCAATCAAAACGGAACTAGAAAAAAATGTAGGAACTGCTGAAGTAAGAAACGAATACTTATTCATCCGAATTGAACGGCAAGTCAAAGTTTTCATCGAAAAACTGGAAGAAGAAATTACCGAATCCGGCTTCACGCCTTTCCTTTTCGAGCATAAAATAGGACGAACCGGAATCCGGCCGATGGAATTCGTATCAAGCGACGGGGTACGTATAATTATCGAAGGAATCGCCGACAGAATTGACATACGTGAAAACGAATCTTCTGTAATGATACGCGTTCTCGATTACAAGACCGGAAACAAGAAATTTTCAATGAAAGATCTAGAAAACGGCACCGAAATTCAGCTTCTTATATATGTTTTTTCTCTATTAAATGCGTGCAACTTGTACGAATTCAACAAACCTCTGAGTTTTGGTGGTGCTATCTACGTCTCCAACAATCTTTCAACCGTCAATGTTTCTCGCGAAGTCGATTCAGAAAATGTTATAGACACAGCCAAAGATAAAATCGTTTTCAGTGGCATTTTACCCGATTCGTTTTCGAGCGATGACAAGTCAAATTATGTCTACTTAAGTGAGAGTGAACTTTCCTCATCAAAAGATAAACTGATAGCGGACGTAAAATCCATTGGTGATAATATTTTACACAACAGCTTTGAGCTAGCACCTAGGATCATTGACGGCGTAGATCCGTGTACATGGTGCAATTTTGCATATATTTGCAATTTCAGGAGTAACAATGGCTGACATTAAATTTACCGATTCACAAAAAAGAGCGATAGATTTCGACAGCGGAAACCTGCTCATTTCAGCAGCTGCCGGAAGCGGAAAGACCGCAGTTCTTACCGAAAAGATATCACAGCTTATAGCGAACAAGCAATGCACGGTCGACGAGCTTCTTGTTGTTACGTTCACCAAAGCAGCGGCTGCAGAGATGAAGTCAAGAATTAAGTCTCGTTTGCTCGATATTAGAAATGCATATCGTTTGAGTAATCATTCATTATTTTCTTATTTGACTGTTCAAATCAACAAGCTTTCTTCCTCAGATATATGCACAATCGACTCTTTTTTATACAAAAACGTACGTAAATATTTTCCAACTATCAACCTATCTCCCGACACTCGAATTGCAAGTGAAGCGGAAATTGAAAGACTTGAATCCGAAGCCATGACTCAAGCTATAAGCAAAATGTTCGCGGTTTCTGTTGAATTTATGAGCTTAAAATGGCAATATTTTTGTGATATTATAAGCAAAACTAAAGATACTTCTCACATTGATGCTGAACTTTTGTCCATTGCACATACTCTTGAAAACAACAATTTTGAAATTGAAAGGCTCCGTGCTAATACCAAAATGTTCAATTCAGAGTCAGCTATACATGAACTTGGTAATTTAGTCAAACAAATCGCAACTCATTATAATTATGCATTTTCTCGTATATATTCGGATATTGAGCTCGACGAAGTTGTATTCAAAAAGTACCGCTCAACTTTAGAAGACGACATATCAATTTGCGAAGCTCTAAATAATTGTGCCGAAAACAATATCTCTTTTGATTCGCTAAGAACCACAGTTTCATCCATCGAATTCCAGAGACTTCCAATACTAAAAAAAGAATTCGCAACCCCAGCTTCATTATCTTACAAGGAAATTCGCGACAGCTTAAAGAAAGAAATTCAAAATCTGAAAGCGAATTTACTCACAGGAGATGAATCTTTATTAGCTATCGAGCAAAAAGCCACCCTAGATTTTTTTGAAACTCTATACGCTGTCTTACGTGAATATTTTGCATTTCTTAAAGATAAGAAGACATCTCTATCACTTATGAGCTACTCCGATCTAGAGAATTATGCATGTCAAATTCTGTCGAACGAGAAAGTCTCAGAAGAAATTTCAAGCCGCTATAAGTACATTTTCATTGACGAATTCCAAGACACAAACGAAACGCAGGACTATATTTTCAGCCGCCTTTCTGCTCATTCTTCGAGGTTTTTAGTTGGCGATATAAAGCAGTCGATTTACAGATTCCGTGGAGCAGATCCATATGTTTTCAATAATTATAAAAATATCTGGGCTACTTTGCCTGAAATCCCATCCACCGCTAACAATTATACGCTATACATGAGCGAGAATTTCCGTTGTTCCAAAGAGATTATTGCATTTACTAACACCGTCACAGGAAAACTCTTTGCAAATTCAGACATTACCTATGCTCAGTCTGATGAATTAATATTCAGCAACAACAGTATCAATGAGTCTCATCCCGTTGAAGTGATTCTTCTTCCAAAACAGGATGAACGTTTTACCAACACCGAAGCTGAATACGTAGCTCATAGAATTTCAACTCTTATTGGTGAATATAGTTTAGACTTAAACCGAAAAATTACAGCTTCCGACATCGCGATAATACTCCGCAGTCCTTCATCGCATGGTGAAGAATTCAAAGCAGCACTTTCACGTCGTTTTATAAAATGTCAACTTAGGAAATCCGAACCTCTTGAGAACTTTCAAGTAGTTAAATCCATAGTCTGTCTCCTCGAAGTTATAAATAATCCACTTGACGACGTCTATCTTGCCGGAGCTATGTTAAACACATTCTTCGATTTCACAGTTGACGAGTTAGCAATAATTAACAACGCCAACGCAGACTCCCATCTTTTTGTTTCACTATATTCTTATTTATCATCTACAAGTCCGCACCCATCTATTACCACTAAAATTCAAACGTTCATAGGCTGGCTCAATAAATACAAGCAAATTTCCCAATCAACGTGCGCTGATGTTTTCGTACAGAACTTCCTAAACGAGAATTCGTCCGAACTTTTGAATTCAACAGACGGAGATCCACTGGAAAACGAAGCATTCAGCAAATTTGTTGAGCTAATCGGTGAAGCAGATTCTGAATCAATTTCGTCTTTACCGTCTCTTCTTGAGTACATCAAGTCCGAAATCAGCCGCAATCGCAGTTCTGATGAAACCGAAAACTCTTCCGACGCAGTGAGCATTATCAGTATACATTCATCCAAAGGTTTGGAATTTCCCATAGTCTTTTTATGCGAAACTGACAGATACCGTTCAACCGTCGATGAATCAAAGCCTATGCTGTTTGACAAAGAGTTCGGATTCGCCACCAAAATTTCTGACGAAAGCGGACTCGCATTGAAGTCTACTCTTAAACGAGATTTAATAGCCAATCGCCTTGCGCAAGCTTCTTCATTTGAAGAAATAAGAATGCTGTACGTAGCGCTTACAAGAGCCAAGAACCGCCTGATAATCACCGGAAAAGTAGCTGATGTTGACAAAAAATTACAAAAGTGCGCCGCTCTGGCTTACGGAATTGACGCTTATTCAATAGCAAATTCTGACAATTACCTTGACTGGATCCTTATGTGTACCGCTAATGAAAAATCCGAAAGTTTCAGCATAACACCAATAGGTGTTTTGTCATTTATTTCCACTTGTAATGTTGAGCACGGAAGTAATTTTAACAAAAATTTGTTTGATTCTTCCATTTGTACTGATTTATCTGACGTTATAGACAATCATTCAAGTAACAATATATCAACATCAGTCTCTATTCCAGTGAAAGCTATGGCAGGTGAGCTGTCACCATCTTACCTTGACAAAGTTGTAATAAATCAACATTTTTCGACTGATGAAAGTGATACGAATGAAGCTGTAGATTCTCCGGCATCGCTCATTTTACCGAAATTTACGACAGGTGCTAACACTTATACTGCCGCCGAAAAAGGAACTGCAATGCATACTTTTATGCAGTTTATGAATATTCAAAATCTTGCCGAAAACGGAATCAACGCCGAAATTGAACGTATGAATGACGAGAGAATTATCTCACGTAAGCTAGCTGATTTAATTGACAAGAGGCAAATATTAATATTTATGCACTGCGAGTTGTATAAACGAATGTCTTCAACAACGTTCCTCAAGCGCGAATTTAGGTTCAACATCAACTTGCCTGCCGCAGATTTTACCGAAAACGAAGAACTTAAAACTCAATTGTCAAATAACGGCGACTATATTACGGTTCAAGGCGTTATTGACTGCATTTATCGCAACTCAGACACCGGAAAACTCGAACTCATCGACTACAAAACGGACGGTTTCTCCGGCGAAGAGTTCAAAAATCACAAATTAGCGTTCAAAAAGCTGCGTGAACGGCACAGAAATCAGCTTATGACTTACAAACGTATCTGCGAAGAGATATTTGACGAAGCGGTCGACAAAGTCTATATTTATTCAACCGTGCTCGGAGTGCTGATTGAGGTTTGATTCCTCTATTAGCTGCATATTTATACAAAAAAACAGAGGGTGCTCATCAAATTGAACATCCTCTGTTTCATTTATTTTGTTCTTACTCGTCCGCAAACCAAAGCGTTTTTGTGATTCCATCCGAGCTAATTACAGTATTCGGGAAAATTGCCTTCGGCTCATTCTCGAATTCCTCCGGATTTGGGAGCGACGGACTGTAGTGTGTCAACCAAAGTTCAGCGCATTCCGCATCTTTCGCCAGTTTTGCCGCACTTGCCATCGTCATGTGAGCAGATTCTTTCGCTCTCGCGCTCTTTTCCAGCTCAAACATACCCTCGCACACGAGCAAATCCGCGTCATATGCCATAGTCGAGATGATTTCGCAGGGTCTGGTGTCGGTAGAATATGTCACATGAAGTCCGCGGCGAGTTTTTCCGAGCACCATGTCGGGAGTATAACCGTCAATTGTTTCTCCTCTCTGCAAAATCGACCAGTATTTCAGCGGAACTTTGTTGGCAATTGCCTTCTCCTTGTCGAATTTTCCGCCGCGCGATATTCTTATATCATATCCAAGGCACGGGCAGGAATGTCTCAACTCAAATGCTGTCACTGTATAATTATACTGTGTAAATGTATCAAAATCCGCGAGTGTCTTTGTGATTATCTTGAACGGAAGCTCCGGCACGATTACTAAAAGTCCTTTAATAATCGCGTCAAGTCCCTTTGGTCCAAATATGTAGAGCGGCGATGTTTTTCCTTCATTTCCAATCGAAAGCAAGAGTCCTGGCAGTCCGCTGACGTGATCCGCGTGGTAATGTGTCAGCAGCAAAATGGAAATTTTTCCGAGCGAAAATCCTGCTTTTTTTACCGAAAGCTGTGTTCCCTCGCCGCAGTCGATGAGCAGTCCTACTCCCTCATAGCGGAGATAGCAACAGCTCAAAAACCTGTCAAGTCGCGGTACAACGCCGCCGGTTCCGGGGAGACAAACGTCCAACATCTAAGAATACTCCTTATATTATTTCATTATTTCTGTATATTTATAATCACGCGCCGACTACCATATTGTATTCGTTTTCTATCGTCTCGCCGGAGTCTGATTCAAAGGTGAGCGTAACTTTCATTCTGGTTTTAGGTGCAATTGAAGTGGGAATTTCAAACTGATGAACTGCGCCCTTCGCATTTACGTTAGCTTCGGTTGAGAGTTCGTCCACTCCGACATAGTATTTCACTCCGTCAAGCTCGACTGTTGCAGTGATTTTGCCGGAAGCGGGCTTAATTCCGTCGTTGAGAAGCCATGTTTCAAATTCGCACGGTTTTCCCGCATCCCAAGAGAATTTATTGAATTTAGCCGAAGGAACAACATCTCTGAGCGAATCTTTTACTGTAAAATAACCGGTTTTCTTTACGTTCGGGTAGGCTATGAGTGAATTGTTCGCAGCACATTTCCAAGGTTCGCACCAGCACCAGTTTATCGCCATCGCGCAAAGAGGTTTCTGACGTCTCGCTTCCTCGAATATCGCTTTGTAACCGATTCCCTGGAGCCAGTTTGAAGTTTCGACGAGATTTTCGAGCGTGCTTACGTCTCCAAAACGTTCGAGTGTCGGGAGTGAGAGCCACGGTTCGCGTCCGTTCCATGCGTAGAATGCGTGATGTGCCTGCCAAACTCCGCCCGGTTTCGGTGGGAACAGCTCGTCCTCGGGAATGAAACTGGATAAATATTCAGCCAACGGTGTTGACGGAATGCCAAACTCTGTGTAAGCCGTTGCCTCTGTATTCGAGAACAGCGTGAACTGATCTACACCTGTAGTCGGATCAAGGAATGTGTATCCGCCGTGCTTCATACCCCAGATGGGAGAAGTTGGATTATATGGAATTTCCGGCGCGTATTCGAGAGTGAGAGCGTTGAGCAATCTGAGCGCAAGTCTTTGATCCGTCATACCCGACCACGAATTGAACAGCTCATTTCCTCCGCACCACAGCGTAATGCACGGGTGTGAGCGCAGCTTTAGAATCATCGCGGTAGCTTCCTGCTTCAAAACGGATAAATATTCATCGGAGTCGTAGTAGTCGTTGCACGCGAGCGGGAACTCGAACCAAATCATGATGCCGTATTCGTCGCAGAGGGAGTAGAAATCGTCCTTCTGACAGCCGGTACCGCCCCAACAACGGAAAATGTTCATGTTGGCTTCAGCCGCGAATTTTATCAGCTCCTCGTACTTTTCGCGCGTCATTGTGCCGGTGAAAATCTCCTGATTGACGTAGTTCGAGCCTTTCGCGAACACATTCACGCCGTTTAATGTAATCTGTGCCGGAGGATATGCGCGGGTTTTCGGGAACTGCTGCGGTTCGACGAACTTGCCCGTATTCATGGTAAGCTCAACTCTGCGGATTCCGAAATGCTTTTCGACTGTATTTTCACCGCATTTCACCGTATATTTATACAGATTTGCGTCCCCATAACCGCGGCACCACCACAGCTTCGGGTTCTCTATTTTTGCCGTAAACTTGCCCCGAACAATCGCACCGTACGCCACAGCTTCTCCGTCGGGAGAGTACACCGTCACTTCGGCAGGGGATTTCACGTCGGCGGTTATCGTCAGCTCTGTGGATGAAAAATCCTTCGCAAGCGTATATCTCGCTTCGGTTCTTCCTATGTAGAATTCGTCACGGGATTCGATGTAGCATTCATCCCATAAGCCTGACGGAATCACGCGCGGATGCCAGTCCCATTCGTAAGCAACAGGAGGCTTGCAGCACTGCGACGCTTGATTTCTGTCCATCGGCATGCCCTCAAGCATCGGATGAGGATGTATTTTTATGCAGAACTCCATGCCCTTCTCGAGCGGATGTCCGAACAGCTCTTCTGAAACATCGTCAAGGCAGACGTCGACGCGGGAGAACATACCCTCGTGGTTATAGAACTCCTTGCCGTCCAGAATCAGCGTCCAGATGTAGTCGATTCCCTCTGTGACGAACCAAATCTTCTCGCCGTCCTTGCGGTCAAACTCAAGATTCGTCTTATAGAACCAAGTATACGGCTCAAGCTGAACCATTTTCTTGTGCTCCATGCCGTAGTTTATGTCGGAAACAAATTCCGGATGCGCCGTGATATAGTCAAGCTGCACGTTTCCGGGAACAGACGCGGGGAAAGGCGGACAGTCTATCTCGGGCGAATATGCTTTATAATGCTGATAAAACTTCATAACAATACACCTTCAATGATAAAATATGCATTATGTGAATTAATCGGATTATTGTGAAAACAAAGGCAAATAAAAGCTCCCCAAAGTGCCGTTTCAAAACAAGCGTACAGAAACCCTGCTCTCGCAAGGACGGTGCCCTCTCCGGCGGTTCGTGCTCCCAGCATCCTGATCGTAGCGGTGGCGCAAATGCGTCTCACGGCGACGGAGGGAGGTCTGCAAACCTCACGTCGGAAGTCCGGGCTCCTTTTTACTCTTTGTGGGTTTTTACGCTCATTTTTATCTCGCACACCTCAGGGAGCTTGCCTTCGATGATTGCTTAAATGAATACTTTTATTGTAAAATCAGTCTTCGTCATAGAGAATATCCGAGAATTCGTCGTCAAAGATATCCGCTATTTCATCAAATTCATCGTCATCCTCGATGGTTTCGAGAATGTCCTCACCGTTTTCGTCAACTGAGCATTTTAATATTACATACTCGCTGCTTTCCTCTTCGCCGTCTTCGTTTACGGGAATGAGAGCCTTGTATGTCTCGCCGTTATGCTCAAGAGTGCCGAGGAGTGCGAAATGAAGCTCATTGCCTTCCTCGTCGGTGAGAGTATATATTTCGGGATCGTACTCTTCGTTTTCTTCGATTTCGTTATTCTTATCGAAGAGTCCGTCATTCTTATCCATTGTTGTTCTCCCATCAAAACTTAAATTTATCTTGCATAGTAATTGTACACGAAAACGGCTGATTTGTCAAGTAGTATTTATATCCGCCGCGTTACGTAGGTGTTAATTACCCAATATTTCCGCCCTCTTCTGCCTTCTTTCTGTCGAGCCTGAGCATACCGACTATAATTGATGAGAACACAAAGACCTCGTTCAGCACCCCTCCGAGATTTTTCTGCATGAGGTGGTACACGAACCAGCACGGTGGAGACGGCAAAGTAAAAAGTCTTGTTTTCGCGGTGTCTCCTGCCGAGAAGGAATAAATGGTGCAGAGCGTTCCGATGAGTGCGAGTGCGTCCGGTATTCCCGTGTAGGTGAGAATGACTATCGCAGCCGCGCTTATCATGAACACGGGCAGCCACACCTTCGACCTTGCCCACTTATGGTTTTCGGCAAAGTAGTAAACGGTAAGTCTGACTACGGCATGAACGTTGAGAAGCACACCGACTACAGCTCCCTTTATGCCGAGATTCATTATCCACATGACGGACGCCGTAATCTGCCAGAAAAGGAGCTTCTTCGGTGACTTCATCTGATAACAGAATATGTTGCAGACAAGCGCTAAGATACCGAGGATTTGCGAAATTATTTCGGCGGGGGTGAGGGCGGGCAAAACCGAAAGGAAAAGCTGCGGGGATAAGGATGACATAAATTGACCTGATTTCCTGTTTACTTGATAAAATTACTGCGCAGTTTTACTGCTGTGCTTCAAGAATTGACTTAAAGCCGTCTGTTGTGCGATCGAGGAGCTTTGTAGCAGCTTTCAGATATCTGTCGTAGTTCGAAGCGAAGTTGATGTTGTTGTTCGCGAGAGGATCAAGGAACACGTTTCTGAGCAGGAAGTTGCCGAGAGTGCTGTCATAAGCCACTGCGAAGGGTGAGCTGATGGAGTCGTGGATGAGGTCTACCATCTTAGCGTCGTCCTGACCGTCGGCGTACTTTACCTTAAGACCGTCTTCATAGAATGCGGGCATTACTGACTTCGACGTCTCACGACCGAGAACCTCAAGGCAGGTGAGGACGAAGTTCAGCTCATCTCCCACAACAGTCGAGGGGATAGCGCCGATTTCGCTTGTGTCGTGGAGGGTTGTAATATAGTTTTCCTGATTTTCGTCGAACTTAGGATAAGGAAGAACGCCTATCGGGAACTCAACCTCACGGAATCTTGAAAGGTCGCCGAGACGGTTGTAGCCCATGAACAGGCTCTGCTTATTTATGAAGAATGTGCGGAGGGATGTGATATCGCTGATTGACGAGATAGTTCCGTCGGAGTAGAACAGCGAGTGGAGGTTGTCAAGTGCGGTTATCGAATGCTCGTTATTGAAAGCAAACTCAACGGAATCCGCCGTCTTGTTGACGAAGCTGATGTCCTGACCGACAAGCATGGGGATAGCGGGCGCCCACATACCTACGCAGGAATAGCCGTATGTATCGCCGTTAGACTTTTTGCCGTCGCCGTCCGTATCGGTATAGTTCTCGCCGATTATCTTTGTCATTTTGTCTATCGTCCATGTGCCGTCGAAAACCATCTTGTTAACGTAGTTCTCGTCGCCGTAGACGTTGTTGATTATCTCCTCGTTCGCGTAGAGGGTGTGACATGAGGAAAGCGCGTCGGTGAAATAGTCGCCTACAAGAAGGTACATACCGCCGTCAAGGAACATGAGGTCGCGCATGGAGTCGGCGTACCAGTATTTCTTTTCCATGTCGAGGATGTCGTTGTTGTAAATATTCGCGATGAATCCGCCGGAGGACAGCGAAGCGAGAGCACGGATATCGTTTACTACCGTATTCCACGCAGGGTCGCCCGCCTGAATCTGCACCTTAATCTGGTTAGCGGCGGCGTTATAGTCGTAGTTCGCTTCAACGAAGTCAAGGGTAATTCCGAGCAGATCCATGACCTTGTTGTTTCTGTCGTACACCGCGTCGTTTATGGCTTCACCCGTGTATTCTCCCGTACCGCGGATGAAAGCGTCGCCGTTGGTGGAGTCGTTTGTGTCAACGGAGGTGTATACGGTGAACTTCTTTCCGCCGTAGTTTACACCTGCAAAGCGGTCAGGCTCTTCGGTTTCGGTCTCCGTCTCGGTGTCTGCGGCGGTTTCTGCGTTTGCGGTAGTCGGAGTCGTGTCTGCTGTTGTCTCATCGGCGGCTTTTTCGGAGCATGAGGTGAGAGCGGCGCAGGCAAGGATAACGGACGCGAGTATCAGTGAAAGCGATTTTTTCATTTGCGGGGAACCTCCTGTATGTTAAATAATTAATTTCGGTGTCGGATTAATTTTTATTCGTCATTTTTTTGCCGAGTTTGTAACTATTTATGTAGCTGCGTTTATTGCAGTAGCCAATTCCGCCAAAAAATACGTAATTCAAATCCTCTATATGGACAGTATAACAGAAACACACAGATTTGTCAATGGTTAGCGCAAATAATGCTATGTAAATTCGCAGGCGCGGGATATGCTACGTTAAGTTGCAGTTTTGATTAAAGATACGCTGAATTAATCGAGTTTTTGCGGTAAAAGGCTAAAATTTAGGGGCTTTTGGCGCAAAAACAACCTTAAATCAGCGGCTTCTTACAGCTCACGTATAACCTTAGCGGGATTTCCTGCGATGACGACGTTTGAGGGGAAGGACTTTGTCACGACGGAAGCCGCTCCGACTACAACGTTGTCTCCGAGAGTCACGCCGGGAAGGATGGTAACGCCGCCGCCGATCCAGCAGTTGTCGCCGATTACGACCTCCTCCGGCAGACCGATGCCCTTTGCTCTCTCGTCGGGTTCAAGCGGATGTCCGACGGCGTAGATGCAGGTTTTAGGACCGATCATGCAGTTTTTGCCGATTCGGATAGGTGCGGCGTCGAGGAAAACGCAGTCGAAGTTAGCGAAGAAGTTCTCTCCGAGGAAGATATTATATCCGTAGTCGCAATGGAACGGGGGTTTTATCATGATTTTCTCCCCGCATTTGCCGAAGAGTTTTTTGAGGATTGCATATCTCAACTCCGGCTGATTCTCAGGGGAACGGTTATACTCCTCTGCCAAGGTACGCGCGTCGCTTTTATTCCGCATAAGCTCGGGATCTCCCGTACGGAAGGCAAGACCCGCGGTCATTTTTTCACGCTCTGTCATGGGGTACTCCTTTAAGATTAGCAAATTTTCTTTTATTATATCACACGTTGTGTGGGAAAACAAGAAAGAGCGCAGCTAATTTCTTTACCTTAGACGACTGGGGTCTTCTAAGAGACTTCCCCTCTGTAAGTTTCACTTAAGTCCTAAGTGAGAAGAAAAGAAGAAAGACTTACGTCTTTCGATTTCATTATATACTCCTACGCGGAGGGCGCACAGAGATGCTCAAACGCCGCACCTCTGTGAGTTCCG
>ERZ779861.719-NODE-719-length-43907-cov-5.738826_pt1 | contig 43907 bp, 54 predicted proteins | sample MGYA00511558_ERZ779861 | MGnify/ENA primary metagenome ERZ779861 (study PRJEB29588, sample SAMEA2163432) | human gut metagenome | biome: human gut; feature: human-associated habitat; material: faeces | place: Denmark | collected 2008/2010 ...
TTTTGCCTTTGTGTTCGGCGTGCTCCATTTTTGAACCGTGATTTGTATTTTGGTAATGTCCTCAAGCGGCGGCTCAAAAGCGATGCGCCGCGACATTTCCGCATTTCCAATCACATCAACCATGTGAAAAATCTCTTCGCCACGATAGGCGGTGATTGTGAAATCCACGGGGTACTGTCCTAACTTACTATCCCCGATTACCGTCCAAGAAATTACAGGTCGCGCTATGAATGAAGTGGCAAGCCACGGTGGATTGACAAACACCCCATTACTATCGCAATGGCAATCACTCCACCAACCTGTAATCAAGCCGACATCATTCATTTGAAAGCCGCCACCCATCGTAGAGTTCCCGTCCATAGTACAGGCCTTGATTGTTGGGGATATGTATCCCTTATAAGTCTGAATGGGAAACGAAATCGCACCATTCCCTGAGGTTTCAACCGCAAGTTCCTTACTTATCTCACTGTCGGAGTACACAATGCGAATTTTCGCATAAACCTTACGCGGATTATCCGTGTATTCCATCGCTACCTCCTATTGTCCTGTAAAGGAAACTTTCACATCCACCCAATCAAGCCGCTGAGTTCGCGCATCGTAATGCGGTTTATAGGAAATATCCCCACCCTCCGCAACCAGGGTTTTAAGTTGCCCATCTGTGCTATCCGCGTCAATATACTCAATCGTTGAAAAAACTGACAGTTTCAGCTCATTCACTAATTTTTTCAGGTCTTCATCGGGTAAATAATTCCAAGTAAATGAGACCTTATCCTTAATCGCAATGATGTCCACGATTAGAGTACCGTCAATGGTTCTGTCCGATTTTTCTAAACGCAGCGTGCTATAATCAATGCTGCTCGGATTTCGGGAAAGAGTTTTACTATTTATCTTAAATAAAACCATTACCTTGCCTCCAACACCACGCCGCTGCGTTTATACTCTTTCGTTAAGTTCGGCACGATTAGTCGAGCAAAAACCTGTCCATCAATCGAAAGCTCAATCGGTCGCTCGGATCTCTCCGCCCCGTTCCGCATAGCCAATGCCGAATATAATCCATTAAACATAGCCTCATCATCATGCAACGGCAGACCAGGAGTAATCCCTACACTCGCAAGAGTTTCCGCCGTCATACTAACTGCTCCTTCTATATCAGGCAATCCTTGTTTCATGTCTTCGACCATCATTCCATACAGATTCGGAATCCACTCATCCGCCGTCGAACACGGACCTTCTTTCGTTGGTGAACCAAATCCAAGAAAGTTTTTAATTTTCTGCCCGATAGACTTCACAGTATCGCCCAACCATTCAATGCCTGATTTAATACCGTCGACAATGCAGGAAATTAGGTTTTTGCCCCAATTGACCGCATTTTTAAATAGATTTTGAAAGAACTTACCTATATCCGAAAAAATGCCTGTGATGGTATTCCAAATATTAACGGCTGTATCCTTTATGCCTTGCCACAAATTCGAAAACCAACCACCGACAGTGGAACAGATTTTTTTGACTTCTGCCACAAAATCGATGCCAAAGTTAGAGAAAAAACCGAGAAAGCCATCCACAAACCCCTTCCCTAAATTCAAAATTGCCTGCCATAAATTCGAGAAAAAGTCCTTCAATCTGCCCCAACTATTCAACAGGTGCTCTTTCGCGCCCTCTAAATCACCGCGCAACAGACTGACAATCGCTCCGACCACCTCGGTTACAATCTCTGCCACATTGAGAACCGCCTGAATCAGCGGCCCTAATGCCTCAATCAATCCGCGCAAAACACCCGTGATTACGCCTGCAGCAACAACTATTACCTCGACAATTAAATCGATAACGGGTTTCAGCAATTCGTACAATTCACAAAGCACATCCCATAAACTCAAAAACAGAGCTTTCAACTGTTCCCAAATCGGGGTTAAGTACCCGCAAAATTCCTCAACAGCTATAACGATTTGAGAGAAAACCGAACAGATAACATCCCATATTTTTGAGAAAATTTCGACCGCCTTCTCGAAAATTGCCTGACCGTAAGTATCCCAAAATGCCTTTAACTCCGCAATAGTATTCTTAATAAATGTTGAAATTGCGGTCCAAATATTGCAAATTGCTACCCTGAACGACTCGTTACTATTCCATAACCGCGAAATGCCATTGACGAGCGTGGTAATGAGGTTCATGACGAATTCTACTACCGTCGCAAGGACATTCATTATCAAAGTAAACTTTTCGATTACCGACTCAACAATGGCATTCCCATACTCATCCCAAAATGATTTGACAAATGAAATCACGCCTGTGATTATGTTCCCGATGCTATCCCAAACGGTCTTAATAGCATTTTTCAATTTATCGTTTTCTTTGAAAAACGTAATGACCGCCTTTCCCAATTTCGACAGAATTTTTATAATTTCGATAATAACCGCGCCAATGAAGTCAACCAATTGTCCGAAAACTCGTTTTGTCGTTTCCAGGATATTGGCCGCATTGTTATTCCACCAATTCCTAATGGTCTGTGTAGCGGTTACAATCGCACTTTGGATTTTTCCCCATACTGCCAGGATTTGCGCCCTGAATTCGTCATTCGTTTTATAGAGTTTAAAGAGAGCTGCTACCACCAGGCCAAAAACGGCCACGATGATCCCCACTGGTCCAGTTACGACTGCTAAGACTTTGGGAATAAAAGACACCAATTTAACGACTTTCGATAAAATTAAAAAGGCAGGACCGAGAGCCGCTGCAACCATTCCAATTTTAACGATTAGTTCTTTTGAGGATTGAGAAAGCGCATCAAATTTGTGCAACAACGACATCACATAGTCATCCATCAACTCTCGCATAAGCGGAATCAAGATATTACCTATCGTGATTGCAATTTCCTCAAACATGGATTTCATCAATTTGGCAGAACCTTGCATGGTATTGACCTGCTTTTCTGCCATTTCTGCCGCAGAATTCGTCCCTGTTATCGCCTCGGTCGCATCCCGAATCGCCTGTCCACCTTGTGCAAGCAAAGCCATCATTCCAGGACCTGCTCTCGCGCCAAAGACCTCCATCGCTTGCGCCGTAGACATTCCTGAATTTTTAAGTCTATCGACGATGTCTGCAAAATCATTTGTAGTCGGATCAAGGTCTTTAAGCTCCAGACCTAACTCCTCAAAAATACGTTTTGCCGATGCAGTCGGATTCATTAATGCCACCAGCGATTGGCGCAAAGATGTACCTGCCATGCTGCCATCGTACCCCGCATTATACAGCACCGACAATGCGCCCACGGTTGATTCGAGTTCCCAACCGAGCGAGTTTGCCACTGGTCCGACATAACTCAAGGAATAGCCGAGTTTATCAAGCGTTGCCTGTGAATAACCGATAGCAGAGGCAAAAACATTGGATACCCTACCAGCCTCGCTCGAATCCAACTGAAACTGATTCAAAGTCGCAATGACCGTGTCTGTAGCAAAAGCCAGGTCATTCTGCGTTGCCGATGCGAGATTTAGGATTGGCTCAATAGCATTTGCCATCTGTTCCACTTTATAACCTGCAGAGGCCATATAATACATTGCATCAGCCGCATCGGATGCAGAGAATACGGTATTTTTACCCATCTCACGGGCAAGGTCCGTCATTTTCTGCAATTCCTCGCCAGTCGCTCCTGCAACCGATGCAGCATTAGCCATTGATTGCTCGAATTGCCCACTCGTGTCAAGAGCCTGTTTTGCAAGCATCACAAGCGGAGTCGTAATGCCCAGGGTTAGTTTCGTGCCGATAGATGAAAGTTTATTGCTGACACCGAGCAGTTTACTTTGAGCCTCTTTTAACCCCTTACTTAAACCGCTGATATCCGCAGCAATCTTAACAACAATGTTTCGTATTACTGCCATCTATCCGCACCCCCTATATAATTACACCTTTTTCTTTGGCCATTGCCTTCAAGACCAAATCGCCCTTACTGACCTTGTGTTTTTCTTTCCCCTCCAAACCTTTAAGGACTTTTTCAAGTTTTGGAAGACGTTTATATCGGGCAAAAGCCTCTGTATAATAAGCCGTTGTGACCGCAATCTGCAGTTCATCTTTACGCCTATTCGCATATTGTTCCGAAATGAGTTGTACCTCGAAAGGCGTATAATCCCAAGCAGTCAACGGCTCGATGCCGAGTTTCGTAACTGCCAAGATGTAATACTCGGTTAAATCCCAACCGACTCGTTTGCCTGTTGGGACTCCCCGTTTTTTGAGCTCCCTCCGAATGCCAGGGTAAACGCCTCACCAAGTTTGCTTGCGATTTCCGTGATATTTGTATAATCGTCGATGAGTTGTCCGACCTTTTCGGGTGTGAGAGTTTTATCCTCATGACAAAGTCCCGCATACAAAATTGCTCGCAAATCTTTAATAGAAACACTCTCCAGGTCAAGTTTTGTCAAAGGTTTCCCTGTCAACTCCTCAACCGTAACGAGAGCGTTAATACCGTATCTCAAATTTCTCGCTTTATCCAACTCAATGGTCACACTTTTTTTCATTTATCTATCCTCCGTTAAGAAAAACTGACCGCCCCGTTGCCTGTAAATTCAATGGAAATATTGACCACATCGTCGACAGGGTCTTCCACGCTCAAACTCGAAATAATCGCTTTTCCCGTGTATGAATGCGTATCATCGACAAAGAAACTTGCCTCCACTTCAGTTCCATTCAGATATGCCTCTTGTAGCGTATTCTGTACACTGTCCACAGTTTGCACATCGTAATCCCCGTCACAAGATGCGGTCCATTCTTTCAAACCTGAAATATAAGTTTTCCAGTCGCTGCCGAGTTCGGTTGTTTCCAAAGTATCAAGCGAAAGATCCAAAGACCAACTCTTTATGCCGACTACCTTTATAGGGTCGCTCGCGCCAATGGCGAGTTTTCCACCCTTGCCTGCAATTGCCATTCGTTATTCCTCCATGTAATTAAATTCAAATTCTAAAACCGCGCAATATTCATCAACCGAATATTGCGTAGTCGTTCCGTTTCCGCTCGTCAAATCACTTATCGTATGGACTGCCTGAACCCAAACGCCGTTCATATTCCCCACAAAATCCTGAAAAACCGATTTAACTATTTTTCGCGCAGTGCGAGTTTTTCCAAAGGTCGTATCATGGATAGTGAATTGCACTACCTGCCGAATAAACTTTGACTCGGCCTGCAAATTCCGATGGTAAATAGTCGTTATCGGCTGATAGGCCATTGATGGAAACTGCGGTTTTTGCGGCAACATCAATGGGTAAATGCGAGTACCGAACAGTTTTTTCAACCTCGGCTCTGCCAACATATACCCATTAAGGCATTCAAAAAAGTCTTTCACATTTTCCCTCCTACTGCCCGCGCCACGCTCTCCGACACCGCCTTGTTAATTTCGTCAAGGTTTTCATCCACAGCCTCACGCATGAATGGATTTCCTGGCCGACCATTAGCCCCAAGTTCGACAAATGCGCCATATTTGATAGATTTATCATAATCAACCCGAACTTCAGCTTTTTTCTTACTGACTGTCCCGTTTTCAAGTTTTAAACTATCCCGCAACGCACCTGTATCAACAGGGCAACGCCGTTTCGCATCATTCAAAGCTATTTCCCCACCCTCTTTGGCTGCGGATAGAAGAACATTCGCAGCGGCATTCTCCATATTTTTTAGCCGCTGCAATAGTTTTTCTTTACCCTCAATCTTGGTCCTGATTTTCCGTTGTTTCGCAGAGTAAGTTCCCATTCTCTATTTCCTTTGCCGTGATAATCGTCCATCGATGGTCGGTTTCATCATCGCGCACCCCGACTATTTCATAAGTTTTTGAGCCATATCGCAAACGATGTGTTTTATTTACGGCAGGATTAAAACGAATGGTAATAATACAGTTTTCGTCTCCTTCAACTTGCTGATTCGTCAGGTGTTCGCTACCAATCCCAGGCTTTATATTAGCCCATAGTTGCTGTACAGTTTTCCACTTACCAACTACTGCGCCGAAAGAATCGCGTTCCTCTTGGAGTTCCAAAATCTCAACACGCCGATTGAGTCTACCTATCAGCATTAAAATGCCTCCTTCCTATACGCGAAGGTCATGCGCCGAATCACATCCAATAAATTCGCCATATCCAAACCGCCTTTTCCACCCTGCCGATTCTCGTACAGAGTGGCAACAGTAAACAGGCACGCTTGCCTGACGGTTTCGGGTATTTCCTTAAATGAGGACTTTGTTCGGCGCATTACCCCAAGCACCAATTCCTCGGCAGTTGTAATAAGCGAGGTAATGAGCAAGTCCTCATCGTTTCCATCGACTCGCAGATAATTCTTTGTTTCAACAAGACTGACCATCCCATTACCTCCATATTTTATTAGGCGTTACGCTTGGCGAGAGTAACAAAAGGCGAAACGCTCGCACTGCCCTTATACGGGGTCAGCGGTTTATTCCAAATCGGCTTACCGTCCACGCGATAAATAAAGCGGAACACCTGCTCGTCATAAAGGAAACGAACATGGATGGAACTTGCCTGGCTCACGCCGCCCTTATCGCAAAGCAAATACTGACCAATATCAGCCAAGATAATGTCCCCGACCTCACCTGCCGCATTGCACTGCTCAAGCGGAACAACGGGACGGCCGAACAGAGTCGCGTAAGGTTTCTCGGAAAGGCCGCCTGCAGGAATATAGACAGGCTTATCGCCAATCGTGAGCGTGTACAGATACGGTTCAAGTTCCTGGTTTATATACCAAACCGCATTTGCACGGCTGCGCGACCATAGGCGATTCCACATCTTGATTAGATTTTCCACCTTGATGATTTCGGTCTGATCCTTTTCTTTTGCCACAGTAACGAGAGCCGTACTATTCAAAATACCGAGAGGCTGACCTTCGCCCGTTCCCGAAAGAATCGCATCATCGATTTTGAAACCAAACTCCTCGGCAAACGCCTCTTTGATTACCGTTTCGAGTGCAGCCGTATCCTGCAGCAGTTCATCCGTTGCATAGCAAAGGCCCGTCAACTTTTTCAAAGACAGTTCCATCTGCCTGAACTTGGGTTTACTTGCCGTCATTTCGTCGGCCTCACTCTGCCAATAAGTCTGCACGCCACCCCAACGACTGCCTTCGGCTCTCGACTCCTCATCGATGGAATTGATTTTCAGGCCGTTGGAATTCGTGCTGATAGGAATTTTTCTCGCCTTGCTTGCCAGGATGCCCGTTTCATAGGTGCGTTTCAAAAGGGTTTTAACGAAATCGGGCTGTACCAGAAAACCGCCGTCCGATGGCGTGGTTTCATTCAGGCCGCTTGCCGCCCTCGTCGAAAGTCGCGCATCCACCTTGCCACCAGGCGCAGCAGAACGATAGACTGCCATCATCTGCTCACCAAGAGTGGCAAATCTCTTTTCGTTATCCGAATCAGGCGAAGGCTTGACTTCGGGTTCGTTGTCGCGGGTGTCGGTTGCAGGCGCAGCGGACTCTAACGCCAGGGCCTTTTCCATGCGCGTAATGCTGTCATCCCACGAACGGATTTCTGCCTCGAACTTGTCAATTTCGGTCTTTTCCTCATCGGTCAAAAACCTCGACTCGCTGTCGGCCTTGTTGAGAATTGCCATGAGTTTCAGTCTCGTATCCTCACGCTTTGCTTTCATTTCAAGCACTTTTTTCAGGTTCATATTTTTACTCCTTATAAATTTTTGAATTTAGTTTTCAATCTTTCGATTTCTTGTTTTGCCTTTGCCTTCATAGTGATTTCTTCTTCCGCTTTGGCTGCATCAGCGATCTTAGAACGGTATTCACGATAACTTTCCATGCCCCTTACCCCGACATCCGTTGCCGTGTACGCGGGATAGGTAACAGGCGAAACATCGTACAGTTTGACTCGCCTCAACTCGCGCACATCGTAACCGTCCTCACTGCGCCATTCATCCTCCTCTACCGCAAAGCCAAAGGACATTTGCGTAATATCCCCACGCTCAATGCTAACCGACAAATCCCTTGCCCATTGAGTGTCGGGCGGGTAAATACGCACACCCAGGCCCTTTTCGTCTTCCCTTAATTCCAATGTCCCCGCCTTATTTCGGCCGAGAACATAATTCGGATCGTGATTAAATAAGGCGCGTATATCGTCGCTTTCAAGCGAATCAATAAACGCGCCTCGTTTGACCATTTCCTTAAACGGGAAGATGCCACCAAGAGTCTCGGACCAACTATCGAACACTGCCGCATGGCCCTCGATAAAGTTCTCGGTTTCATTACGGTGGACTCTCAATTCCACCATCGGCAAGGTTCGGATTTCCCTCTTGCTCTCCATTGCCACCTCCTATATTTTGTAAAGCACTTTTGATTGGCATCATGTTACCGTTGACCAGATATTCGTTACCGCCCAATTCATCCGACAACGGGTTCATCTCCTCCAATTCCCGAATGTCATTTGCACTCATCCAACCGTTCTGCCTTGCGATTGCATAACCATTCATCCTGGTCGCAAAATCGCCGCGCAATAGACCGTTGACATTGAATTTGGCATAGTACAACTGCCGTTCCTGCTCATTGAGCAAGCATTTATAAATCGCCTGTTCCCATCTCACCAACCACGGTCGAATTGTATGCGTAACAAAATCAATGGACTGATGCTCAATATTCGAAAAGGTGCTGCGTTCCAAATCTCCGACCATGTGCGGTGGAACTCGGAAAATGCGGCAGATTTCATTGAGTTGATATTTTCTTGTCTGCAAAAATTGACTTGCCTCTGGTGACAAGCCTATTTCGTGATAGCGCATCCCCTCTTCCAAAACTGCAATTTTGTTACTGTTCCGCGTTCCCTGATAAACCTTGTTCCATGACTGCCGCAGTTTTTCAGGGTCTTTCAAAACCCCAGGATGCTCAAGCACACCGCCAGGCCTCGCCCCATTCCCAAAAAATCGTGCGCCGTATTCCTCGGTGGCCAACGCCAGGCCAATAGCCTCACGCGCTTGGTCTATTGGGGACATTCCCTTGACACCGTCAAAAGAAAGACCAACTACATGGAATATCTGTTCAGGCTTATAGACGATGGTTTTATTTTGCACATCATCCGAATAGGTGTACTTAATTTTTTTCGTATTAATATCGCGCTCAACCTGCATATACTGCGGTTTCAAATACCACAGTTCCGAACAATGCCCTGCCTTATCGCGGATAATGCGAGCATAAGCATTCCCATATAGCAGTAACGATGCCATCATGCATTCACGGAAAGTAAAACTCGTCATTTCAGGATTTGGCATATCGTGCAGAACCTCATAGAGCGGATGTTCCCTGGCTTGCTCCTGGTTCTCTTTTTCCCGTTTATATAAAAAACACGGTAGACTGGCTACCGTTTCGGAAATCAGGCGAACACAAGCATAGACCGCCGAAGTTTGCATCGATTTCATTTCATCAACTGAAACGCCACTCGAAACTCCACCGCTATCATCCACATCAACGCCTTTGATAAAGTCTTGCATTTTACCGTCAACCGCTCTTTTTTCAGGCTTATCCCTACTGCGTTTGAAAATCCCCATCGCTCCTCCTATAAAATAATGATGCCGCGCTCATTGTAAACGCTGCTCGTATCGGTATGCCGAATCGCCCTATCCAGGGCCATGATTGTTGCGACCGCACCGTCAATACGCTCGGTCGATTTTTCCTTGTCCGCTTTGATATTTCCTGCTGGGTCGGTTTTTATATAAATGTTATCCATCATCCAACGCAAAGGCTCATTCCCGCCATGCGCAATGCGCTCCTCCAGGACGAGTTTCATCAACTCTTTTGTGGGCGGACTCATATCCTTATAACCCTGTCCGAAAGGCACAACGGTAAATCCCATGCCTTCAAGGTTTTGAGACATTTGCACTGCTCCCCATCGATCGTAGGCAATCTCCTTAATGTTATACTGTTTTCCCAATTCTTCAATGAATTGCTCAATAAACCCGTAATGGATAACATTGCCCTCGGTAGTCATGATTGCGCCTGTATCAGCCCAGGTGTCATAAGGTACATGGTCACGCCGAACTCGTAATTCCACCGTCTCTTCGGGAATCCAAAAGAACGGCAGAACAATGTACTTGTCATCCTCATCAAGCGGCGGAAAAACCAAAACAAAAGCCGAAACGTCGGTCGTACTCGATAGGTCTAACCCTGCATAGCATTCGCGACCTTTTAGTCGCTCCTGATCAATCGGAAATGCGCATTTATCCCATTTATCCATTGGCATCCAACGGACACTTTGCTTTACCCATTGATTCAATCTCAATTGCCTGAACAGGTTTTCCTCGGCAGGGTTATCCTTTGCACTTTCAAACGCCGTGCGTAATTTATCTATATCCACCGTGACATCCAACGACGGGTTTGCTTTATACCAGTTACGCTCATCCGTCCAATCGTCATCATCCTCAATGCCATAGATAACGGGGTAAAAAGTTCTATCCGACTTTTTACCCCGAAGGATGTCTTCTGCCTTTTGGTGAACCTCCCAACAGATACTGTTGCGGTCAGTACCTGCCGTTGTAATTAAGAAAAACAACGGCTGTTTTCGCGCATCGCCTGAACCGTGAGTCATGACATCAAACAAGGCACGATTCGGTTGGGCGTGTAACTCGTCAAAAATTACGCCGTGAACATTCAGTCCATGCTTGGTATAGGATTCAGCCGATAGTACCTGATAGAAACTATTAAGCGGCGTATAAACAAGTCGCTTTTGCGAAAGAATCGGCTTGATTCGCTTTTTCAAGGCAGGGCACTGCTCCACCATCTCAACCGCGACATCAAAGACTATCGATGCCTGTTGGCGGTCGGATGCGCAACCATAAACCTCTGCTCCATATTCACCATCTCCGCAAGTCAAATATAAAGCCACTGCCGCAGCAAGTTCCGATTTACCCATTTTTTTCGGAATCTCAATATAAGCCATGTTGTACTGACGATAGCCATTCGGCTTTATAGTACCGAAAATGTCGCGCACAATTTTATCCTGCCACGGCAACAGAGCAAAATTTTTACCGTACCATTCGCCCTTTGTATGTTTTAGCGAATTAATAAAATTGACCGCCTTTTGCGCAAGCATAGAATCGTGATGGGTTTGGAGATTTTTGTTTGGTAATATAAAATCGCTCATTCCTCCCCCTTTCGACAACGAAAAAAGCAACCCTTTCGGATTGCCTTTCGCTAAATTTGATTACTTAACTTTTTCTTATAACACAACATTAGACTTTTTTATGTTCTTATAAGAGGTCATTTTTCCATCGAAAAAAAGGCTTATTTCACGATCTCCGTGGCTTTCAATATACCTTTTTACAATGACATCACAGAACTTTTCATCAAGTTCCATTACCCTGGCATTTCGGTCAAGTTGCTCTGCCGCCATAATGGTTGTACCCGAACCTCCAAACAAATCCAAGACAATATCTCCAATCTTGGAACTATTCAAAATTTGATACGCAAACAACTCCACGGGTTTCATTGTTGGATGCAACAGGCTCTTTGTCGGACGGGCAAATTCCAAAACTGTGGTCTGCTTTCGGTCCGAACCCCAATAATGCGAACACCCCTCTTTCCATCCGTACAAACACGGTTCATGTTTCCAATGATAGTCCTGTCGACTCATAACCATTGAGTTTTTATTCCAAATTAAGCATTGTCTAACAGTTAATCCAACATCATGGCAAGCCCCGCGAAAATTAAAGCCTTCGCTATCGGCGTGCCAAATATAAAAAACTGCCCCAGGACGCATTACATTCGTCGCATTACCAAAAGCGGCCTTTAAAAAATCACGAAATTTGGCATCGACCAAATGGTCATTTTTAATCGTCCCCGCCACTCCCTCATAAGCCACATTATAAGGTGGATCTGTCAAAAATAAATCTGCCGTATTTCCATCCATCAATGTTTCGACATCCTCGGCATTGGTTGAATCGCCACACATAAGTCGATGCTTGCCGAGATGCCATATACATCCTCTCTTACTAATCGGAATGGCTATATTTTGTGCGGCTTTATCGACGTCGAAATCATCTTCTTTGACGTTTTCAATTAAATCACCTCGGAAAAGTTCGCTTACTTCTGCCATTTCAAAGCCTGTTAGAGTGACATCAAAACCGCTGCTATTTATATCTTTTAACAAATCATTTAATAGCGGAAGATCCCAATCGCCGCTTATTTTATTCAACGCGATATTGAGAGCCTTCTCTTTCGGTTCATCAATATCGAGTACCACGCAATCCACCTCAGTAATACCGAGGCTTTTTAGAACCTTTAATCGTTGATGACCACCAACCACATTCCCTGTCCTGGAATTCCAAATAACAGGCTCGACATATCCAAACTCCTGGATTGAGCGTTTCAATTTCTCAAATTCGGGATCTCCTGGTTTAAGGTCTTTGCGCGGATTGTATTTTGCCGCCTTCAATTCGCTAATTCCTATTTTTCTTAATTCCATCATTCTCTCCCGAAATAATACGCCTGTTTTAACTTGGTCAGACAGCGTGAAACATAACTTTGACTATATCCTAAAATCTGCCCGATTTCTCCCATCTTTTTACCAATTGCCCGCAATTGCATAATGTTACGGTCACGCTGCTTACAGTTTGCCATAAACTGCAAAATATCCATTTCGATTTCTCGTTCCGAAAAGAAATCACGCTCATCTTCCAAAATATCCATCAGTCTCAATTCCCCGCCATCGTCATCCTTACCGATTGGCGTTTCCAGGGATATTTCTGCATAGAAAGATTTATTTGTACGACGAATGAACATCCGCATCGCGTTCACTATGCATCTGGATGCATAGGTAGAAAACTTGCTTTTCATCGGATCATAGGTCTGTGCGGCTTTTATAAGCCCGATATACCCTTCGGCAATGATATCCTCGCTATATCTCTCTGTCAAAGCGGTTCGTTTTAATCGATGGAAAAGGTATGGCACTAATTTAAGATTTTTCGTTACCAATTCCTCATCGTATATAGCAGACATCATCTTTCCTCCTGTAAATTGTTAATTCATCGCGACTAACAACTCATCCGTTTGATTGAGTTGTTCCCACATGAGATACTCTTTCCCAAAATGCCCACCCGTTGCAGTCTGTGCATAGACAGGCTGTTTCAGGTCAAGCACTTCTATAATTGCGTGCGGTTTCAAATCAAACACACGCAGAACTGCCGCCTTGATTTTTTCATCAGCGTACTTCCCCGTTCCAAAAGTTGTTATATTCAAAGAGGTGGGTTCGGCTCTGCCTATGGCGTAACCGATAGCCACCTCGCATTTCCCCGCAAGACCTGCCGCCACGATATTTTTGGCAATATACCTTGCCATGTACGCACCGCTGCGGTCCACTTTACTTGCATCCTTGCCGCTAAACGCACCACCGCCGTGATGCGCAAGACCACCGTATGAATCGACCATTAATTTCCGTCCCGTCAATCCTGTGTCCGCATCAAAACCTCCAAGCACAAAAATACCCGAAGGGTTAATCAAAAGTTCGGTTTCATCATCAAGCGGAATATCTCGGAATACAAAATCAACCACCTGCTCCTTGACCTCTTTTCGCAAAAGGTCAACGGCTTTCTCTTTCCTGTGCTGGCACGAAAGAGTGATACTTGCTATGCGCGAAAAACGGCCGTTTTCATATTCCACGCTCACCTGGCTTTTTCCATCAGGCAACAAACCGCCAATTATCCCCTCAACCCGACAAAATTCGAGCCTTTCAGTCAGTCTATGCGCAAGTTCGACAGATAGTGGCATAAAGTTCAAAGTTTCATCCGAGGCATAGCCATAAACGATACCCTGGTCTCCCGCCCCTTGTTCGCCCTCTTTGAAAACGCCTTGCGCAATGTCAGGGGACTGTGTGTGGATATGGACCTCAAAATCCATCCCTTTAGTGCTGTACCCCACATCCTCAATCACGGTCCGAGCGATATCAAAGTAATCTACCGTGGCCCTTGTCGTAATTTCCCCTGCCACAATCGCCTTGCCTTTGGTAAGCAAAACTTCACAAGCCACTCTGCTTTCGGGGTCTTGCTCCAAACACGCATCCAAAATACTGTCCGCAATCAAATCGGAAAGTTTATCGGGATGACCACTCGTCACGCTTTCTGCCGTCAAAATTTCTCTCACTTTTTTACTCCTTAATCGAATAATTTTCATAAGGGATGCCGTAAAATTCCAAAACCTCTCGCATCCCTAAACCACCCTTTTCCCAATCTTTCAAACAATAACGCCATAAGGTTGGATGTGTTTTTTGCAACTGTTGAAAGCGCGTCGGTTCAGATTCAAGATGACACCCGAAAAGACAAAAAATACAACCCGTTCGAGCGTAACCCTTATCATAAATACTGCTGTATCTCAATCCTTCCTGCTTAATATAGGCCCAAACATTAGTCTCGGTCCAAAAAGCCATCGGCATAGAAACTGCATGATGATTGTCAAAAGCATTACATCCTGTCCGCAGCCACTGTTGGGTTCGCAGCATTGACTCCTCTGCCATCGTTCCAATAAAGGGAACTTTCCCGCTTTCCTTTGCAAACTTGTGCAAGGGTTTCTTTTTCATTTCCGTGCAGCAGCCTGACCCAATTTTGAAAGGCGCATCGAGCATATACATCCAACGCTCGGAAACCCTGTACTTGGTCTTACTGCCGTCCACCTGGACTCCGAGCATATTTTTGCGAAAAGCCTGCGGCGTAATTTTACGCTGCATTTCCCCTATCCACTTTGCCTGCTCCTTGCCAATAATCGGGTAACCGCACTTTTCAATTACCTTTCGGAAAGTCAAGTCAGGTTTAATCCATGTTACATTATCAATGGTTTTAACGAACTCTCGGATTTCAGGAAACTCCAAACCCGTATCGCTAAATACCGCCTCAATATTCGGATAGACCTTACGCACCAAATCAAGCAAAACGGTTGAGTCCTTGCCGCCGCTGAACGAAATATAAACCCCGTCCTCACCGTAATAATTAACCCACTCTCTTATGCGTTGCTGACTTTTCATAATCTTTACATCAAGTGGCAAAGACTGAAAAAGTCGAAGTTCATCAATCGTCATTTTTTGCGCCATGCGATTATCCCCCAAACAGCAAATGCGAGGTGGACAAAATCCAAAACCGCACGGCTATACAACCCTGTATATAAGTCATACGCAAACCATAAGGCGTTCGTGGCCGTCCATACATAAAAACAGTATTTTATCTTTTTTACATTGAGAAAAGTACCGACTAAACTGCAAAAAGTCAGCACCCAGGTTGCAACCATCACCCAATTCATACTTTAACCGCCTTTTGCCCTGTGAACGACTCCCATCGTTTGACTATAATGTCAACGAGTTCAGGATTTTCCTCGATTGCAAAGCATCGCCTATCCGTCTGCTCGCAAGCAATGAGCGTAGTTCCAACATTGGCAAATGGGTCAAGCACTACCGCGCCCTTATCCGAGTGCATTTTGATGCAACGCCACGGCAATTCAATCGGCTGCGTACTTTGCGACTCCGAAAAAGTCTTAATGGGAGACATTTCCCATACGCCTGCATAACCCCACTTTTTGCGCTCGTCTTTTGAAAGGCGTTTAACGAATTTATAACTATGGCCCGCAAAAGCAGACACCCACTCGTATTCTTGGTCATTGTATTCGGCCTCGCCGCTACGACTGAACGCGGAAATATACTCATACTGCTGAATCGGTTTGTTGGTATTCAATTTATAGGAACTTGCACTTGCCTTGCTGTTTTGCTTTTTCCAAACGCGAATCCACAACGGGCGCAATCCCGCATCAGCAAAGGCCTGAACACTGAATACCGAAGTCGGTTCAATGAACTGCGTTCCCGTCGAATACATATCGCCCAAAGACCAAACAGCAACGCCGCTATGTCGCGCCACATTCGCCACCACCGCCTTTATTTTATCGAGCCAAGTATTTATGCCATGTTCTTTATACTCGGCCTGTGATAAAAACTGTGGCTCGGTTACGCAAGCCTGTGCAAACTCCCCTTTCAGGAGTTTATTGTAGACCTCGCTGTCAGCAGGATTGCCACAAATCAGCCTATGGTTTCCAAGTAGCCAAACCTCGCCGCTCTTTGAAACAGGTCCGCCTTTGGCTTTGACCTCTTCCTCGGCCTCCGCATAATCGAACTCGTCCTGAACCGCCTCTCTCGAATAAAAACGGTTCATCAACTCGTCGACCTCGGCCGCATCAAAACCCGTCATCGAAACATCAAAAGCATTTGCATCAAGGTCGGTTAACAATTCTGCCAACTTTCCCTCATCCCATCGACCCTGTACCTTGTTCAAAGCCACATTCAATGCTTTTTCTTTCAAATCGTCCAGGTCAACGACAACGCAATCAACCATCGTTTCGCCCAGGTCGCGCAGAACCGAAAGCCTTTGATGACCGCCCACGACATTGCCCGTGCGTTTATTCCAAATAACAGGTTCAACAAACCCAAATTCGACGATGCTGCGTTTTAGTTTTTCGTATTCCGCATCGCCAGGTTTTAATTCCACCCTCGGATTATATTTTGCAGGGCGTAACTTTCCCATTTCTATCTTTTTTATTTCCATTGATTATCCTCGTTTTGGCTGACTTGACAGTATGATTTCCATCATGTCATCGGTCGGTTGTCCGCCTGAATACTGATAGAATTCCGCGCAATTTTCTTTGATTACGCCGTAAATTTGCAGCCATAAATTTGTGCTTTGTTTCAAAAAGTCCTGCGAGATTTTGACATAAGGACTTGCTATCGGCATCTGCGTTGTCGGATGCTTTGCCAAAAAACCGAAAGTATGAACGGCCTCCTCTGCCTGAATCCAACGCGCCACGCTCATGGCGTATTGCTCAACCAATTGCGGGTTTATATAGACATCACATTTGCGCTCTTTAAGCCACGCCCAAGTTTTTTGATACACTGCCTTTGCGACATTCTCACTTGCACCCTTTGTCTGCTCCGACAGGTATTTTCCTGGTTCGGGCATATCCACTCCCTCGATTTCCGCACCAAAATCGAGAACCTTTGCCTTACTCTCCTTGCCCTCTAAAATTTTATCAGCAAGCGGCTTTTTCTTTCGACCTGCACCAGGCCTTGCTCCACCTCGTCCGTTTGCCATTTTTGCCACTTCCTTTTGATTGTTTTTGATTTCCGTTTGATTTTTTCAGGGCCTTTAATCAAACCCTTTTCCAACCTTATACCGTAGGTATAAACCCCTCGAATTCGGTGGGTTTAATACCCTTTTTGAATTTTGATTTTTTTGTAAAAGACCCGCGCCCCGCTCAGTAAGGGGTTTCGCCTGGAGATTTGACCTCCCCTGGGGTCATTTTTTAACAGTTTCCTGATAATTTCGGTAATATTTTTCATACTTTTTTGATTTCTTTGCCATGCTTTCCCAATCGATTCGGCAGTTCTCACCGTCTAATTTTAGTGAGTTGCAAATTCGATGGGCAAGTTGGCAGTTAGCATAGGAATGTTCTCCGCCACGACTTAACGGGATAATGTGATCACGTGTTCCTCCCCACAAATCTTTCTCGCTATTGCTAACGATTGGCAATCCGCAGATTTGACAAATACCGTGGTCGCGCTCAAATAATTTTTTGTAAGACACAGGCTCAACAAAATGCTCTTGCAGCAAAGCAGACCGCTTGCGTTTATACTCGCCGCGCCTGCGATATTCCCGTCTCGTTCTCATATTCCCCCACAACACAAAAAGCACAGCCTAATCGACTGTGCTTTCGCTAAAATTTTATTTAGTTTTTTAGGCTATTTCCTTACCCCTCGTAAATACCGTTAATTTTTATTTTACCTGCCGAAAAATCAGTCGGACTTGTCGAAATACGAACTTTTACACCGTTAACAGTTGCCGAGAATTGAAAATTGCCCGTGTGCCGTACCGACCCCGCATCCGCGCCTATGGCTTTACCCAGGGCCGTTCCGTTATTGCTGACCGTCTTTCCAACGCTACCCTTAAATGCTGATTGTACAGCAAGGCGTTTTAATCCCTGCTTTCCAAAAGATTTGGCATCCGCCAAATCATCGAATCGATATCCGCCACCAAATACAACCTGACCCTGTTCATTAAAAACCGCGCAATCGTAACCATCAGAAGATTTCTGCATTTCAATTCGCCCGACTCCTGGAACAACACCATAAGTTAAGCCCCAATCATTCGTTTGGAATTTTGCATTATCAATAGCGGCATTTTTTCGCGCTAACTGGTCCATATTCGAACTCGCTCCACCGCCTGCAGCTCCACCACCACGGCCACTACCACCGCCTCGTCCGCCCATCAATTGCCTCCTTTAACCGACCAAATCAAAAATTCGGCTGCCCGCATTTTTCCATATGCCACACTGCGTTTTTCCTGAATGGCCTTAAAGCCACCCGCCTCACGCGCACCCTGATTCATCAGGTTATCGAACTCCGCTTTTGATTGGTCATATTTTTTCTGTGCAATTTCTGCAGCTTTCGTAGGGTCGTTGCTAATTTCCGCTTTTAAGGCCCGCATTTCGCCGTCAAACGCCTTTGCCTCCGTCGGTTCGGAAGTGCTTTTGAATCCGTGAGTGTAGGCGCGTAATGCGCTTTGATTTATAACGCCTTTCCATTCCTCGCCCTGATGCGTGCTCGCACCTCCGCCCGATGCGCCGCCACCACGGCCGCTACCACCGCCTCGTCCGCCCATGACTTACCTCCTCGTCATCCTGATAATGAATCGATGTTGACTTCCTCAAATCATCAGGCAGAACATTCGCCCTATCCCCATCCGACCATTCCACTCTCACTCGGCCATCGACCATTCCAACGACCGTTAACCGTTCTCCTCGATAGTCTACTATATCGCCTTCTTTAAATGGCTTTCGGCTTGCACCACCGCCGCGTCCACTACAGCCACCGCGTCCGCCCATTTGGTTACCCTCCTCATATCCGATGCCTTTATAGGTTAAATTTCCCTGTTTGATTTGCTCCGCCTCGGCAATACAGGCCTCGGTATAATCAGGGCGTTGCCGTTCTTTTTCCTTACAAGCCAGGCAAATGCAATCCTCATTATACATACTCATGATTCGCCCGTTCGTCAGGTCTGCTCCACATCTGTCGCAGTGCTTTTTTCTGAAAAAATCGTCCATTGCTTACCTCCAAATTGTAGTGTCACATTCATCACTCTTTTGGCAGTAAAAGTCAAGTATAATCGCGCATTACTTTCTGCTTTTCAAACATTCCTGGAATTCGTATCCCATATAAGAAATATTGCCATCCAAGCCGCCGATTTCTTTCCCGAATAGCAGAACCGTTTTCGGCTGCAGGCGTTTCATCATTTGATTGTAACCTGCTAAAAACCGCTCTTTGCTGATTGAATTGCCTTGCGTTCCTTTCGTACTCACGGCAACTACACTCCCGACAGGCACGCCATCAAAACACCAATCGAAGGAATCGCTATCGCTCCAACAAATGGTCGGGATAACCGTTAAGCCGTGGCGTTCCCAATACGCAGCCAACCACTGCTTTTTATAGTGGCTGAACAATTGCACCGCTTTCGGATGGTCGGTAAAAAGAGAAAAATCAGGACTCAAAACGAATTTAAATTTTCGCAATAAATCAAGATAATCATTCGGTCTTCGCCATAACCGTTCAAATTGATAATCGTCCAAGAAAAAATGAACGCCCACTTCGCTTGCCTCGACCTGCTTATTTTCATAACTCTTGCAGTAATTAAAACCTACACAAACGCCGCCTGTTTCTTCTTGCCATCGTTTGATATCCAGATCCACGCAGTGACATTTGGGAATATCCCAATCGCCCGCCGTCTCAAACCATGCGCGGTCGGTATTTTCAATCCCTCTTTTTTGATACACTCTTGCCACCTCCGAAACGGCTGCCTTCCTGTGCCGATTTTCGGCTGTGACAACTCCAACATAGCGATTGCAAATTGCCGTCATCCAAAGGCGAGCCTCCCTGCTTTATCGGTATAATGTGGTCCACCATCGTGGCTCGCATAAGTTTCCCGTTTTTCTTGCATTCCCTACAAAGAGGTTCTTTCTCAAGATGCTGCCGTTTAACTTGCCGCCATTCATCCGACTGGTAGAACCGCTGCGATACCTTATCGCGCTGATAGAGATTGTATTGGCGGTCAGTTAGTTTTTTATGCTCCTCGCAATATCTGCCGTCCGTTAATTGCGGGCAACCAGGATAACTGCAAGGTCTTTTCGGTTTAAATGGCATCCTCGCCTCCTCAACTTATATTTTACACAGGTTTTGTCCTGCTTTTCGCTACTTTTGCGCTTGATATGCGCTAAATTGTCCCTTTTTATAAACCCAAACAATCAGCTATCATCTCAATAGCAGCATCACGCTTTCGCTCCACGGTTGTATGCCCATAATGCAACTCTGCGCAGCATTTCCTGATAGACATTCCGTCAATAAAAAGCATCTTGACAATTTCCTGCAATTCGTCGGGAAGTAAATCGATGCACTTTTCTACACTCCGAAAAGCGCGCACGCTCGAATCGTCATGCTTGCCGTTACTCTCCATAAATTTTGCTCGCATTTTCTCGGTTTGGAAATTCATTAAAATAGTTTTAACTTGATTTCTATTCATAGCCTCGCTCTCGTTCTTTCCTTTCTTTTTCTTGCCATTCTCGAAATTTGATAACCCAGTCAGTCTTATCTAAATCGACCACCTTGCTGTTGAGCCAAAACCTAATTTGGCCGCTATCCTCTAACTCTGCAGTCCAGTCATCCGCTACACACAGACCTGCCAATTTCCAGATTTGCATCTTTCCAAAGGCTCGGCCTTTATAGAAAAACAACATCAGCATTTGATTCGTCTGTTCGTCAAAATATTTGCATCGGAAATAGTAATCATACCGCAGTCGGCCGATAGCTTGTAAATTATCAATATAGGTTTCGGTTTGTTGCTTTATATCAGCCTTTGGCATATCAGCGGAAAGACATAAGGTTTCATAATCTACCACTGCCTCATCCGTAATTTTAACTTTATTGATTACTCTTTCCCAACGCATCATTTACTCCTTTTCAAATGCTCGGATAACTTCTTGCACCTCTTCTACACTCCTTACTACCAGGGCATAACCTCCCGCCCGTAAAATCTGCCGAATCGTACATTCTTGCAGTAGGGTCGGTTTGTTATCACCCACTTTTGCCTCAAACGCGATAAATCGTCTACGGTAGCACACGATTATATCGGGAATCCCTGCAGTTCCGTATTGCCCGCCATGTTCTTTCCAAAAGAACAGGTTATCGACCGTTTTCAAATAACTTCGAATTCGTGCAATCAGGTCGTTTTCCTTCATTTTGACTCCTATTAAAAATACCCGTCCCAAGCGTCCAAGTGTCCAAAAAGACGGATTATAAAAACGGACGGAAATCCCCTCTTGTGGATTTTGCTGTTTTTATTGGACACTTGGGCATATTGGACACTTACTTTCTTAAAGGCCGCATTATTCGTCATCCTTTTCATAAATCGTTCTCTGATAACCATACGGTATACCTCGAATTATCTTTTTGAAAGAATGCGACCTCGTATTGCTTTTGCTTGCTTTATGTTCTATGTCATCACAATGCAGGCGATATTCATACTTTGAGATGAGCTTTCCTACACCACTCGGTGATTCGGAAATCTGTTTCCCTGTCACATCGTAAACCGCCTTCATTAAATCTTGCGCCGAACCGCACCACCCCGAAATCGGATTCCTTTTTACAAGCTCCTTAATGGTCTGAATTATCGGACTGCCTTCGTACTCCCGACGTTCCCTTCGAGCCTCGATTTCCTCAGCCGTGCCTTCAACCTCCCAAACATAGTCGAGTTTGTTGAATGCAATCACTAAATCGTTCTGCTGAATATCGCGGCCCGTCATCGATAGCGTGGCATTTTCGTCCTTTCTCTTTTTCTTTGAAATAATGAATATCGAATCGGCTGCGCCCATCAATGCCGTACTGCCCGAAATCATGTTGAATACATCCGACTCGTCAGCTAATTTGCGCAGATGATGAACGAAGAGCAGGCATATTTTATTTTTGTCCGCAAAATCCTTAAGCTGTGCCATTTCCCGATAGTCAACACTGTACAGAGACTCGTTTTTTACTGCTTTTGAGCGAACCTTCTGCAAAGTATCAATTACCACCAATTTTATATTTGGAAAGGAGCGTAACTCCTCAGTAATTTTGTCAAGCAGTCCATTGTCCACCGTATCCGCACGAATGACAAAATGAACATCAGTCGGGGCAACGCGGCCTTTGAGAATTTTATTCATTCGGTCTTTCAACCTTGCTTTACTATCCTCCAAAGCGTAATACAGACAACCGCATTTGTTGGTCTTAAAATCCAAAAACTCCTTACCTTCGGCAACAGCCAAGCACATCTGCAACATCATCCAAGATTTTCCGAGTTTCGATGGGGCGCATAAAATAGCCAAACCTGTCGGTAAAACATCGTTCACAATCCAAGTGGGCGGTTCTACATTCTCACCTTGAAGTTCCAACGCATCAAAACTATCCTTTGCCGTCGCATACTTTTTGCGCAATGCAATTTTTGCGGCTTGAACTCTGTCTTCGAGTTTTTTAGGATTCTGCACCAATAACTCGTTTGGGTCTTTGCAATCCCCCGCAACATTAAATTCTATCACCTGAACGCCAAGTGCAGTCAACTCATCAAAAAGTGTACGACTTGCTTTCCGTCCTGGTTCATCATTATCCATGCAAAGAATAAATCCGCCGAGCGGTTTTTTTCGCTTGACCTCGTCCACGACCTTTCGCCACCCCGCCGTACCACAGGTCGAAATAGCATTGCCGCCGCTTTGATAAATGCTCATCGCACAAATCGGACTTTCAACTACAAAAATCGGTTCTTTACTGCGTAACCGTAAGGCCTCAATATTGAAAAGAGGTTCGGCTCCTGCATCCTCGGTTTTCGGTTTAAAAAAGACCTTGTCCTGTGTACCACGGGTTTGATAGTAAGTCATCTTGCCCGAATACGGAATCACCACTGCTTTGCGATATTCATCATACCCCAAGCAGAACTTGCGAATGGTAGCCTTCGACAGCCCGCGTTTTTCAAAGTAATTCGTTTTTCCGATATCCGCTAAGCACCGCTTGATGTAATCTGTTATCGAACTCTTCGCGCTTGGTTTCGAATCCCCCACGGTTATGCGGTAATCTTCCGCAATTCGGTGTGCCGCCTCTATAACGGTTAAATTCAAAATTTTCGCTACAAAGTCAATCGCATCCCCGCCTTCTCCGCAACCGAAACAATGCCAATCCTGCTCTTTTTCTCGAACAGAGAACGATGGCGTTTTTTCGGAATGCAGCGGACAGCAGCATTGATGATTACTATTGAGTTTAACCCCACCGTAACGCTCAACGATTTCTGCTACATTAACGCAGGATTTTACTTTCTGAATTAAACTATCCATCGTTACCTTCCATCAAATTGAGTTCGGGCGGCACAGCGAACCATGCCGCCCTTCTCAAGTCACTATTCGGCATCGTCGGCTACATCAACCGAATTAGCCGTTGCTTTTACCTGTTCCGACATTCTGGAAACAGCCGCAAACTCCTCTGCCGTCAAATCCCTATCAACTGCAAATACTGCCTGGGAATAAGTAATGCCACCCGAATTTTGCGCTTTCTTTAACGAGAAAGCTGTCACCACACTGTTCGACTTCTTTCCTTTTGACAACAGTCGCATGATGTACTTGCTATACTCAGCAAGAGATCCCGTCGGCAGCGTAAGAATGACAGGCAAAACCTCGCCTTCTCGCAGAAGGAAAATGCGTCTTTTCTGCTTACACGCTTTACCTTTTCCATCTTCAGCCGAGCCGAACTTGGAAAGCGGACACTCGGCGCAAGTTTGGACTACACCGTCAGAATCAACGCCTACTTTCCCGTCCATCGATGCGCAGTCAGGCGGATTGTTCGAACCGTCATATTTTTCCTTGTAATAGGAATTGATGGGCTGATGATGCAAAATCACTGCTTTGAAACTCTTTACCAAATCAGGATTATTCGGGTCATCGCCAGGTACTTCAAACGCAATCCCGCCACCTGCAGGAATCTTGATGCGCTCAAAACTTGGTGTAAGGCCCGACATTTCCTCCGAAAACAGCTCATGCAGATCAACGCCGCCTGCGAGATAAGTGCTTTCATTTTTTGCTACAACTTCGTTTGACATGGTTTTATATCTCCTTTTATTTTCTACGAATTTGAATGGTTGATTTTTCTGCGACTTTAACGAGTCCGTCCAACCACGACGGCATTACATCGTCATTATTTGCCTTCAGTTCTTTCAGCGTAGCCGATAGGGTTTGGCTGTTTATCGTAAACAGATGCCCAAACCCGCGCCTTTTCATTTTTTCATAAAGCGTGGCTTTCATTTCGGGAACTGCTGCGGGATACTCTCGAATTACAAGCGTAAAATTCGTCCCATTGTGCTTGAAACTCTCACATTCCTCATCCGTCATGCACTGTATAAGGTCCTGCTCTACAAGCGCAATCTCCTCTCCGAGTGCCTTCGCCTGGAAATCCAGATCGGATTTTTCATCCCTCAACTTTTTTAGTCTGTCAGCGATTTCTAACATCCTACTGTTTGGCATTTCTTTGCCCTCCTTTTTGATTTACTAAACTTCGCCATTCGTCCACCACGAGCGTTGCGACATCGCCCTTGTGTTCGAGTGCTTTCAAAATTTTTGTATCCACGGTGTCTTTTGCTACAAGGTGGATATACAAGCATTTTTGCTTTTGACCGATTCGATAAATCCTGGCCCGCGATTGCTCGTAATTGGAATAGTTAAAGTCTAAACTATAAAAGACTGCTACACTTGCGGCTGTTAAGGTCAATCCCATTCCCGTCGTTTGAAGTTGCCCCACAAATATCCGAATATCAGACTGCTTTTGGAATTTTTCGACCTCGGCGGCCCTGTCCTTGACTTCGCCGCAAATCAAACTGTACCCGATTTTTTTCGCCTTGAGCATTTTCTCTATTGCGTGGATTTCAGGTAAAAACCGCGCAAAGACAGCCACCTTTTTCCCTTCCTCCAACGCCCCGTCCAGGATATCCTCTAAGGCATCAAGTTTCGCAGAACCTATCTGCTGTGCATATTCACTGTCGTCATCTCGGATGAAACCACCTGTAATTTGCGATAAACGCAATAGTTGAGTCAAAATATTGCGAGTGGTTATTTCGCCATTAAATAAGGTCGAGTAACTCTCCTCTTCTATATTTCGATAAATGCGCATTGCATTCGGCTCAAGTTGTATCACACGGGTTTCATCTATGTATGGCGGTAGATCCACCGCATCCGATAGCCGTACTCTGTATGCAACTTCATGAACTCGCTGCACCAATTCATCCAGGTTTTTATACCCCACAATCTGGTGATTTTGAAAACCACCGATAATTGCATACTTAGCACGGAAAGCATAGTAACTGCCTCCCAGGATATTCGGGTCAAGAAACTTGTATTGCGAAAAGAAATCCAACGGATTATTTACGACAGGTGTTCCTGTCAATATGAGATTGAACCTTGATTGCTTTCCAAGTCGATGCAAGCATTTACTACACTTCGCCTGCGGATTTTTGATTTTTGAACTCTCATCGCAAATAATCATGTCAGGTTGCCATTTTGCTAATTCATCCTCTAATCGCCAACAACTCTCATAATTAACTGCAAGTACCTGCAGAGCCACACCGTTCATGTGGCGGATTGTGTCGATTTTCCTCGAACTCGCCCCGTCTAAAACGGCCAAGTTATAATCAAAATTTGCGAATTTAGAGAATTCCTCGCCCCATACCGAAACAATGGTCTTCGGTGCTACAACCAAGAGCCGTTTAACCTTTCCCTGAACCGATAACGTTCCTGCCACCCCGATAGAAGTAATGGTTTTGCCAGTTCCCATTTCCATTAAAAAGGCTACACCTTTTTCGTCTGCATATCGATCAAGCGCGAAACGATAAGCTGCTAATTGGTGCTGATACGGCGTTGCTCGAATGGGCATTTTTTCATTAATAGCCATTTGCTGCAACCTCCCTCATCTGTTCAACCGTCATCATGCGAATCGCATCAGCCGCGCCGAACCATTGAATCAGGTTTGCCGCCTGATCATAGTTGAGGTCAAGCACCGAATTATGCCGCAATAGATATTTGAGAGTTTCTACATATAACCCGAACATTTCGGCCAAATCTCTCAATGACACGCCATACCATGCGGCAATCCGCAATAGGCGTTTAGTTCGTATCTTCATCGTCCGCACCCTCGCCTATCTTGTCCATATCGCATTTTAACTTGACCAAGCCATCACCTGGCTCATCCTGCTTACAGACTTTGACCTTTATTGTTTCATCGGTCTCTATCACAACCTTTACTTTTGCCATTACTATGTCCTCCAATTTTCTGTTCAGGTGTTACGCCCTACACCTATAAGGAGTGGGAAAGGTATAGTGTGACGGGGGCAATGCTATTTTTTTAGAATTTTTTTCAATTGCACCAAAGCACGGCTTATACGATGAGAAATTGCACTTCGGTCAACCCCTAATTCCCTGGCTATCTCCGTGTGGGTTTTACCCTCAAAATAGACCTGCCGAATCAAATCCTGCTGTTCAGGTAAAAGCATAGAAATAGCTTTTATTAATTCCTCGTGTTCCTCCTCTTGTTCTATCACCTCGTCAATAGACGGATTGTCCGATTTAAATTGAAAGCCACTCTCGTCGAGCGCATCCATCGAACAATTCAATTTGCGATTGCGCCAGTCATGTTTCCATTCATTGCGCTTGCTTTCAATATCAATCTCTACATACGCAGAGGCAAAACTATCCTCCACTTCGAGTTCGACGATTTTGCCGTTAATTTCATATTTAATTGTAGTCATTTCATTCCTCCGAAAGATTTTTGCGTGAAAAAACCCGACAGGAGCAACTGACTCGCTCTATCGGGCGCAAAAATCTATTTCGGCGGGACAAAATAAAAACGACCCAACAAAATAGACCAATTCTTACGAATCAGTGCTATTTGTCAGGCCGTTACGGTTTTATTTTTCCGTTCCTTACAACACTCAACAACAAATGTTATTCATAGCCAGGTCAGGCAGTGGTATTCTGTAGACTGACTCTCCGCGACTATGAACCATTAAGAAATATTCAATTGTATTTTGGTCGGCTTACCCTACCCGATTGGCACTCTGCTGACACTTGCAAGTGCTAATAATCCCATTCGTTACTACAACTTCGACTTGTTCTTTACAGGCAGGGCATTGCATTTCGACTTTTGAGCCTTCTTCTGCTTTGCAAAGCCTTTTCCCGCAAAATGGACAGACCGCGTAATATTTCATGTTCTAAACTCTCCTCTTCCCGACCATCTTCACGGTTATATTTAATAAACTGCTTTGTGACGGTTGGGAACTCCAGTCACGCAGCCTATCACGCTTGATGGCTCAATTAAACGGTATTTTACCGATTGATTGTATTCATTGCGGCTACACCCATTTCCATAACAGGAAAAGCCTGTCCGTATGCGAACTCAACATCGAATTCGTGATTGCAACGATAGCATTTGCAGCGTTTTTGCGTGATTTCTTCGGGATAAAGCATCTGTTCCGTCCCGCATTCAGGACAAATCGCTACTATCCGTTTAGGCGAACCATTTTTTCGAACCTCAACTCGCTCTATGCCTTCATCTTGCACCACGCGAACTTCGGCCTCACACTCATTGCAAATAAACCACCCTTCGGTCTCACCTAACTCCAAGTGGCACTGCAACTTTCCGCACTGCGGACACCTTATATCTACTGACATCTTCATACCTCCTAATTTTTTTCCTTATTATAATTTATAAAGATTTCAAAACATTAACGGCTACACCCTGAATCACTATATCCTCAAATTCCATATCCTTATACTTAGGATTTTCAGGGTGTAAAACAATACACCTGCGTTCTGTATCATTGTAGTATCTTTTTAATGTAGCCGAATCCTCAATTAATGCAACAACTATGTCCCCATCATAAGCCGTATTCGTTTTCCGAACGAAAACTAAATCTCCATCATCAATCCCCGCTCCTGTCATAGAATCTCCACTGGCGTATAGAGCGAAAAATTCCCCTGATCCTAAGAAATTGCGCAATATCGGTACATACTCGGCTATCTGCTCCTCTGCGAAATTCGGCAAACCACACGCTATGCTGCCTACAATCGGCACACTGACTAAATCCATCCTCTGCCGTTTAGTAGAAACTCCACACCGTCCATTCAAATATAGTAAGCCTTCAGCCTCCATACGCTTTACATACCTGCTGATTGTTCCGCTCGACCGAATTCCAACGGCTGCCGCTATATCCCTATAACTCGGATTCGAATTATTTTTCTCTATATAATCATTTACATAATCAAAAATCGCCATTTCCATTTCTCTGTTTCTTGGGTACATAGTCAAACCTCCAAAGTGCGAACAATCGTTCTCACTTGTATTTTTATTATACTACACGCACCTCCAAAAGTCAATGGGTATATGACAGATTTATAAACAAATGTTCGCATAATTTTAGTTTAAAAAACGGAGATATCAAATCTCCGTTTCAATTCCGCTGACTCATACATTCCCTAAAAGCCATTTTAAAGCATTTATTCTTCTAATTCCATCATAATCTGCCTCAGGATCTTCATCCAGTGTTAAAATTAATTTTGAATAATGGTCGTGATTTTTTGCAGCGGCCGCAATTCCATGTTTTTTTGGTTCATTTTAACCTATACCTAAAATGTCTTCCAACATTTTTCTTTCATAAAACGCATGATATGAGCAATATCTTCCCCCTCGTAATGACTTACAAGCAACTTTTTGAAATACGACACTTCTTTTTCTGGAATGACGATAAAACCACCACCATGTGCTATGAGATAATGATTAGCAAATATAACCGATGCTCTTTTATTGCCATCGAGAAAAATTTGCGTTTTCATGCAATATAAACACAACTCAATTGCTTTCTCAATATCATCAGTTTCCTTTGCCACTATCTCTGCAATTCTATCCTTGACGTCAAACTCATTTGGCAACGGAGGCACATACGATGTTCCGCCTATCGTTACAGGCACTCCCCTTATTCTACCTCCTTCCATAAAGAAACCTTCATTTACAAGTCTTGCAATATGACAAAGCAAGTAGTAATCCGTTCTACTCGTCACGACATCTCTATCCAAAATAAATTCCCATGCATGTTTTAGGTTGAGAATTTTCTGCACGTCAGTTGCAGTCATTCCGTTTACAATACCGTTTTCTATGATTTCGGCAGTCTGCGGAAACGAGGTCGCTACCCCTTCCAAAACCGCTTGATCATAGATATTAGCTTTCATATTCGCTCTCGCAAAATCAATATTCTGCACGACTCTCGCAGGCAACTCGTCCGCCGAATACCCAAGTTCGGCAAGTTTCCTGTCTATTCTCCGCATTTCCTTTCGGATCGCTTTCGCTTCTGCCGCATTTCGCAACAAAAGATTGTATAACTCATCTGAGTATGCACCGATATAGGTCGAACTTAACCGTCCCGCCTCACGCTTACGCATATATAGGTATTTGCCATCGCCATTCTCTTTTATTTCTGGCGTTCCGTCATACGGTAATAGATTAAGCCTTGCTTGCAAATCAGCTCTCTTGTTCAGTAGTTCTCGTTGTATTTCAAATTCATTTGCCATTTTCTTCACTCCTATTAGGGAATTATCGCGCCTTAATTATAGCAAAAAATTCCCCAATATGCAACTGAATTTTTGAAAATAGGGAATTTTTATTGTTCGAATTATCAAGAAAATTCCCCATTTTTGTCAAGAAACATCAATTATTGTTGATTATTTACCGACTCTCAACTCACTCAAAATTGCGAACTCGCACATTTTTGGAGATTGGCGAACTTCTTTTCTCAAATGCCATATCAATATATTTTTCAGGATCTTGCATAAATTCACTGTAACGTACTAAAACTGCATATCTATCTTCTTCGCCGTAATGAGAACAATTGGGATTGCCTCGTTTTATTAAATAATAATTCTGGCCAAACTCTTTAATGACTGTATCGTTATTAATATAAACTAAATCAACAGACTCTCCGCAACAAGAACAAATTGAATGCCCACCATATATTCTCGATTCCATTTCAGGAAGAACAACGCCAAGCAACCCGCTTCGGCTATTGCCATTGCCATTGTATAAAGATGCTGTGATTTCGCGCCTAATAATTATCTGACTATCTAACCCTTTTCTAATATCCTCTGGGTCTCTATAATGTTCACCACTTTTTTTGCCAATTAAAAATATAGTAACTGAAGAATCTTTCAAATAGCGTTCTCTTATTTGTTGCATTATGTATTCGGGATCATCCGAATCGATTCTCTCCTGTTGAGAACAGTCAATAAAATCTGTATCGCCCCACTTGTCCACAATTTGGTTTCGAAAATACTTATCTTCAAATTTATATGAAATATAGCATCTGTGTTTCATTCGTATTCCTTCCTTATCATTTAGTCACACATTACATCTTTGATGGCTCTGTAATTCCAATAATACTTCCCATCTGCGCTATTATAATAAAACATATTAAGGTGTGTTCCTATGTTGCGTAATGCTTCTGGGCATTTAGATTTATCCACGTTGGCATAATTATACAATACTACTATTTTAATCCCCGCTGCCTTCGCAACTTCACATTCGTAAGCTATGTAGCTTCTCATATCGGCCGAATAACCATTTGAACAATGATGAGTGCTGTAATAAGAAGTATACTTGCTACAATATGTACAACTACCTGCCCGTAAGTCTTTAGTGTTTTGTCCGACCACAAGCACGAATGTTTTCGATGCATCTAACCTTTGTTTTAACGACCGCTTTATACTACAATTCAAACTTGAATCACGTGCATGCGTCAGCTCGTGCGCATCCACAAAATCGAGTGTTCTCCAATTGCTATCTTTCCATTCGTATAATTTTTGTATTGCATCGCTATCGCCTGTCCAATCGCCTGCAATGTATGTTTTAGTACGATATGTCATTTATTATTCCCCTTTCAATTTATACAAATTGATTTTATCCTTTTTCCTTTCGTCAAGGATTATGTTCAAACAGGAAGGATAAGTAAATTTAACCTTGCTAATGCGGTATGTCCACAATATGATTTCCAACAATTCCTGATCAGTCACTTCACAATCTTTAAATCGAGTTACACCGCTTCCCAATAACGGCATCGAAACTGATTGCTGATTATAAAGGATATCAATCTCGTTCCACATATTGATTAAACAATCTGAATACTGTTGTAAAGTAAGATACGCACGATTGTCTTCATCAAAATGAGTAAGCGCAACAAGCAAATAATCTCCATTTTTACAGATGGTTCCTAATTTGTAGCGTTGCTTTTTTCCATCTTTTCTTTCGGCATTGGTTTCTGCTTTACGTTCACTCAAATGACGACTGTTTTCTATCAGCCTGTCTAACTCTTCTTTCTGTGCAAACTCTAAAATGTATTTTCCATTTAAGGTATTCTTTGAAATAACGATATCGTCAACTTGAGTATCAAAATATTCATTAAACGCTATCACTTTCAAGTCTGTTTGCTCAAAGATACTTGCAAACCTGATATTGACCGTTGAATTATTAATTTGTAATGTTAGATGTTCCATTTTATTTGCCCTAATTAATAATATGACAAATAATCCCAAAAGGACACCTAAAAAAACTCCCCCTACTATATACTTTACCATAGGGCAAAAATCAACAAACGCCAATATCGTTGTTATAACCACGGATATCCCAGAAGCTATTTTAAGGAAATTCCCCCAGAGCTTCTTATTGGAAATAGGTATCTTCATCTTTCGCATTCCTCGATCCATTTTTAAGCCGCCACCTGCACCACGCCATGCATGGTATTTACAATCAGGTTCAGGATTTTAATTTTCTCACCAAACAACTCCAAAATATCCTGATCATCGAACGGCGAAGTATTCAACAGGTCCTCTGTTTCGATATCACCGTTTTCATTAACATAATTGATGATGGTTTTCACGAATTCCTGCTGCTGCGAATTCAGCACATTTTCATTCAGATACTCACCAAACTTCTCGTTAATCGCCTGCTGACTTAAACCTACAAGACTACGGATAAAGACAGCCAGGTTTTCCGTCCTTGCTGTTTTCGCATAGTCCGTCTTTGTACCAAGTTCATTCCAAAGGATAAACTCCAACTCCTCAAGGTCGGATGCCGTCAGCTGCTCCAGGTTTTTGATTTTATGGATAACAGGATTATCTCCATGCTCGGCAAGATAGTCAATGACTTTTTCCTTATAAGTTCGAATATCGAAAATACCTGTCCCACTGCCAGGAATTTCCACCTCCTCATCATGGAAATCAGTCAAATACAGAATATTGCTACTATCATCCAAGAATTTCATCAAGTCACGCAGATCCTCGCGTAAACTTTCAAGTTTTTCAACAGTTGGACTTAACCAAAACTGCTCGCTCTCGGCCTCTTTCAAACGAGTCGCTTTTTCCATAATTTGAGGAATGGATGCCTTAGTTAAAAGGAATTTCGCAAGCAACCTGACCGTTGTAACATCATTTTGTGCTCCCGCCACTGTTCCATTAACCAAAAGCGATAACTCGATATTCAGCATTTTACAGTCAAATGCCTTACCATACTGATTCCCCTGTTCTGCATCTTCTACAAGTGGCGCAATATGAAGTTTGATTTCCTTACCCATAACAGGTGAAATGCACTGCCATACCGTTTCGTCAGCATATTTATCCAAGAACGGCATTTTCTGTCGCACCGAAATCCTGGTGCTATTCCCCTTAACTGCCTCAACGGTATTATGCAACAACTCCTTCAAATTACCGTGATAAGCCTTGTTAAACGGTATTTCCTGATGCTCAATATGCTGTAACTCTTGCAGAATATCCAGGCGCATTTCAAACAAGCGTTGAGTCAAAGAGAGTGCAGTTTTACCTCCCTGTTGCGTATGCGCAGGAACAGAAAAATACTCAAAGTTATGACACCAATCAAAAATCAGGAATTGAGTTTTATCTTTGCCTGGGCCAAAAATATCTTTACAAAGTCGAGTACCACGACCGATCATCTGCACAAACTTGATGTAAGACTTCACGGGTTTGAAGAATACAAGGTTCAAAACGGAAGGTACATCGATACCTGTGTCAAGCATATCTACCGACACTGCAATTTGAAAATCGGGTTCGGTTTCAAACTTGATAATCAAGTCATCGGCATAATTGATGTAATTATCAATTAACCTACAAAAACCTGGCTTATTCGGATAAAGTGCATCGAATCGCTCAACAATCAATTCTGCGTGTTTATGGTTATACGCAAAAATGATGGTCTTACCAAGTTTGTCCCCGTTCTCTATTTTTAAGCCTTCATTCATTAAACTTTCAAGTACGCGATCACAAGTATCCTTGTTATACACGCTCCTGAAAATTTTGCTACCGCTTATCTCTTCGCCGTATTCATCGAACAGAGCCAGTTCCTCATACTGCTCCTTTTCGGTTTCCGACAACTCATTATATTTGATACCTCTTTCAAGTATGGTCGTAGTGCGTTCCAATGGCTCATTGTACGATACCAAATAACCATCACGCACCGCCTCCGTCAAGTCATAAGAGAAATTCGGAATGCCACTCTCACAACCAAAAATACGATATGTATTCGCATCGACCTGGTCACGTGGTGTTGCCGTCAACCCTACTAAAAGACTGTCAAAGTACGCGAAAATCGAACTGTATTTTTTGAAAATAGATCTGTGCGCCTCGTCGATAATGATTAAATCGAATCGACCGCTTGTAAAGGTTTTCTGTTCATTATCGATGCAGTTTATCATCGTTTGATAGGTACAGAACATAAGCCTTGCGTTCATGTCCTTTTCACCGCTGCCCGATAATTCGCAAATGCTCATGTGCGGGAGCAACTTGCTGAAATTCTTTTTTGCCTGGCTGACAAGCGAAGTTCTATCTGCCAGGAACAGAACATTTTTTACCCACTTATTTCGTGCCAAAACATCTACAAGCGAAATGGCAACTCTCGTTTTTCCTGTTCCCGTTGCCATGACAAGCAGGCCTCTGCGATTGTTGTTATTGAAATGCTCACAGATGCTTGTAATGGCCATCTTTTGATAAGGCCTGTTTGTAATTTCGTCACTGATTTTTAAGTCTGTTATTTTACCACGACTGCGCCGCTGAATCATCAATTCCAACTCGTCAATCGTATGGTATGCCATCAACTCTCTATCGGGATAAATGCCGTCAATCACCTTGATGGTATAGCCGTTCGTGTAATATAAAATTGGCATATAGCCGTATTTCTTTTTCAAGCATTCGCCGTATAAGCAAACCTGGTGTCTGCCCTTTTCGGGAGATACGCTCGTTTTCTTCGCCTCTACCACCGCCAATGGTAAACCGTTTCGCCCATAAAGCACATAATCACAGAACCCTTCGTTGGCGTTATTCGGCATACCTTCCACACGGATTTCTATCCCCGCTTTTCCAGGCACGCATACATCTTTCTCATCACAAACTTCCCAACCTGCCTCGCGCAAATAAAGGTCAATATAAATCTTGCGTGTCTTGGCCTCACTCATGTATTCAGGTTTAGTTGCGTTAAATTTTGTTTCCTTATTAACGCCTTCTTTGAATACTTCTTCTGCAGGGCCGTCTACCTTGATTGTTTTCGGTTCGATAGGCTTTTCAGGCGTAGTTTTATCAAGCAGAGATTTATCGAATTCAGGGTAATCCTCCACCACTCCAAGCAATATTAAAATCTCACCTACAAAAAAGTGGAGGTTTTCTAAACAAAGTAAGGATTCCGTTTGCTTGATTTTTTGATTATGAGCAGCATTATTACCCAAGATTCGAATGTAATGCAACGAATCCTTAATGACCTGATCATTAATAAAATTGCTAATTTCATAGCTGTCTATCAATTCAAACAGACTGGCCCGAACAGGCAAATATCCAACTTTTGCCTTATAAATATACTTGATTACAAACTCAAGCGCATTGCGGGCAGACATAGCCGACAAGCCTGGTCGTGATATGACAAAACTCTCGGCATCCTCACAGTATGTCGATAATTCTTCGAATTGCGGATATTGTTTTATATAAGAGAAGTTTGTCATACTACCTCCTTTCTATGCCCATTATAGCATATCTGAATGGATTTTTCTATCGTTCCAATGTTCAAAATCAATTTTATCAGTATTTGTACTAATTTTCGTGCCTGCTCCATTAGAACTTTTGATTTATCGGTCTGTTCGACGAAAGCAGCAAATTGATTTTGCCGTTTCATTTCTGGTACAGGTATGGCTATATTGTTAACTATCGCTTTTGAGATTTCCTTAAAGGTTGCTCCACGTCCAAGCGAATTCAGGTATTCCGAATTAAATTTTAATAGATAGTAGATATATATCGAATTCAAGGATTGACCGCAAATCAAATTCTTAAATCCCTGATTGCAATACATTTCTACACCTGCAATGGCAACCTTACCTATCGGCGCACGAGAACTCAAAAGAACTGTTCCAATGGGCAGGCGTTTCAGGGAGCAACTCTTAACGCCTTCATCCGTGAGCCTTCGAACCGTATTTTTGACAATAAAACTATCATCATCAATTTCAGCAGGCGTAATCCAACAATGATTACCACCCCAAAATTCGCGTTTTTCCGTTTTAGGCGTACTGCCACCAACTACTTCTGCGACACTTCCGATTTTTACCCAGTGCGGCTGTTTATCACGCAGACTGTATCCACCAAACATCTCGATAAATTGCGACTTCACGAGATCATCGAATTTACGCAGAACCTGCTTTTTCTTTTCAATAGCAGCCCGCAAAGCATCTAATTGCTTACAAATTTTGTACTGCTGCTCCTTATCTACAACGGGAATTTGCAAATTAAAATACCTATCCATCTGTAGATTTTGTATTCCCGTAGTTTTATTATACAGTCCATCAGTTACATGAAACTGATATTTGGCATACAAACAATAAAACAAGTACTTTCCATCGACTATTTGCGAATTTGGCCGCAAAACCTGGGTAAAATTGTTACACAGATAAATTTTATCAGCACGGTCAAAATATACCACCCGTCCCACTGGAGTATTTTTTGTACCTCCTGATTTTTCGAGTATTATATCACCAACCTGCAACTTTTTCTTTTGGATTTTTCCGTCAGTTATATCCCTCTCAACGACATTACAATAAGAAATATCACCTACATTCGTAAAATTTGTAGTTCTTAGTACCGCAACACCTTCTCCTGAAATACAATCATTACCCCACTCACCGCTGAAAGAGGCTTGCAAAGTGTCTTTTAATGCATAATTCATCATGCAGCCACCTCCATCTCAAAGGGAATTTTTGATTTATCGGTCTGTTCGACAAAGGCAGCGAATTTATCTAACGCCGCCTTCGTAGGCAATGGCAACCTGATTTTATTGAGCATATTGGATGTAATTTGGTTTATTGTTGTCGTTGCACCCACTTTAATCTGCTCACGGAAGGCTGACATTTTGAAATAGGTTAGTAAATATTCAGGATATTGAGAGCGAATAATCATCATAAACGCCCCGAAAGTCATATCCTCCCGTAAGCCTTTTATAGGTGCAACTTTACCCACCAATTTGGCACTGCCATTCCTGGAGCACATAAGGATATCTCCATCCTTTACAAATAGTTTACTCTTAACATCGCAAGACACCCTTACTATATCTGAAAAATCAAGTTCACTATTTTGTATATTGCTTGAGCGCAAAACGACTACACCACTATCAGCCACATCTTCAGGACGATAGGTTAAGCCATTATAATACTCCGCTATTTCGGATAAAGGCACTACTTCCCATGCTTTTTCATTCAGCTGCGGGTCTCCAAACATCTCGATAAATTGCGATTTAGAACCTTTTAACCTATGTACCTCCGATGCGAATTTTTGACATTATTTTGGTCAACTTGGGCATAATGCAAGGTCGTTTCTATCTTTTCATGCCCTAATAATTGCTGGACTTGCTCAATTGGCATACCCTTATCAATGGCTCTCGTGGCCAGGGTACGCCTAAATTTATGAGGATGTACTCTGTTAATGTCTAAACGGATACCTAATTCACGTAAACGGATCTCAACCCCGCTTATCAGTAGCCTATTATGCGGACTTAATAGTGAAACAAACAACGCCTCGTTATCATCTGTACGCGAATTTAGGTAATTCAGTAAGTGAATTTTGGTCCTTGCATCAAAATAAACCTTGCGCTCTTTCTCTCCTTTCCCAAAAACAACGCATTCTCGATTGTCAAAATCTATATCGCTGCGATTCAAATTCACCAATTCGCCTACACGCATACCCGTTGAGGACAACAAATCAATCATTGCAAGATCTCTTTTTGTCTCACAATGGTCACTCATGATGACTAAAGCCTCATCGGAATAGATTTCTTTAACCGTTTTGCCCGATTTTACCTTATGAATACGACGTACAGGGCTTTTCAGGATATAATCCTCGTCCTCTAACCACGCAAAAAAGCTCGAAAGTATGCGGCGAACATTGTCAACAGTAACCTTACTTGCATTATTTTGCTTTTGATATTGATCCAAATACTGCCTTAAATCGTCCGTTACTATATGTTTTATAGGTTTTTCAATGACTTTTAGCATTGCATCAAGCACCGACCTATAATACTTCATCGATTTGTCGGAACACCCTTCAATATGCTTTGCAGCTAAAAACGAATCCAATAATTCGCTGTTTTCTCTGCCTTCATCGAGGGAATTTTGCTCTTTTTCAACCACCTCGTAATTATAAAAGCAGTGTTCAAGCACCCTTTGCAACTGCATCAACTGTGCATTATTCAAAATACCTGCCATTTGCTGCTCTATTTCCATAATTAGCCTGTTTCCCATTAATTCATGTCTCCTGAAATTGTATATTAATGCGGGTTTACCCGTCATTTTCAAGAGATTAGACTAACCGAAATATTTTTGCAACAACGCTTTATAGCATTTTTCGAGATTTTCGAGGCTTTGTTTTATTCTAAATTTTGATTTATCGGTCTGTTCCACAAAAGCGGCGAATTGGTTTTGCAGAGCCATTGGCGGCAATGGAATTTGTAAACTCCCATACTTTTTAGCGTTAATTCCTGGCTGAGCCGCGCCACTTTGATTAAGTTGAACCCAACTCTCATATTCGGGTGTTTTAGTGTATGAATACAAATAGTACGGATTAATTTTATCCGTATTTAATTTGTATCGAATAAGATAACCCGCAAAAATCTGATTGCCAGTTTTATAAACGTATGTCTTTCCAACAGTCGCTCCCATACGCGCAAATAGAAAATCGCCATACTCAAGTTTATAATCGCTATCGTCAGACAAATTTACTGAACATACACGATCGTCATTGAGCGTTCCATCGTCATTTATATCGGTAATGCGTACATATCTTGGGCGCGATGGTATATATTCGACTGATGCAGATGCCGCCCCGTACTCGCCTTTACCATGAGATACTTTTTCAAGAGCCACACGCTGAAATCCACGATTTAAAAACGTCTCGATAAATTGCGACTTCACGAGGTCGTCAAAATATTTTAATTGACTCTGCCTATAAGAAATTAAAGACTTGATTTTATCAAATTGATGCGCTATTTCCTGCTGCTCCTGTATATCAAAAAGCGGCAAAACCTCTTTTTTGTAATCTTTAAAGTAAATGTGCGGAATAGTTGCACCTGTATTGTATTTTGCCAGATTCATACTTTCTATCGCATAGAATAAAAAACGCACATTTATGTTCTCTCGCGGAATAAGGTATTGCATCGTTCCAATGCAAGACGATTTTTCGGGTAACAACATAGCACGCCCTACACCTGCACCATCTTTAACGATACCTATATACTCCTTTTCCTGTTTATAAAAATCAACCGTTCCCAACAGACCACTTGCACCATAGATTTGATACGGCCCATTTCCTAATGACAAATCCTTCTGCATTATGGTAGAACTGCCTTTTTCGCACACCTCACCCAAAGTAATGTACTTTTTTATCACGCAGCCACCTCCAACTCAAAGGGAATTTTTGATTTATCGGTCTGTTCAACGAAGGCAGCAAATTGCTCCTGATCATCAATCGGTGGCTCTAAAATTTCCATCCTTTTAATAACCGTTTGAGAAATATTAGGCTGCGCACCGCCTGCACATTGAGATATCATCCACTCTTTTTTTCTCGAAACAGCATGATATAAGTAAAGAGCATTAAATCTACCATTAGGTAAAATCCCACATACGGCTTGATTTGTAGTCGTTTTGATTTTCAGCAATCCAACCTGTCCTGCTGTTGCTCCATACATAGCAACTACAACCGTATCTTGAGGCATCCATTTGGCAGATGAGTTTTTTAATCCTTTTTCTGTAATTCTATTTTTTACATCAAAAATCAATCCTTGCGAAACCTCACCACTTGTCATCCATGGAATTTCGCCATTTTCGTAATACTCCATATTAGACTTTGATGGTGTTCCACCAGAGGTCGTCTCCAAAACGCTACCGATTTTAATCGTGGCAATATCTCGATGTTCAAACATCTCGATAAATTGCGATTTTATCAAAAGGTCGATTTTATCAAGCTGCTTTTTTCTTAAAGCAATAGACCGCGCCAATTTTTCCAGTTTATTTACACGCATAGCCTGCTCATCTGCATCGGGCAAATCAATCGCAAGTGCATCCAAGTCCTCACTCCGAATGTTATTGATATTAACCCCTGCAGAAGCGTATGAAATGCTCCGTCGATAAATAGGACTTTGGAAAAAATAACCTATATATTTTTTATTCGCATTCATCGGTCTTACGACTTTACAAAATGCTCCAAAAGCAACATCCAGGTCTTTTTCTGCCTGTGCAGCTTTGCCAACAAGGTTTTTGCTGCCACTTGATGCACAGACCAAAATATCTCCCGCCTTAATTAACTGCTGATCTTTTACACGCTCTTTTGCAACCCAAACAACATCATCAAGCGTAATCTCGCCATCATCCGTAATGTTGTTCGCCCTTAATACAGTAATCGCGTCAGGGGATGGGCTATCAAACAAGTCTCCTGGCTTATATGATACTCCTCTTACCTGGCGAATATAATTTCCTAATCTCGCCATTACAGTAGTTCCTCCAACTCTTCAATTCCCTTCAAAATTTCCTCCTCCAAGGCCTTGATTTCCGCGAGAATTTCTTTCGGTTCGGGATACTCCTCTGCAATGTACTCGGTTCTTTTATATTTATTTATCGACAAGTCATAGTCATTCTCTACAATCTCGTCCTTCGGCACAAAGAAAGATTTATCAGTTCTCTCACGGCTCTCCTCATCAGGATTACGGAAACGCGCGATGATATCAGGGATGTCATTGTCGCTAATCGGACTGCGCTTGTCATCCAGGCTAAATCCATCCGCTTTCATATCGTAAAACCAAACTTTATCCGTACCACCCGCATTGGTTTTAGTAAAGATAAGTATGGCCGTACTAACTCCTGCATACGGCTTAAACACACCGCTTGGCATAGAAATAACCGCCTCCAACTTTTGATTGTCGACAAGTTCCTTTCTAATCATTTTATGGGCCGAACTGCTGCCAAACAACACGCCATCAGGAACGATGCTTGCGCAACGGCCACCAACAACGAGCATTTTTGTAAACAAGGCAAGGAATAGCAATTCCGTCTTTTTAGTTTTACAAAGAGCCAAAATATCCTTGCTTATATCCTCCTGAAAAACATTGCCTGTGAACGGAGGATTTGCCATGATGAGTGTATATGCATCGCGCTCCTCATTATCCGCGCTCAAACTATCCTGGTATTTAATATTTGGCTCTTCCACTCCGTGCAACATCATGTTCATTGCACCAATGCGGAGCATAGTTTGGTCTGTATCAAACCCCGAAAACATCCTTGTTTTATAATTCTCGGCATTTTCCTTTTTAAGTAATTCTTTTTCAAAATGCTCCTGTATGTAATTTGCACTCTCGGCTATAAAACCTGCACTGCCCATTGCGGGATCAAGAATTTTATCCGAAAGAGTGGGTTGCATCAACTGCACCATCATTTTGATAATGTGGCGCGGAGTACGGAACTGCCCGTTATCACCTGCAGCAGCAATCTTGCCGAGCAAGTATTCATAGACATCGCCCATGATGTCCTTATTATTCATATCCATCGCATCGATGCCATCCACCACTTTGGCAAGCACCCTTGCTGTCGGAATCAAGAAAACGGTATCTTTCATATATCTGCTGAACGCCGTATCCTTGCCCGTGTTGATTTGTTTTATAAAAGGGAACACATACTGCTGAACCGTTTTAAACATTTCATTTGGCTCAAAATTATGGAATACGCTCCAACGCAGATTTTTATAGTCAGTAACGATGCGCGGCTCTTCGCTTATCACGCACTCGCCATCACCGAATACTTTATTCTTAAGCGTTACACCCAAGGCATTCGCATTCGCCTCTTTTTTTAACTGATTATCATCCAGGAGTTTCATGAACATCAGGTAGGTAATCTGCTCTAATGTCGTAATAGGACTGGTTATACCGCCTGTCCAAATTGTATCCCAAATACCGTCAACTTTATTTTTCAATTCGCCTGTAATCATGGTTGCTCCTTATTCGTCCAATGTGATATTTTTCTCTTTGCCATAGCGGTCAATTATATAAATATACCGCGCTGATGGATTCGTATGCCCTCGCTCCCATCTATTAATGGTCGCAAAGGAAACGCCCAATTCCCTGGCAAGTGCCTCTTGGCTCAAATTCAATTCAGCCCGAATACGCACTAATTTTTCTGCAGGTGTCATTTTGAATTCGCCTCCTACCTGTTATAAATTATTATAACAGTTTCTACCTGATTTGTCAATACCCATCGGATTAGAATTTCAAATGACCTGCTGCTATGACTTTAAGGCATTTCACGCATTGATTACCCTGAAAACGCACTAAAATCTTACTATCTAAATGCGGTCATCAATCATATCGACAAGTTGCTCAAATTGGACAAATTGGTGTGTGCCGATTATCAACGATTTTTGCCACAGAAAAGGTCAAATCGGGATTATGAGAGAATTGAAAGACAAAATTTTGTCTGATTGCAAGAGAAAAGCCGTCAAAAACCTATTACTTAAAAGGTTTTTAACGACTTACTGCGGCGAGATTTCTTGGACTTTTTCTGTGTCGATATGATCCGCCACGACTTCCAGATAATAACTTTTCAGCGCCTTGTCCGCGCTGCTGATGGTAACTGCCATTTTTTTCGCTCCTTATTCTTTTCGTTCGATCAGTTCCCGCGCGAGTTTCCCCGCTTCTCCGATGGTCCTGGGCCTGGCGACGGGCTTCATCACGGGCATTCCGCCCGTGCCAAGCACCACGGCCTCCGATTTCGCCGCCGAAAGTTCCCTTAAATAATCCCCGATGATCCGCTCCCGAAGGGCCGGGGAAATATTCCGGAACTCCGTTGCCGGCTCCGCAAGCGGGTCGGGGGGAGTCTTGTCCCCGGTCCGCTCTCCCTCCAACTCCCTGAGGCGCTGACAGCGTTTGGTAAACTCAGCTTCCAGCGAGTTGTACGCGTTCAGAAGAGACTTTGCGTCCTTGAATTTTCCGAATGAGATTTCCCCTGTTCCGCCGCCCGTCTTCGTCTGTTCCGCCTCCGCGGTGTGCGGCTCGTTTGCAATTTGTTCATTCCGTTCTGCTTCCATAACATCCTCCCGTTGATTGCGTGCGCGCTATCCGCGCGCCTGTCCGGAGTCAGCCCCCGAACGCCTTTTATGCTCCGCGACGTGGGCTTCGACCGCCCTGTATTCGCGTTCGCTCATTGTTTCATATTCGCTCAGATAATAGCGCGTGTGTTCCTCTATGTGGACGACGTGGTCGTCCAGCGCGCTGACGGCGGGCGTCTTGCGGGCGAACGCCGCGTTTTCCGCCTGGGCGCGCTCCCGGTGAAGGCGGATCACCGCGCCCGTCGTATCCAGTTCCCGATAGCCGAGAAGGCTCAGGATCTCTCCCTTTACGCCGCGCAGCAGCGCGCCGTCGCTGTCCGTCAGCAGCCCGCTCTCAAACAGGCGGAACAGCTGTTCCTTCTGCTCCGCGGGCGTGTGCAGCAACTCGTTTTCGGACTGCAGGACCACCTCGTCGCTGGTGAGCGCTTTCCGGTCGACGTAGTAAACCTTCTCCCGCGAGGCGTCATCCGTCTCTTTCAGAAGGCGCACGCCCGTCATAAACTGGCGGTACAGCCGCAGAATCTGCTTGGCGACGCCCACCGCCGCGCGGCGGATGTTCTCCGCGGAGATGAGGAGGCGGCTGTTATCCTGCTCGATCAGAATGGAGAGCGCCGCGCCGCTCGTCACCTTGGCGTTCTGGGACGCGCTCGTCACGTCGGACACGCCGCTGACGATGACAAATTCGTTCAGAAGTTTCTCTTCCTCCCCCGAAAAATCGGAGGAAATCCCCTCGTTTTTCAGGTATGCGGGCGGCGTCGCGCCCTGGCGGTAAATAAGAACCTTTCCGGGGCACAGGCCGTCTTCTTTTAAGTCGTCCGCATCCAGCGAGCCGTCCTCCACGTTCAGCACGCCCAGGGACAGGCGGTTGAGAAATTCGTGCTTTCTGTTTTTCACGGCGTTATACGCCCGCTGGATGGGGATCAGGCGCTCTACGACCGACGTCCCGAAAAAGCACCCCGCCGTATCCCGGCACGCCTGCCGCACGAAGGGAAACGCGCGCTTGCCGTTCTCTCCGTTGATATAGGGCAGTTCCCCGTAATAGAGGAGCTCGCCCCCGCCCACCGTCACGAGGCGGCCGTTCGGAAACGCCTCCGACGGAAGCTCGTAGCGCTCGATCACCGTCACCGCGTCGTGCCGGACGGCGGCGCTTCCCA
>ERZ779861.723-NODE-723-length-43768-cov-4.029922_pt1 | contig 43768 bp, 34 predicted proteins | sample MGYA00511558_ERZ779861 | MGnify/ENA primary metagenome ERZ779861 (study PRJEB29588, sample SAMEA2163432) | human gut metagenome | biome: human gut; feature: human-associated habitat; material: faeces | place: Denmark | collected 2008/2010 ...
CAGCAATCAAGGAATATATGTCCTCGAAGGAAAAGAATCTTTCAAGATTGATTGAGTATGCGGTTAAACTTGGAGTAAGGGATGAAGTGATGATGTATGTGGAGGTAATGATATGATTCATACAGCGGAACAAGTTTTGAAGAAATATCCTCTAAGAGATAGTGAAATATCTATTGTCTTAGAGGATTTTTGTTGAAGAATTTTAATATTCAAGAGTTTGTTTTTTCCTCTTTGACATTAAGCTATGGTTTAAGCCGTAGCTGGCTTTATGTTAGTAATTTTGGAGTAGGATTCGTGAGAGTTCTACCCTGTTGTTGATTTTGACAGTGATGTAAGAGAACGACGGATATGTAGTGAAACCATAATACAATAAAAAGAATATTTGCTGATTTCTCATGAACGTGATACACTTATAGATAAGCTGTATCGGCTGTCGATCACGACCGTTTCGGCGGTGTGAAAATGAGAAATTCCGGCACCGGAGGCTTTCAGAGTCACGATCATGCGACCGTGCGAAAGTTCCGGTGCCTTTTTATTTCAAAGGAAAGTGCGCCCTGATGAAAGCGGCAGAGAATATTTTGAGCGGTATTTGAGAAAGGAAACAGGAGATGGATGACAAAAAAATAGCCGTACTGATCGATGCGGAAAATGTGTCCGGCAAGTATATCAAGCTGATTTTAGATGAGGTCAGCAATTATGGAAGTGCGACATACAAGCGCCTTTACGGCGATTTTCAGACGCCGAGCGTGCGGGCGTGGATGAAGAACCTGCGCGACTATGCGATCACGCCGGTTTTCCAGTACAATTATACGCAGGGGAAAAATGCCTCCGATTCGGCGCTGATCATCGATGCGATGGATATTTTATATTCGGGCAATGTGGATGGCTTCTGTATCGTCACCTCGGACAGTGATTTTACGAAGCTGGTGCTGCGCCTGCGTGAGTCAGGCATGACGGTGATCGGCATGGGAGAGCGCAAGACGCCGAATGCATTTGTTTCGGCGTGTGAGACATTTAAATTCCTGGATATTTTATTAAACGATGAAAATCCGTCGCAGAATCCGTCCCTGCCGCAGACGCGCAAGGAGAGTGATGTGGATGGTTCCAGAAAAGAAGCAGAGAAAGAAAGCGATCCGAATGCAGTCAGCAATATTCCGAACATGCAGGAGATGGAGAAAGAGATCATCTCAATCATCAACACGCATGCGGACGACGATGGCTGGGTGGATTTATCGGAGCTGGGAGACAATCTTCCAAAGCGTGTGCCGGGATTTGACCCGCGAAATTATAAATGCACGAAGTTAAAGCAGTTTATCGAGCGGTTTGATTCCGTTGAGGTTCGGTCAGCGCGCAATCCGCACAATAAGATTCTGTCGATCATCTATGTGCGCGTGAAGCAGAAAGAAGAAAAGCCGGTACTTTCCAAGGTACGGCGCGGCGGAAAACGGAAGAAGGATGCGGACGCGGAAGAAGAGTAAGCATATACGGTTCGTATGAGAATAAAAAGTTGCAGAAGCGGCGGTGATTCGTATGAGGCTGGAAGAATGCAGCAGTGGTTGTAGTGTTGTGTCAGCTGTTACAAAGACAGACTGTAAATTGAAAAGTGAAGGATAGCAGATAGGAGAGACAGGAATATGACAAAGGAAGAGCTTGCATTAGAGGTAATTGACCGCCTGAAAAAAGAATATCCGGATGCGGGTTGTACGCTGGACTACAATCAGGCGTGGAAGCTGCTGGTCAGTGTCCGTCTGGCGGCGCAGTGTACCGATGCGCGTGTCAATGTGGTAGTTAAGGGATTGTTTGAGAAATATCCAAATGTGGCGGCATTGGCGGATGCCCCGGTGGAAGACATCGAGGCGATTGTGAAGCCGTGCGGTCTGGGACACAGCAAGGCGCGGGACATCAGCGCCTGTATGAAGATGCTGCGCGACGAGTACGGCGGGCATGTGCCGGATGATTTTAACGCTCTGTTAAAGCTTCCGGGAGTCGGCAGAAAGAGCGCCAACCTCATTATGGGGGATGTGTTTGGAAAACCGGCGATTGTCACGGATACGCACTGCATCCGCCTGGTAAACCGGATAGGGCTGGTGGAAGGAATCAAGGACCCGAAGCGCGTGGAAATGGCACTCTGGAAGCTGATTCCACCGGAGGAAGGCAGCGATTTCTGCCACCGCCTGGTGTATCACGGGCGTGAAGTCTGTACGGCGCGGACGAAGCCGTACTGTGACAAGTGCTGTCTGCAGGATATCTGCGCGAAGGCAGACGTGGAGTAGAAAGTCTGAAAAAGTCATGGAAACAGATGCAGATAGGAAAAGGATGACAGGAGGCAGAAAAATGGACGAAGAACGGCAGGAGACAGCGGATTGGCGTATCGTCTGGCAGATGTTTTTTCCGTGTGTCATCAGCGATTTAATCGGCGGATGTGTGGAGGTGCTGGGACATCTGGAGGGAAATGTGGGAAGAACCGTGTCGTCGTTTCTTACATTTGCCGTGATTTATCCATTTTACTGGCGGAGGATCCAGAAAAAGAAAGAAAACAGGCGCATAGCAGAGGCAGACGGGATGAAAGAGCAGGTCTCTCCACAGATAAAGACGACAAAGGAAGAGAAATGTGGATATTTCTGGGAAAAAGTGTCGGATGTGTGGAAAATCCTGCTGGGGGCAGCTGCGTTCAGTGCTGTGTTTAACATGATTTTCTGGGCATTAGAAAAAAAGGAGATTTTCCTGGGAGTGCTGCATATTGCAGTGCAAAAGGTTCGGATGACTGGGCAGGCAGCTGAAGCGGTGTCTCTGTGTTTGAAAATGCCTCAGGGGGATATGCTTGCGGCAGCTCTGGGAAAAGGTGCGTCGGAGGGCACCGCCGCTTTATTTTCCGGCGCCCTGTGGCAGCAGTTCTTTCTCATGGGCATTGCCGCCCCACTTTCCGAAGAACTGCTGTTTCGCGGCATTATATTTGAGCGCCTGCGTATGGCGCTCCCATTTTTCTGGGCGGCACTTGGGTCGGCGGCATTTTTCGGGTTGGTGCATGGAAACTGGGCGCAGGGGATTTATGCGGCGCTCATGGGACTTATACTGGCGTGGTTGTATGAAAAAAAGAACCGTCTGTGGGAACCTGTGTTATTTCACAGTGCAGCAAATTTGACGGCGATGCTGATGCGGGGGCTTCTCTGGCACTGGTGAGGACATAAAAATACAAACAATTTCGAGAACGCAGGATTGTGTTTGCTCGAAGAAAGAACAGGAGGAGATACTACGATGCTTTCATTTGCAAGCGATTATACAGAGGGCGCCTGCGAGGAGATACTTCAGAAGCTGGCGGAGACGAACCGGGAGAGTCTGCCGGGATATGGCATGGACCGCTACTGCCAGAGTGCCGCCAGAAAAATACAGGAGGCGACCGGATGCCCGGAGGCGGAGGTTTATTTTCTGGTGGGCGGTACCCAGACGAATGCGGCCGTGATCAGTAGCATGCTTGCACCGTATGAGGGCGTAGTGGCAGCGCAGACAGGGCACGTGAGTATTCATGAAGCCGGGGCGATCGAGTACACCGGGCATAAGGTGTTGCAGCTTCCGGAAAAAGATGGGAAGATTGATCCGGCGGATCTGCAGGAATATCTGCAAAATTTCGAGGCGGACGCAAACCATGATCATATGGTATTTCCGGGAATGGTGTATCTTTCCCATCCGACGGAATACGGAACCTTATACAGCCGGAAGGAGCTGCAGGAGATCTCGGAGATCTGCCGTTCGTATGAAATCCCGCTCTATCTGGACGGGGCGCGTCTTGGATATGGTCTGGCGGGAGAGGAAAATGACCTGAGTCTTTCGGAGATCGCGCATCTGTGTGATGTATTTTATATCGGCGGCACGAAGGTTGGCGCATTCTGCGGAGAGGCAGTTGTATTTGGTGAGAAGAAGAATGTTCCGGCGCATTTTATTACCCGGATCAAGCAGCAGGGCGCGCTGCTGGCAAAGGGACGCCTGCTGGGAATCCAGTTTGATGTGCTGTTTACAGACGGGCTGTACGAGCGCCTGGGACGCCATGCGGTAGAGATGGCGGCAGCTTTAAAGAAAGGGTTAAAACAGCGCGGTTATACGTTTTTCCGTGAGTCCCCGACCAACCAGCAGTTTGTGATCTTGGAAAATGATCGGATGGAGCAGATTGAAAAAGAGGTTTCCGTGAGCTTCTGGGAGCGGTATGACGAGGATCACACCGTTGTCCGTTTTGCGACGAGCTGGGCGACCAGAGAGGCGGATCTGGAACATTTGTGGGAGATTTTAGATCGGATTGAGGCAGAAAGAGAGAAGTAGAGATGGAACGTAATGTAACGATGGCGGAGATTTCAGATGGAAAGCTGTACAGCCGGGACGATATGGTAAAAGTCGGATGCGATGATTGCCGGGGCTGTTCGGCGTGCTGCCACGGAATGGGTAATTCGATCGTGCTGGATCCATATGATGTGTACCGTCTGACCACCTTGCGCGGGGACACGCTGGAACATCTGCTGGAGGAGAAAAAGGTGGAGTGGAACGTCGTGGACGGACAGATTCTGCCGAATCTGGCGCTCCGGAGCGGGGCGGATGAAGCCTGTGGGTTTCTTGATGAAGCAGGGCGCTGCCGGATCCATGCATACCGGCCGGGCATCTGCCGCCTGTTTCCACTGGGGCGCTTTTATGAAAATGGAAGTTTCCAGTATTTTCTCCAGATTCATGAGTGTAAAAAGGAAAACCGGACGAAAGTCAAAGTGAAAAAATGGATCGATACGCCAGATTTAAAGCGGTATGAGGCGTATATCAGCCGGTGGCATTATTTCTTAAAAGATATAAGAATGGCGGAAACGGAGGCGGCGCAGAACCTTTTGGCAGAATCATGCATCGGAACGCCGGAGGAACAGGAGATACAGAAGAAAAACCGTGCCGCTGCGGCAGCCGAGCGCGAAAAACGGCGCAATCTGTTGATTATGAAACTGTTCTATCTGCTTCCGTATGATGGAGAGAAGGACTTTTACGAGCAGTTTGAAAAGCGGATGCAGATGGCGGAGTGGAGTTTGCGATAAATCCTTTGTTGAAGACAAATCCGCAAGGATGTTTGCCCGCAGCTGTGAAGAGGCTGAACCGTTTTGACAGAGTGAAATAAGAAAGGAGATTACCGATGCTTCATACGGATTTTCACACCCACACCACGTTCTGCGACGGAAAGAGTACGCCGCGGGAGATGGTGGAGGCGGCATACCGGATGGGAATGACCGATTTGGGCGTTTCAGGACATGCTGATTTTTCGATGTTTGAGCCGGGATTCGGGATGGACGACGAGAAGCTTCGCCAGTATACCGAAGAACTTCAAGAACTCCGGGAGGAATACCGGGGAAAGATGAATCTCTATATCGGGATCGAGCTGGATGGACTGGGACCGGTGCAGAAAGCAGAGTACGCGATCGGCTCGACCCATGCGCTCATCAAGGATGGCGGGTATGTTTGTGTGGATGATACGGAAGAGAAACTGGTAAAAGCAGTCGAGACGCTGTGGCATGGTGACTGGTACGCGTTTGCACGGGAGTATTTCGAGGCAGAGGCTCAGATTTATGACCGGACAAAATGCGATTTCATCGGACATTTTGACCTGTTGACAAAATTTAATGAGGGATATAAACATTTTGATGAGACGAAAGACGCCTATCTGGAACCGGCGATCACGGCGATGCACAAACTGGCGGCTCTGGGGATTCCGTTTGAGATCAACACAGGCGCCATGTCCCGCGGCTACCGGAGTGCGCCGTACCCGTCCGCAGCCCTGTTAAAAGAGCTGTGTGCTTGCGGCGGACGTATCCTCATCAACTCCGACAGCCACAGTGCCGACACGATCGGATATGGGTTTAAGCAGGCGCAGGAGCTGGCGGTGGCGTGTGGATTTAAAAGTGTGTGTGCCCTGAACCCGGGGGGCGGATTTAGGGAGATACTTCTTGTATAAAAAAGACAGAAAGAAAAATATACAAATTCTAAATTTCAACCTTAAAAATGCTGAAAATAAAGCCGAAATATTTTTATTTTTAGTGAATCGTTTTCAGAGAACCCTGCTATAATATGAGCCGTAACAAGGAGATAGATACTTAACAAAACCCCATGGCTGAGGGCTGCTAAGCACAATGTGTTTTCCACACAGGGTGTGCGGAAGGCGCAGATCAGATTTTTGGAGGAAAAGACAAATGACTACTTTAAAAGCTGAAAAAAGAAGCATGGATGTTAAGGCAAAGAGACTCAGAAGAGAAGGCTATGTAACAGGCAACGTATTTGGCAAGAAGATTCAGGGCTCCATTCCTGTTAAGATGGAAAAGAAAGACGTGGATCGTCTGCTGAAGACCGAGACCAAGGGCGGACAGATTATGCTGGATGTAGAAGGTGAAGTCTACGATGTCCTGATCAAGGAAGTTGACTATGATGCAATGGCAAATCAGGTTGTAGAGATAGATTTTCAGGCGCTGGTAAGCAATGAGAAGGTTCATTCCGTTGCTGAGATTATCTTCGAGAACCACGACAAGGTAGAAGCTGGCGTTCTGCAGGAGGTACTGAAAGAAGTATCGTACCGCGCATTACCGGCTGCACTGGTTGAGAAAGTCAAAGTTGATGTTGGTGAGATGGAGATTGGTGATACGATTCGTGTCAAAGACCTTTCGATCGCAAAAGATAAAGACATTGATATTCTGACCGATCTGGAGGCAGTAGTTGCTACCGTCACAGCGGTTCACAACAATGTACCGGAGACCGATGAAGAGGCTGACGCAGAAGAAGCTAAATAATTGAAGCGCAGTGCCAGGATGAAGCGAAACGGGATGCTGTCCGCAAGGCAGATAAAAAGTTTCGCGGAATGATTGAAACATGAGAAAAGGCGGATGTACTGACCAGATGGTCGGTATATCCGCTTTTGAATTTTGTATGAACTTTTTTTGCAGACGGTAAAAGAAGATGAGGTTATGGCTCCATATATGCGTCATAAATTTCCGGATTAATATTCTCGCGGATACTCTCATATACGCTTCCAGCCGCCTCCCGGATGGCATCGCGCGTTTCATCCGAGAGAGTTAAAATCGCGGTGCCGCTCGCTTCGATCGTAGCGATACGGTCAAAGATGCGCGTGTCGGACTGTTCTCTGGCATACTCGGTCGCTGTTTTGGCTGCCTGCGTCATGATTTCCTGTTCTTCCGGAGTCAGGTTCTGGAAGAAATCGTCATTGACAATCAGGGAGATCAGATGCGGCAGGTGGTTCGTCTCGACCACATAATCCTGCTGTTCGTAGAGACGGTTGGAGACGATGACCTCATACGGGTTCTCCTGCGCGTCGATCGTGTGCTGCTGGAGACCGATATACACCTCGCTGAAGGTCATCGGCGTCGGATTGGCGCCGATTGCTTTCCAGAATGCGAGATGATAGCTGTTTTCCATGGTACGGATTTTCTGCCCTTTGAAATCCGCCAGAGAGTAAACCGGTTTATTTGTGCTCATGATGCGGAATCCTTGATCTGCCATGCCGAGCAGGTGGTAACCGCCGTCGGTGTACACCTGGCTGATGAGATTGTAAAAATCCGGATCATCCAGCTTTTTGCGGCAGTCATCCAGCGAATCAAAGACGCATGGAAGGTCAAAAACGGCGAGATCCTTCATGAAAGAAACCTGAGGGGCGGTGTTCTGCACGACAAATGGGATATCGCCGTCCGCGCACGTTTCGAGCAGGTCGCGGTCACCGCCGAGTGTGGAGTTGGCGTAAACCTGAATCCGCATTGCGCCGTTGCTTAAGTCATGTACTTCCTCCGCAAATTTTTCGGCAAACAGCTGCGTTACCGTGTCCTCCGGGCTGGCGGTCGCCAGTGGCCAGGAATAGCGCTGTTCTTCCTGGCTGGAGGCGCAGCCGCTCAGCGCGAGCGAGGCACCGAATAAAAGAACCGAGGAAGAAATGAGCGCCGCAGCGAATCGGGAAGAAGTCCGGTATCGGCGGGACACTAGGTTTGAAATATAAATCATAATGGGAGATCCTTTCAAATTTAAAAACATCCATTTCATATGTGAAATATTCCATTCACAGCCTGAAAGCGTGAAGCAAGTCGTTATATGAAATCTTTCGGAACTTCAACATTTCCAAGCGTCCATTCAGCATTATAATAATCCCAGCGACAAAGCCGGTATAAACGTAATCAGCAGCAGCGCCACCAGGAACAATCCAATCATTGGCATCGCTTTTTTGGCGATCGCCATGATCGGGACGTCGGTCAGGGAGCTGGCGACAAAGAGGTTGACGCCGATCGGCGGGGTTACGAAGCCGATTGCCAGATTGACAACCATGATCACACCGAACTGGACCGGATCCATGTTGATCGCTGTCACGATCGGGAGCAGGATCGGGGTCAGAATCAGGATCGCCGGGGTTGTATCCATGACCATTCCCACGATAAGCAGGAACAGGTTGATGACAAGCAGGATCATGACCGGGCTGTTGAAATGTTCCAGGATAAAGCTGCTGACCGCCTGCGGCACCTGCATCAGGGTCAGGACTCTGGAAAATGCCGTGGAAGCTGCCAGAATAAAGAGGATCGGTGTGAATGTGCGGATCGCTTCCACAAAAATTGGCGGGATATCCCGGAATTTCATGGTCCGGTAGAGGAACAGGCTGACAAACAGGGCATAGAAAACGGAGATAACCGCTGCTTCCGTGGGGGAGGCGATGCCGCTGTAGATACAGCCAAGGATGATGACCGGGCTTAAGAGAGCGAAAAAGCTTTCGCGCAGCACCCGGAACAGCCCTTTTTCGTGCAGCAGATGGATTTCAGCGTGGATTTTTTCTCTATCTTCGCCGTAACGCCGGCAGTGATAAATGGCATACAGCATCAGGAGCAGACCAATCATCAGACCCGGAATGACGCCGGCTAAGAACAGGCTGCTGACAGAGGCACCGGATGCCATGCCGTACATGATAAACGGGATACTCGGCGGAATGATAACGCCCAGACCGCCTGCGACTGCCACGATCGCGGTAGAGAAAGTCCGGTCATAGCCGAGGGCGCTTAAAATCGGGATCGTCATGCTTCCGACGGCTGCGACGGTTGCCGGGGCAGAGCCGGAGATAGCGCCGTAGAAGAGGCAGGTCACGATGACCGCGCATGGCATACCGGCGGTAAAATTGCCAAGAAAGAAGGCGAATACGTCAAACAGCTTCTTGGAAATACCGCCCTTTGCCATGATGATGCCGGATAAGACGAACATCGGCACGGCGAGCAGGGGAAAAGAATCCAGTCCGCCGAACATGGCGCGGATCAGATACTTAGCGCCGACCGTGAAGGACGGGTCAAAAACGGAAGGGAGAACCGAGGCGATACCGAGCGTGATCGATACCGGGATCGCGATGACAAGCAGCACGACAAAGATAACAGATAAGAGAGCAGCAGGCATCAGTGTTCCTCCTTTCCAGATGGTGTATTTGCCTCGATGAGAGATTCGATTTCATTGGATTCCTTTTCCGGCATATCTGCATTTGCATGGATAAAGGATTCTGGTGTATTGCGCTCCGGGTGGGCCGGATCGTAGACATCTTCGCCGCGGGCAACCTTAAATTCGATGATCCAGCGCTGCAGAATGCGGAATGTTACCAGAAGAAAGGAAACAAACGGCGCTGCCTGAATATAGTACATCGGAATCCCGCAGGCGGGGGATAACTGTCCGCTGTGAATGGCGGACATCATGTAAGAGTATGCAAATGGAATCATATAGAGGAAAAAAATCAGCTCAAAGGTGTGGTTGACAACCTTAAAAAGAGCTTTACCTCTGCGTGGAAAGGCAGCGACGAACTGTTCGATCTTGATAGACAGGCACTTTTTGCTGCAATAGCTGACGCTTAAAAAACCGCTCCAGATAAAGAGAAAACGGGTAACCTCCTCGGACCAGGACAGCGACTGCCCAAGCGCGTAGCGGGAAAATATCTGGATTCCCATAATGAGTGTCATCGCAGCCAGCATGACAACCAGCAGAAATTCTTCCAGGTTTTCATCCAGCCAGTGAAGTGTTTTTTTCATGAATAATCCCCTTGTAAATACGGATAATAGGTTGCTGTTTATGCAGGCACGTTTGAAAACGGATGTGCCGCTTGATAACAATAATAGACCTGCGATGGAGGTAGCAGGTCTTGAGTGTCTCGCGGAGAATCCCTCCGTACCCGCAGGTACAGGGATTTCCGGGAGTAAAAAAATAGGTGGCTAAAAGTATAATATAGGCACTTTTGGAACCGAAAGTGCCGTAAGATAGCGTGGTGGCAGCTGGAATTTGCCGTATTTAAATGCGAAGCCACGGCAAATTCAGTTACTGGGCACGTTAGCGTGAACAGTAACCGAATAACTGGATAAGCCAGATATTACATCGCACTATGAAGCAGTCCCAGTACAGTCTCCAGCTCCTTTACGCCCATCTGACCCGGTGCGGATGCTTTCTTGGCAGCGCCGAAGGTCATGGAGGAACCAAATACCTCGCCGCAGAGACGGCTGATAACGCCGGTGCCAGCCATCGACATGGTAATGATTGGACGGTCCGCATAGAGGGAAGTCATTTCCTCAGTGGCAGAGAGAAGTGTTAAAACATCTTTCTTGTTCTGCGGCATAACTGCGATCTTCGGGATATCTGCATTCATATCCTGCATCTTACGCAGGCGGTAGATGATGTCGGATTTCTCCGGCGTCTTGTGGAAGTCATGGTTGGAAGCGATGACTTTCACGCCAGCCGCATGTGCGCCGTCGATGATCTTGGTTACAATCGCGTCGCCGGTAAAGATCTCTACGTCAATGAAATCGACATAGCCGGTCTGAGCTGCCTTGATGTTCAGCTTTGCGTAATCTTCCGGCTCGATGGATTTCTCGCCGCCCTCTTTGGAGGTACGGAAGGTCATCAGAATCGGAGTCTCGCCGAGAACGGCACGCAGTTCCTTTAAGACGTTTTCTACCTTCTTAAAATCAAAGACACCTTCGAACCAGTCTACACGCCATTCTACCACATCAACCGGAATAGAATCAAACGTTTTGGCCTCGTCGATGATTTCCTGTTTGGTAACGCCTACGATCGGAACGATGATCTTCGGTGTGCCGGAGCCGATTTCGATATTTCTAACTTTGATAGTATTCATAATCAGAGAATCCTTTCATTTTATCAATAAATATTTATTCGTCGCTTTCTGCCAGAGACATCATTTTCGCGTAGCGGGCATTGACAAAGAGTCCTAAGAGAACGCCGATGGCAGTCAGTACGATATTCATTATCATAACATGGGATGGTGCCATTTTGGAAGCGGCAGTCAAAATTGTGTAATTACATAAGGAAGAAGCAATCATAACCAGTGCGGTTACGGTTCCCTTGATCTTCGGGAACAGCATGTTGCAGACGGAGGTTACAATCTGTAACAGACCGCCCGCGCCTGCCCAGCCGATGATGAAAGCGCCTGCAATCATAAGGGTCTGGCTGTGACCGATGAGTACGGCAACCAAAGTAACGAGGCAGATAACCGGGTAAACGAGGATGAAACGTACATCCTTGATTTTACGGGTCAGCAGGGAGGTGACAACGAGCGCCATCAGGGTACCTGCGGAATAGTAGGTCTGCATGATGGACGGGTTCGCCCAGCCTGCATTTTCTTTTGCGAAGTTCTGCGCGCAGTTTAACCATAACTGGAAGGTACCGGTGCAGGTGAAACCAATCACGATCATGGCGATGGACTCAAACGAAAAATTTGTGTGTTTTAAGCTGGCGATAAGTCCCTCGGATTTGCCCTCTGCCTTCTGCTCAGAATCTGGCAGCGGGAACAGGAAAATAAGTATAAATAAAACAGCGTAAATAATACCGCATCCGATAAATAACGGATTGTAAGATACCATGCCGGTGGCGGTGGTTGTCACAGCAACACCGAGTACGAACGGCAGAAGCATCTGCGCGATCGCAATGAAAAATTTGATTCCCATGGTAGCGACACCCGGAGCGCTGCTGATAATCTCAGCAACCGCCGGATAGATACCGGTATCAAGGAACGAGTTGGAGATACCTCCGATGATTGCACATACATAAGCGATTTGATAGCCGCCGTTTTGTCCGGCGCTAAATGCGAAAGCAAGTCCAATCAGGTAAACCGCGTAGGAGGCGCTGCCGATCGCGGTTGAGATGCGGCGTCCCAGTTTGTCGGAAAGTGGTCCGGCAAATGGAAGTGCAATCAGACGTCCGAGTCCTAAAGCAGCGGAAATCGCGGTGATCGCCATTGCCTCAACGCCCCAGGCTGCGGCAAGCGCTTCCTTGATGACTGCCTGTCCGAGAATCGAACAGCCGACGCCATGGATAAAGTAGTTTAAGTACATGATAAGTGCACTTGGCAGATATTTCTTGTTCATGATTTTCTCCTTAATTCAAGATCCGCCTGCCGGGCTGCCGTTTCGGAAACCGGGCGGATGATGGCTGATGTTCTGTCACAAACACAAAGGAGATGCCGATATAAAAACTTCTGTTTTAGTGTTAGAAAAATAACACGTTTGATGCCTTTATTCTAATAATTATTATAGCCGAAGTCTAATACTTTTATAGCAAAAAAACAATGCATTTTAAGCATTAATGTGTTATAAATATGATTATGGGTTACTGTTCACGGGTAGGCACTTTTGGAACCGAAAGTGCCGTAAGAAAACGTGGTGGCAGCAGGAATTTGCCGTATTTAAATGCGAAGCCACGGCAAATTCCGTTACTGGGCACGTATGCGTGAACAGTAACGATTATGGAAGTTTGGTGTGATGCATTTACGGCTGATATTGGGAAGAGTTAATACGAAGATACATAAAGACGGGGGACGTTAGGAATGACATTGAATCAGATTTTATATTTTCAGAAGATAGCGAATCTGGAAAATTATCATCAGGCGGCGGAAGAATTATATATATCACAGCCATCCCTGAGCCGGTCGATGGCGTCACTGGAAAATGAGCTGGGCGTGACGCTCTTTGAAAAAGAAGGACGCGGGGTGACCCTGACGAAGGCGGGGAAGATGTTTTTGGAGTACGCGGACCGGATTCTCACAGACTGCCACATAGCGGTCGGGAAAATGCGGGAAATTTCGATGGATGGGGGAAAGATCGACATCGGTTACGTGTTTCCGCTGGCAGGTCACTATATCCCGCACCGGGTCAAGCTCTTTTTAGAACAGCCGGAAAATCAAAAGGTTGTGTTTAATTTCTGGCAGAATCACACACCGGCGATTGCAAAAAAGGTAAAAACGGGTGAATTAGATGTAGGCTTTGGCGGCTGTCTGGAAAAGGATGACATGGAATTTTTCCCGGTGGCGAACCAGAAGCTTGTCATCATCACGCCGAAGGATCACCCGCTGGCAGAGCGGGAGAGTATTCCATTTGCGGAGCTGAACCGGTATCCGGTAATTGGATACGATAAGGACTCCTGGATGGGGACGCGCACCCGCGCGCTCTATGCGAAATACAACATTCAGCCGGACATCATTGTGGAGTGTCCGGACGAATATTCGATCGTCGCACTGGTGCGGGAGAGTTTTGGCATCGCACTGATGCCGCGCACGGACATTCTGGAGCTTTCTCAGGGAGTCTGCATTCACCCGATTGAAAATCTGGACATTTATCACCAGATTTTTATGTTCTGGATGAAAGAACGCTACCGGCTTCCGGCGGTGGAACGCTTTATTGAATATATGAAACAGCAGGCGCGTCAGGACGGTCTGCAGGCGGAACGGGAAACCGATAGCAAAAACGTATTGAAAATTTACTTGAAAGATATTGTTAATTTTTAAGCAAAACGGTTAAGATAAAAGTGTCACAAACACAGGGATGCCTCTCATGCAATGGAGAAGGAGAATTTCATCATGAAGAGCAAATACCCCAAAATTTTTGAACCGATTACCATTAAGCGCATGACGATCAAAAACCGTGTTGCCATGACGCCGATGGGTACTAACTATGGCGAGACGAGCGGTGAGATGAGCAACCGCCATATGAATTATTATTCCCTGCGTGCCAAGGGAGGAACTGGTCTGATTATTCTGGAGAATGCCAATATCGAATATCCGGTTGGTTCCAATGGCACAAGCCAGATCCGCATCGATCACGACAGCTTTATGCCGCGTTACTATCAGTTAGTCGAGAATCTTCACAAGAATGGCGCGATGGTAGCGATTCAGGTTAACCATGCGGGCGCTTCTGCATCCTCTGCCAGAACAGGTATGGAGACGGTGTCTTCCTCCAATATCCCGACCAAGGCAGGCGGCGAGATTCCGCGTCCGATGACAAGGGAAGAGATCCTGACGACCGTAAAAAAATACGGCGAGGCGGCGAAACGTGTACAGGCGATCGGATTTGATGCGATTGAGATCCACTGTGGTCATTCTTATCTGATGAGTCAGTTTATTTCCCCGTATTACAACAAAAGAACCGATGAATTCGGCGGCTCCGTCGAGAATCGTCTCCGTTTCCCGAAGATGGTTCTGGAAGAGGTGCGGAAAAATGTAGGTCCGTGGTTCCCGATCATCGTCCGTATCTCTGCGGAAGAGCGCGTGCCGGGCGGCAACACGCTGGAAGACACACTGGAATACCTCGAATATCTGGATGAGTACGTAGATATGTACGATGTATCCTGCGGTCTGAACCCGTCCTTACAGTATCAGATTGACTCGAACTTTCTGCCGGATGGCTGGCGTTCCTACATGGCAAGAGCCGTGAAGGATAAATTTGGTAAACCGGTTATCAATGCGGGCAACTACCGCGATCCGGAGGTCGTTGAGAAAGTATTGGAGAGCGGCGATGTCGATATTGTCGGCATGGGACGCGGACTCATTGCAGAGCCGAACTGGGTCAGCAAGGTGCAGAACGGCGAGGAGGAGATTCTCCGTAAATGTATCTCCTGTAACGTCGGCTGTGCGGGAAACCGAATCGGCGTCAACCGTCCGATCCGCTGTACCGTCAACCCGGCTGTTCCGGAGGGCGATATCTACAAGAAGCTGAAAGTCAATAAAAACTGCAACGTAGTTGTAGTCGGCGGCGGTACAGCCGGTCTGGAAGCAGCCTGCACGGCAGCCGAGGTTGGATGCAACGTATTCTTGTTAGAAAAGAGTGGTAAATTAGGCGGACTTTCCACCTTCATTTCCGACCTGCCAAGCAAGAACCGTATGAAAGACTTCCCGAAATATCTGGAAGCACGTGCGAAGAGACTGAAAAATCTGTATGTATTTCTGAACTGCGAGGCAACCGTGGACAAGATCAAACAGTTCAAGCCGGATATCATTGTCAACGCAACCGGTTCCGTTCCAGTCGTTCCGCCGATCAAGGGACTCAAGGAAAACATCGCAGCCGGTCATGTCGATACCATTTTCGAGATGATTCAGAAAGTAAAAGCCGGAGAATACCCGGATGATTTCTGCAAGGGCAAAAAAGTGGTTGTAGTCGGCGGCGGCTCCGTTGGCCTGGATGTTGTGGAGTATTTCGCACCGCGCGGCGCGAAGTGTACCATCGTGGATATGCTCCCGCAGATTGGTATGCTGGCAGATCCGATCACAAAATGTTCCATGCGTGAGACACACGACAAATATGGTGTGAAAGAGTATGTGAATACTGCGCTGCAGGAAGTCAAAGAAAACGCATTTACCGTGAAGCTGCCGGATGGCACGATCGAGGATCTGAACTTTGACCTCGGTTTCAACTGTCTGGGAATGCGCGCCAACAATCCGATTCTGGCACAGCTTGAAGAGGCATTTGACAACACAGATACATTCATTTACCCGATCGGAGATTCCGTCCGCGCCCGCCGTATCATGGAGGGAACGATGGAAGGACGTGCGATTCTGAACGTGCTGGAAGCGAGAGGATTTTTAGAGCTGGCACCGTTGGAGTAAGAAATTGAATATTGCATTTGAAAGATTCTGACTGTTCGCTGAACGAATGATATCGTTTTATTTGATTATAAAAATAGAGAAGAAAAGAGGAAATTATCATGCCAAACATTACAGGACATACCGAATTAGTAGGATTAATGGCTTACCCGATCCGTCATACACAGTCTCCGACCACCCACAACCTTGCCTATGACAAGAATGGCGACGATGTTATCCAGCTTGCGTTCGAGGTAGACAACGATACCCTGGAAGCAGCGGTTGAGAGTATCCGTGCGCTGAAGATGCTGGGTTCCAACATCTCCATGCCGAACAAGACCGTCGTTCACAAATATCTGGATGAGGTAGACGAGGCTGCAAAGCTGTGCGGCGCGATCAACACTGTAGTCAACACCCGTGACAAAGACGGCAATGTAACCGGATACCTGAAGGGTTACAACACTGACGGTATGGGTTACTGGCAGGGAATCAAGGAAGAAGGCATTGATTTCAAGGGAATGAAGATGGTTCTCATCGGTACCGGCGGTGCAGCGACCGCTATCGCAGTACGCGGCGCACTGGACGGCATTGCAGAGCTGCATATCTTCAATATTAAAGATAAGTTCTATGCACGCGGAGAGGAGATCGTTGACATCATCAACAAGAACTCTAACTGCAAGGCCGAGATGCATGACCTGGGCGATCTGGCACTCTTAAAAGAGAAAATGCACGAAGCAGACATTTTCTGTGATGCAACCGGCGTTGGTATGCACCCGCTGGAGGATCTGTCCAATATCCCGGATCCGTCCTATTTCCGCAAGGATCTGATCGTAACTGATACGGTATATGCACCGCGTGAGACCGTGATGATGAAGCAGGCCAAAGAAGCTGGCTGCACCCGTGTATACAACGGTATGAGCATGATGCTGTTCCAGGCGCTGATCGCGATTGAACTGTATACAGGAAAATCAACACCGGTGGATTACATGAAGGAGAAGCTGGGAATCTAATAAAAATATAGCTCGAACAGCAACACCTATCCCCCACAGTTATACCTGCTATTCCGCATTAGCACTTGCGTTCATATCCTGATTCGGGTATAATAATAAAACACACTTTCAATGTAAAGTGCAAAAGTGATCTGAATGAATACAAGTGGAGAAGGATGAGACAGATGGATGAATTAAAGAAGCTGCGAAATGATCTGGACATGTGCGACGAGATTCTGATCGACGCCCTGCGGATGCGCTGCCAGATTATCCAGGAGATTACAAATTATAAACAGAAAAACGGACTTCCGATTTACCAGGCAGAGGAAGAAGAGCGCAAGAAGAGCAAGATGCTTGCGAAGCTGGATGATTATGAATACAAAAAATCAATCATGGCAGTTTACGACAGCGTCCTCTACCGGAGCAAACGGATTCAGTCCCATGAGCTGTTTGGGTTCAATATTTTCCTGATCGGATTTATGGGAGTCGGAAAGAGCACCGTTTCGAATGCACTGCAGAATACCTTTGCGATGGATGTATTGGAAATGGATGAAATGATCGCGAAAAAGAACAACATGAGCATTTCCGAGATCTTCGATCTGCACGGCGAGGCATATTTCCGCAACGAGGAGACAAACCTGCTCAAGGAGGTAGGAAACGAGAAGAACAAGATTGTATCCTGCGGCGGCGGCGTAGCGATGCGCGAGATCAATGTACAGGAGATGCGAAAGAGCGGCAAGATTATACTTCTGACCGCGAAGCCGGAGACGATTCTGGAGCGTGTCAAAGAGAACCATGACCGTCCTCTTCTGGAAAATAATAAGACAGTGGAATATGTTTCTGAGCTGATGGAGAAGCGCAGACCGGCGTATGAAGCGGCAGCGGATATTGTGATCGCGACCGATGGAAAATCAGCGAATGAGATCTGCGAGGAGATCATTGCACAGGTGAAGAAGTTTAAATAATGTGACTGCTCAGAAAGTTCTGACAGAGAAAACGAAAGGGGAAAAAGATGTCGAATCATATCACAGGACACACAGGTTTACTTTGTTTACTGGGAAGCCCGGTCGCACACAGTGTTTCGCCGGAGATGCACAACGAGGCGTGCAGCCAGTTGGGTCTGGATTATACATATCTGGCGTTTGATGTGCCGGAAGAGAAGATGCCGCAGGCGGTTGAGGGACTGCGGACGATGGGCGCGCGCGGCTGGAATATCACGATGCCGGGCAAAAATATCATGTGCAAGCTGGCAGACAAGGTTTCACCGGCTTCCGAGATTTCCGGCGCCTGCAATACGATTGTCAACGACGACGGTGTTCTGACTGCTTATACGACCGATGGCGTCGGATTTATGCGTGCAGTTGCAGAAAATGGTGTAGACATCATTGGCAAGAAAATGACGCTTTTAGGCGCTGGCGGCGCCGCAACCGCGATTCTTGTACAGGCAGCTTTAGACGGCGTGGCAGAAATTAACGTATTTAACGTCAAGGACGCGTTCTATCCGAGAGCCGAGGAGATTGTAAAGAAACTGAACGAGCGCACAGGATGCAAGGTAACCCTGCATGATTACTCCGATCCGGAGATCCTGCGCCAGTCCATCGCAGACAGCGCGATTCTGGTAAATGGTACTTCCGTCGGCATGGCTCCGAAGACGGACAATACGATCATTACTGATACAACGATGTTCCATAAAGACCTGTTCGTATTCGATGTCATCTACAACCCGCAGGAGACAAGACTTCTCCGGGAGGCAAAAGAAGCAGGCTGTAAGACAGGCAACGGCATGTACATGCTGCTCTATCAGGGAGCTGCCTCCTTTAAACTCTGGACCGGAGAAGATATGCCGGTGGAGATTATTAAAGAGAAATATTTTACAAAATAGGATTTGAAGAACGGCGCACCGCATTCTCGTTACTTAGTGATGAGAATGCGGTGTGCCGTTTTTCATCATTTATAAACCTTTATGCCCACAAATCTGCTCCTCCAGCACACTCATCAGCACCTTCATATCAATCGGCTTCGCCACATGATCATTCATTCCGGATTCCAGCGCCCGCTCTTTATCCTCTGTAAATGCATTCGCTGTCATCGCAACGATCGGAATGCCAGCCTTCTTCTTATCCGAAAACCGCCGGATCGCCCGCGTTGCCTTGTAGCCGTCCATGATCGGCATCTGGATATCCATCAGAATCAAATCATAATAATCTTCCGGCGCTTTTTGCAGCATTTCCAGGCAGGCAACCCCGTCATTTGCCCGTTCGACCAAAAGCCCCTCGCGGGTCAAAAGTTCGATGGAAATTTCGGCGTTCAGATCATTATCCTCCGCAAGAAGAATCCGGCAGCCGGATAGAGTCTGGGCAGCTGTTTCATCGAATGCGGTAGGCTCTGTTTCCTCCCGCGAGGAAATCCGGCATGGGATCCGGACGGTGAACGTTGAACCTTCTCCGAGCTTGCTCTTTACCTCGATCGTTCCATGCATCAGATCCACCAGATTTTTCACGATTCCCATGCCAAGCCCGGTGCCTTCAATGCCGCTGACGGTGGAAGAACGCTCCCGTGAAAATGATTCAAAAATATGCGACTGGAATTCCTCGGAAATGCCGATGCCGGTATCGGTGATTGCGATTTCTGTGATACACCAGCCGTCCGTTTCACCAGGCTCCTGGCGGAGGGCACAGGAGATCGTCCCGCCCTTGGCGGTATATTTGATCGCATTGCTCAAAATATTCAATACAATTTCGGACATATACGTCGTGTCAATGTAGATATATGGGTACGAAATGTCCTTAGTCACATGAAAATGCTGCTGTTTTTCTTCCAGGGCAGTCTGAACCATGACGATACAGGAATCAAAACTTTTCTCAGTCTGGATGGAGGTTTCTTCAATGTGTATCTGGTTATTCTCAATCTGTGAAAACTGAAGAATATTGTTGATGATAGAGAGCATCTTTTCACCGGAAATATGGATCTTGTCCATATATTCACCGATTTTTTCCGGTTCCTGCAGATGGTTTCTGGCAAGTTCTGCGTAACCGAGGATCGCATTCATCGGTGTCCGGATATCATGCGACATATTGAACAGGAAGGTCGATTTCGCCTTGTTGGCTGCCTCTGCTGCTTTTGCGGTCTGTTCCAGAAGCTGCTGCTGGGTGAGTTCTCTGGACTTCTGTTTTTTTGTATAAAAATAGGAAATAACAATTAGCAGAAGTGCTATCATGCTCGCGGCAGCGGCGATTCCAAAGGAGGAACGGTTGATCGCCTCAATCGATCGGTAAGTGTCTTCCATATCAATCTCGATACAGAGGGCACCGAGAATGTCATTGGTTCCGTCGGAGGCAATGACCGGATAGCAGGCGGTAAAAATATGCCCCCATGTGGTATCAATGATCTTTTGTGAGTGGATCGTTTTGCCGGAGAGGGCAGCTTCCAGATATGGAGCCATTTCCTCTTCCAGGTAGGTGCCCGGATAAGCAAAATCAGGTGCTTCCAGATCCAGGCCATCGATCAGGTAGATGGGTTTTCCGCCCGGTCCACGCTTGGCGGTGTATAAGTAGCGCGTCGAATTGAGGCTGCGAAGCTCATTTAAATAAGACTGCAGGCTTCGATACTGCGCAGAGTTCATATCGGATTTTGTGTTGATCTGTTCAAAATCTGCCCGCGTCAGCCGGCTCGATATCGCCCGGTGAACCGCGTCCGAACAGGAAATATTCCGTTCTACGGCGGCGCTCAGGGTGATGCGGCTGTTGCTTTTCAGCAGTGCAACGGTGTATAAGGAAATGAAAAATACTGCCAGAAGAAGCAAAAAGGTAAAGTTAAAGGCATGATAAGAAAAGCTTCTTGATGGGATATTTTCGTTGGATGGATGATTCATAAGTTAGATTCAACTTTCATGTAAATGCAGGGTTTATAGTTAAAAAACAGATCGAGTTGTTGATAATAAATGTAACATAAAACAGGTAAATCAGCAAGAAAGATATGCTTACATGAAAATTTTAAAAAAAAATTTTTCACAAATTCTTCATAAAAAAATTAGCACTCTACTCTTGACAGTGCTAACAACAAGTGTTATATTACTGCTAGAACAAAAGAAGACCAAAAGGTTTTCACAGATTGTTCGAAAGGAGGCAGGTTTATGAATATCAGTAAATTTACCCAGAAGTCTCTGGAAGCCGTTCAAAATACGGAAAAGCTGGCGTATGAATATGGAAACCAGCAGATTGATCAGGAACATTTGCTGTACAGTCTTTTGACTGTGGAAGACAGCTTGATTTTTAAATTAATAACAAAGATGGGAATCTCGGGCGACCAGTTCCGTGATGAGGTGCAGCAGGCGATTGGAAAGCTGCCGAAGGTATCCGGCGGTCAGGTGTATTTCTCCAACGATGCCAACAAGGTGCTGGTGAACGCGGAGGACGAAGCCAAGGCGATGGGGGACGAGTATGTTTCCGTCGAGCACTTATTTCTGGCGATGTTAAAACAGCCGAATAAGGCGGTCAAAGAACTGTTCCGTCTCTACGGCATTACGAAAGAGAGCTTTTTGCAGGCGCTTTCGACAGTGCGCGGCAACCAGCGTGTTGTCAGCGATAATCCGGAGGCAACGTATGACACTTTAAATAAATACGGTTACGATCTGGTGGAACGTGCGAGAGATCAGAAGCTCGATCCGGTCATCGGCCGTGACGGTGAGATCCGTAATGTGGTTATGATTCTCTCCAGAAAGACGAAAAACAACCCAGTTCTGATTGGTGAACCTGGCGTCGGTAAGACAGCCGTTGTCGAAGGACTGGCACAGCGTATCGTGCGCGGCGATGTCCCGGAGGGCTTGAAGGACAAGAAATTGTTTGCTCTGGATATGGGAGCTCTGATGGCGGGCGCGAAGTACCGCGGCGAGTTCGAAGAGAGACTGAAAGCGGTGCTTGACGAGGTCAAGAAGAGCGAGGGACAGATTATTCTGTTTATCGATGAGCTGCATACGATCGTCGGCGCGGGCAAATCCGAGGGCGCGATGGACGCCGGGAATATGCTGAAGCCTATGCTGGCGAGAGGTGAACTGCACTGTATCGGTGCGACGACCCTGGATGAGTACCGTAAATACATCGAAAAAGACGCAGCTCTGGAACGTCGTTTCCAGCCGGTTCACGTTGATGAGCCGACCGTGGAAGATACGATTTCCATTCTGCGTGGTCTGAAAGAGAGATATGAGGTTTACCACGGGGTCAAGATTACCGACTCTGCGCTTGTATCGGCGGCAATTCTCTCGGATCGTTATATCACGGATCGTTTCCTTCCGGATAAGGCAATCGATCTGGTTGATGAAGCGTGCGCGATGATCAAGACAGAGATGGATTCAATGCCGGCGGAGCTGGATGAACTGTCGAGACGTATCATGCAGCTGCAGATTGAAGAGGCTGCGCTTAAGAAAGAGACTGACCGCTTAAGTCAGGATCGCCTGGCAGAACTGCAGAAAGAACTGGCAGAGCTCAAGAGCAGCTTTTCGACCCAGAAAGCCCAGTGGGAGAATGAAAAATCTTCCGTTGATAAGCTGTCCAAACTGCGTGAAGAGATTGAGCATGTAAATGGCGAGATTCAGGCAGCGCAGCAGGCATATGACCTAAACAAAGCGGCTGAACTCCAGTACGGCAAGCTGCCGGAACTGCAGAAACAGTTGGCGGAAGAGGAAGAGAAAGTGAAAAATCAGGATCTCAGTCTGGTACATGAGAGTGTCACCGAGGATGAGATTGCCCGGATTATTTCGAAGTGGACCGGTATTCCGGTTGCCAAACTGACCGAGAGCGAGCGCAGCAAGACCCTGCATATGGACGAACTGTTGCATAAACGTGTCATCGGACAGGATGAGGGCGTTACCAAGGTAACGGAGGCGATTATCCGTTCCAAAGCGGGCATCAAGGATCCGACGAAACCAATCGGTTCGTTCCTGTTCCTAGGTCCGACCGGTGTCGGCAAGACAGAGCTTGCAAAAGCGCTGGCGGAGGCATTGTTTGATGATGAGAACAACATGGTTCGTATCGATATGAGTGAATACATGGAGAAATATTCCGTCTCCCGTCTGATCGGAGCGCCGCCAGGATATGTCGGATATGACGAGGGCGGTCAGCTGACCGAGGCAGTACGGCGCAAACCGTATTCCGTTGTCCTCTTCGATGAGGTTGAGAAAGCGCACCCGGATGTATTTAACGTCCTGCTGCAGGTTCTGGATGATGGACGTATCACGGATTCGACCGGCAAAACTGTCGATTTCAAGAATACGATCCTGATTATGACCTCCAACATCGGTTCCCAGTATCTGCTGGACGGCATCGATGAAAAGGGACAGATCAAGCCGGAGGCGGAAAGCTCCGTTATGCATGACTTGAGAGCTCACTTCCGTCCTGAGTTCCTGAACCGTCTGGATGAGATTATTCTCTTTAAGCCGCTGACGAAAGGCAACATCGGAGGCATCATTGAGCTTCTGATTGCAGATGTCAACAAACGTCTGGCGGATAAGGAATTAAAGATTGCCCTGACGGACGAGGCAAAAGATTTCATCATTGAAAATGGCTACGATCCGGTTTACGGTGCAAGACCGTTGAAACGGTACCTGCAGAAGAACGTCGAGACACTGGCAGCGAAGCTGATTCTGGCGGACGGCGTCCGTGCGGGCGATACGATAGAGATCGGGCTTTCGGATGGCAAGCTGACGGCTTCGGCTGTCCATAGCGCGTAAGCGGAAAACGTCTTACGGCGGATTTATAACTATTATATAGAAGAAACAATAGGGCGCGGAGAAGTGCGAAAGAGCTTCCTCTGCGCTCTTTTTATGTATTTCTGAGATTTTCACAGTCTTGACATTGCCCGGCAACTTTACTAAAATGATTCCATAATGACCGGACTATATCGTTTGTTCCGGAAGTCAGTCAGATGAGGAGAAGATGAGATGAAAATTGCGATTGGAAATGACCATTCGGCGGTAGAACTGAAGAACATTATTGTGGATTTCCTGAAAGAAAAAGGAATCGAAGTGTTAAATCTGGGTACAGACAGCAGCGAGAGCTGTGATTATCCAGTTTATGGAGAGAAGGTAGGTCGTGCAGTTGTTTCCGGCGAAGCCGATCTGGGTATCGCAATCTGTGGTACCGGTCTTGGTATTTCACTGGCAGCTAACAAGGTAAAAGGCGTGCGCGCCTGCGTATGCAGCGAGCCGTACACAGCGGTGATGTCCCGCCGCCACAACGATGCCAATGTACTCTGCTTCGGCGCCCGCGTGGTAGGAAGTGAGCTTGCGAAGATGATCGTTGACGAGTGGATCAACGCAGAATTTGAGGGCGGACGCCATCAGAGACGCGTGGATATGATTATGGCGATTGAGGAGAAAGACTGATTCAGAGTCAGAGGTAACGGATGAAATCATAAGGCAGGCTGACAGCAGGATGCGAGATGCCTGTGAGAACAAAAAGAGGCAGCTGTAAAGAGATGGAGCAGCTGCGAAAAGAACAGGAGGAAGCAGGAGATGATCACAGAAGATATTCGCTACATCGGTGTAAACGACCATGACATTGACTTATTTGAGGGGCAGTATCAGGTGCCAAATGGTATTTCATATAACTCATACGTGATTATGGATGAAAAGATCGCGATCATGGATACGGTAGACAAGCGCAAACAGACAGAATTTCTGGAAAATCTGGAAACTGCACTGGCTGGAAGAACCCCGGATTATCTGGTAATCAGCCACATGGAGCCGGATCATGCATCAAGTATCCAGGCAGTCGTAGAACGGTACCCGGAAATCACACTGGTAGGCAATGCGAAGACATTTCCGATGCTGAAACTGTACTTTGATCTTGATACCAGCCGTGCGCTGACGGTCAAGGAGGGCGATACCCTGAAACTGGGGCGTCATGAGCTGACGTTCGTCATGGCACCGATGGTACACTGGCCGGAGGTTATGGTAAGCTATGATTCCTGCGACAAGGTGCTGTTCAGCGCCGACGGTTTCGGCAAGTTCGGTGCGCTTGATGTGGATGAGGACTGGGACTGCGAGGCGAGACGGTATTATTTCAATATTGTAGGAAAATATGGAATGCAGGTGCAGACACTTCTTAAGAAAGCAGCCGGTCTTGAGATCCAGATCATCTGCCCGCTGCATGGACCGGTTCTGAAAGAGACGATCGGTCATGTGCTTGAAAAATACCAGATTTGGAGCAGCTACGGCGTCGAGTCTGAGGGTGTATTTATCGCATATGCGTCCCTGCATGGCAACACCGAGGATGCGGCGAAAAAATGCAAAGAAATTCTTGAGAAAAAAGGATGCCCGAAGGTGGCAATCGCGGATCTGGCGCGCGGTGATATGGCGGAGGCGCTGGAAGATGCATTCCGGTATGGAAAAATTGTATTGGCAGCATCGTCCTATGACGCGGGTGTGATGCCGGTTATGGCAGATTTCCTGCACCACTTACAGAGCAAGAATTACCAGAAACGCACCGTTGCCCTGATTGAAAACGGTTCCTGGGCGCCGAGTGCAGCGCGCACGATGAAGGGAATGCTGGATGCGATGAAGGAGATCACGGTGGTTGAACCGGTCGTTACGGTTCGCGGGGCGCTCAAGGAGAGCGATATTCCGTCGCTGGAGCAGATGGCGGAAGCGCTGCGGGCATAAGAAGCGTCTGGTGACAGAATGAGCTTGTTTGCTTTTGGCAGATGGCGAAGTAAATGAGCAGAGAAATTCAAAAAATTGCGAAATAGTGAGCGTATTTAATGAGACTTGAAAAAGGCTTTTTTAAATAAAAAATCCGGAGAGACAAAAGTGTGGTTTTATATTTATATATGAAAAATCCACTTGATGATTTTGTATGGATGACAGAAAAGAATAGGAGAAACAGACATGGTAGATGAGGTAATGAAGTTCATTACAGAGGCAGACCCGGAAGTGGGAGAAGCCATTGAAGCAGAGGCAGCCCGTCAGAGAAGAAACCTGGAGCTGATCGCGTCGGAGAATATTGTATCGGAGCCGGTTATGATGGCGATGGGATCGGTATTAACCAACAAATATGCGGAGGGATATCCGGGAAAACGTTACTACGGCGGATGCCAGTGTGTCGATGTTGTAGAGTCCATCGCGATCGAGAGAGCGAAAAAACTGTTTGGCTGTGATTATGCAAACGTACAGCCGCATTCCGGCGCGCAGGCAAACATGGCGGTATTTATCGCAATGCTGAAACCGGGTGATACTGTTATGGGCATGAACCTGGATCACGGCGGACATCTGACACACGGAAGCCCTGTCAATTTCTCCGGTTTATATTTCAACATTGTGCCGTATGGTGTCGATGACAATGGCGTGATTGATTACGAAGAGGTAGAGCGCATTGCACTGGAAGCAAAACCGAAGCTGATCATTGCAGGTGCAAGTGCCTATGCAAGAGAGATTGATTTCAAACGTTTCCGTGAAATTGCAGACAAAGTAGGCGCATACCTGATGGTCGATATGGCTCATATCGCTGGTCTGGTAGCAGCCGGTCTTCACCAGAGCCCGATTCCGTATGCAGATGTTGTTACGACAACCACTCATAAGACACTGCGCGGACCGAGAGGCGGTCTGATTCTGGCAAATAAGGAAGCAGCTGAGAAGTTCAACTTCAACAAGGCGATTTTCCCGGGAACCCAGGGCGGTCCGTTAGAGCACATCATCGCTGGCAAGGCAGTCTGCTTCGGCGAGGCGCTGAAACCAGAATTTAAAGAGTATCAGCTTCAGGTAAAGAAGAATGCAGCAGCGCTGGCAGCCGCACTTCAGAAGCAGGGATTCAAGATTCTGACCGGCGGAACCGATAACCACCTGATGTTAGTTGATCTGCGCGGCATGGATATTTCCGGTAAAGAGCTGCAGAACCGCTGCGATGAAGTATACATTACCCTGAACAAAAATACCGTTCCAAACGACCCGAGAAGCCCGTTTGTTACTTCTGGCGTCCGCATCGGTACTCCGGCTGTTACCACCCGTGGACTGAAAGAAGAAGACATGGAAGTCATCGCAGAGTGCATCTGGCTGGCAGCTACCGACTTCGAGAACAAGGCAGATTACATCCGTGCGGAAGTGACGAAACTGTGTGAGAAGTATCCGTTATATAAATAAGTAGGGAAGAATATGGAGCGAAAAATTTGCCAGTCTATAGATTCAGAAAAATGCTGGAAAATTAATGCACATATAACAATAAGAAAAAGGCTGTATTGCCTGCCGCATGGAAGCGCGCGGTAGGTGATACAGCCTTTTCTATTCCAACCATTTTTCCTAGAAATTAAGTTTTTGTCCAATTCCTTTTTCCAATGCTTTTTCATAGATAAGCTGTGCCGTCCGCACATCAAAGAGTCCCATGCCGACGGATTTAAAGCAGCGGGTCTCGTTCTGCTCATGCGGATGTCCCTGCTTGGTATCTTCGATCAGATCCTCGATAAAGTGGACGCGCTTCTGTGTCAGAACGCCCTTTTCCAGCGGAATTTTCAGATCGCCGCTCTCCTCGCAGGCATACGGAAGCTCGGTGTACGCGTTCTTGACGAGTTTCCACACCGCATCCGGCAGTTCGCGCCGTTCCGGACGCCAGGAGCCGATGGCAACAAAGCATTTGCCGCGAAGCAGCTCTTCATCATCCGGGTAGACCGGATCGACCGCCTGGGTGGCGGAGATCAGGACGCGGCTGTGCTCAGCCAGTTCACGGGTATCCGCGCAGGTATGAATCTGGATGGAGTTTTTTCCAAACGATGCCAGACGCGCCGATAAGCGCTCGATAAAGCCGGAAAGATCCTTAGCGTATGCGTCATACAGATAAATATCTGTGATCGGGCGCACCTCGCAGGCATAGAGAAGCTGGTGTAGTCCCTGCATACCGCAGCCAACCAGACCAACTGAGGCAGCATCCTCTGGAGCCAGATAGCGCAGTGCGACACCGCCGACCGCACCGGTCCGCATTGCGGTCAGGACACTTCCGTTCATAATCGCCTTCGGCAGACCGGTCTTTGCGTTATTTAAAATCATAAGTCCGTTCAGATACGGAATTCCCAGAGAGGGATTGTCCGGAAATTCGGATAACATCTTTGTACCGATGACGGAATCCAGAAAACACGGCATATAGAGCATCATATTTTTATCACGCTGTGCGATAAAACGATCCGGCATCTTGTAATTGCCGCTTTTGTGAATCGCATACGCATCTTCGATCGCGTCCATGACATCCTCTAAGGTGACGGACTGCCACATTTCTTGTTCGCTGAGAAATAACATATCAAAACCTCCTGAATATTTATGAATGAAATAAAACATATATACTAAAAATAGATTTATCACAAATCAAATGTGGTTTGTATAGCTGGATTGTAGCAGTTTCACGTTTCATTGTCAAGATGAAAACAGAATAAAAATCAAGTTGCATATTTGAAATGGGGCGTGTATAGTAAAGAAAATTGTAGCGGTTCAGTAGGTTTACGCATTTACTGAGCTACAGGAAATGGATAAAATTAGCACAAGCGAGAAGGGAAGAATACCTGGAAAGGAAGGGGTAATGGGAGAAGTAATTAAAGTATTAGACTGGTTGTTAGAGAATTTGGTACAGATATGCACGGTCGTGCTAGAATTGTTTGGAATCATTGTGCTGGTTTCGACAGCGGTATCCTGCTTTGTTCAGTGGATACGAAACAAGCGTCAGCTGATCCGCCTGAATCTGGCACAGGGAATTGCGCTGGCGTTGGAATTTAAGATGGGCGGCGAGGTACTCAGGACGGTTGTGGTACGGGAATGGTCGGAACTTGGAATTTTGGGAGCCATCATTGTCCTTCGGGCAATGCTTACATTTTTGATTCATTGGGAGATCAAGAACGAAAAAAGAGAAACCCAGGAAGAGCAAGGAGGAAAGCTAGAGTAAAAAGGGGCACGAAAAAGGGAGTCTGCAGGATGAGCGGACTCCCTTTTTTCGTGGTTAAACAAGATTAATGCGAAAAATATTTGTCGTAGAAATGAAGGCGTTCCAGAATTTGCTTCTGGCTTTTGATTTCCATTTTGGAATAAATGGAAGCCAGATGCTTTTTGACAGTAGGGATGCTGACGAAGAGGGTGGAAGATATCTGATCGTTGGAATAGCCGCGCAGTAAAAGGCTTAAAACATTTACTTCTCGGTTCGTCAGGGAAAAATCCCGGCTGATCTGGGAAAGAGTACGATCCATCACATAGGATAAATCGAAGAACAGACATACAAAGCAGTCGTTGTCTGGTCCCTCCTTAAGATGGGAGCGGCTTACCTCCAGAAACAAAGGGCTGTTTTCCATCTTGTATTCGATATTTTGTCCGGTAATGCTTCCGGAACGGAGCAGCTGACGGCAAAGAGAGCGAAAACAGTTGGAAATGGGATTGTTGGATAAATCTGCAAATCCATGATTCTCCATGTATGTATGGTAGGTTGTGTTGCACCCGATAAAATTCAGTTTATCGTCAAAACAGCCGATTCCGATGCAGTTGTAATTTTCCAGTACATGAAATGCCCGTCCGATGTTGAGCTCCCGCCCGTAATTTTTAAATACGTTGCAGAAATGCGGCTGGAATAACCGGACAAGGCTTAATTCATCTGGCAGGAAATTTTTTTTATCGTTGGATCGGTGGATGGAAAACACACCCCGCAGATCCCGGTTCCGAATCGAAAAATTCGTTTCAATGGAATCATGCAGCCCCATGGGAAGTAGAAATTCCTGAAAATAAAGAGAATTTTTTCGAACCTCCTGATTGAACAGCTGGTTAGTCAGGAAAGTTACATTGCTGTCGGAGTCCAGAATCGACAGAACATCATCCATATGGCAGTATTCTTCCTGATATCGCCGTTTCTGTTCATCATTCCAGTTGATGGTGTAGATGGAATGGGTTTTGTAATTCTGTCCCTGCTTTTGGTAAAACAAAAAATTTGCTTTTTCAAAGAAAACAATATTGTTCAGGTTCAGGAAAAAACTCTCCATCCGTTTTTCAAGAAGAATTGAATCGTCGTAAAGTTCAGCAATGATCTGATTGACGTTTTCAATTCGTGATGTTGTAAAAAGATTTTCAGCACTCATGAAGATGCCTCCTTTCCCGTGAGTATTCAATTAGTGAAAACAAAATGGAATCAATACTAGACTATAGTCCAACTATTGTTTTAAACTATTTTTAATAGACTGATAATATATAAAGCATAATAAAATGTTGTTATGATTATTGCAAGTGGAAAAACTTTGAAAATAGAAAAAGTATCCAAAAGTATACTATGATAGAACCGAAAGTATCTACCGTTAACTGACGTCATGCATCATAATAACCAAAACACAAAAAACTTTGTATTAAAAATGATGTTTTTTGAAAGTTTTCATCATGATATGATTTTAACAACGAGATTTCAGAAAACTGAAAGAGAACGGACAAAATTTTTAATACGGAGGAGCCTATGGAAAAAAAGAATGAATTTTGTTTGCAGGAGATTAAGGGGAGAAAGGCAGTAACCTGTATCGAGACACATACAGAGGGAGAGCCAACCCGAACCATTTTATCGGGATTTCCGGAAATTCCGGGGAACACGATGGAAGAAAAGATGCTCTATATGATGCAGGAACAGGACTGGATGAGAAAAGCAATTTGTTTTGAACCGCGTGGAAATGACGTAATGTCCGGAACGATTGTTACCAAGCCGTGCAATCCGGAGGCAGATTTTGGTGTTTTATATTACGAGGTTGGAAACTGGATGCCGATGTGCGGACATGATACGATCGGAGTTTCAACGGCACTGATTGAAAGCGGACTCTTAAAAGCGGAGGAACCGTATACATATGCGACCTTAGATACACCATCTGGACTGGTAAAAGTGAAAATTGAGGTGAAAGATGGCAAGGCGGTGCGGGTATCCTTTAAAAATGCCCCGGCATTTGTGATGAATCGGGATGTAAAGGTACAGGTTCCTGGATATGGTGAGATTCCGTTAGACATCGCATACGGCGGAAATGTATTTGCGTTAGTACCGGCATCGGCAATGGGCTTAAAGCTGGATAAAGAAAATGCAAAAGAGATTGTCGAAAAAGGAAATTATCTTAAAAAGTTTATCAATGAGCAGGTAACAGTCAAGCATCCGTATCTGGAAATCATGAACCAGGTAACGCATGTGGAATTTTTCGAACCGGGTACAGAAGGGGTTTCGGATGTAAAAAATGCAGTTGTCATTCCCCCGGCAGCGATTGACCGAAGCCCTTGCGGAACCGGTACATCAGCGAAGATGGCACTTCTTCATGCGGAAGGAAAGCTGGCAGTCGGACAGTCGTTTGTGCATGAGAGCCTGATTGGAAGTTTATTCCACTGCCATATCGTTGAAGAGACAGAGGTGGCAGGAATTCCGGCAGTAGTACCGGAGATCAGCGGACGGGCGTTTGTGATGGGAGAGAGTACATGGTTATTCGATCCGGACGATCCATTCCCGGAAGGTTTCTTATTAGGCTAAATTGATAGAAACAAAATAAGAGTTTAAAGGTACAGGGAGGTACTTCTGAGGGAAAGAAGTACCTCGGGAGTTCACATAAAAACAGTATAAAGGAGGATACTTTATGAAAAAGAGATGGCTTTGCGGTACGATGGCATTGGTAATCGGAGCGATGGCAATGGCGGGGTGTTCAGGCGGAAATTCTTCCTCATCCGCATCTGCAGCCGGAACCGAAGCAGCAGATAGTGGTTCCAGCGTAGATACTTCCGGAGCGGAGATGACGATCCGTGTAGCACATGTATGTGGAACCGGTTCTCCGTATGATTACGGTGCGAATGCTTTTAAAAAGCTGGTCGAGGAGGGCAGCAACGGACGGATTAAAGTAGAGGTTTATGCAGGCGATATGACAACCGACGAGGTTGAGTGTGTTGAGATGGTTCAGAATAATAACCTGGAAATCGGCTGGGTAGGAACTGGTGCACTGGGCGGATTTGTACCAGATTTAGGTATTTTTGAGCTTCCATTCCTGTTTGAGGATGAGGATAATGTCAATAAAGCGCTGGAGGGAGAATTTGGCAATTCCCTTCTGGAGCAGTTAAGCGCGGTTGATGGAATTACAGGACTTGGTTTCCATGAGGATGGCTGGAGAAATATCCTGACTAAAGATAAGACAATTAATACCGTAGATGATATGAAGGGCGTTCGTATGAGAACCATGCAGAATGAAGTTTGCGTGGCAACCTACGAAGCACTTGGTGCTACACCGGTTGCATTGGCATCTGGTGAGCAGTTCACAGGACTTCAGAATGGCGTTGTAGATGGAACAGACAATAGTGCATTATATGCAGTAGCAGATGGTTATATTGAGGTTGTTAATAATATCTGCGATATTCATCATTACTATTCCAGCGGTATCATTGTTGCTTCTTCAAAATGGTATGAGGGTTTAAGCGAAGAAGACCAGAAACTCGTGAAAGAGTCAGCTATAAAAGCAGGCGAAGAGCAGAGAGCTTGGTTCCTGGAAAATGACGAGGCAAAGATTGCTGAGTATGAAGAAAAAGGTTATACCGTAACACGTCCGACTGATATTGATGCATGGAAAGAAAAAGTTGCTCCGGTATATGATAAAATGTACGCGGCACATCCGACCTGGGAAGGTCTGGTTGAGATGGTTCGCGCAGCGAAATAAAGTACAATAATTTTTGAACTATCATGTACTCCCGGAGCCTGTTTTCGGGAGTACATTTACAAAGAGGGGAGAAAAATGGCAGGATTGATTGAAAAACTTCACAAGATTGGCGACGTGATCAATACGGTTGCCAGAGTTGCATTAGGGGTTACGTCAATTGCTTTATGTATCGCGGTAATCGGCCAGTTTATTTTGCGATGGTTTGGAGCTACGATGCCATGGGCAACGGAGTTCTCCTGTTATATCTTCGTTTGGACCACGATGCTTGGCAGTGCCGTAGCAAGCCGTCATCTGCTTCATATCGGTGTTGACATGGTAATTAACTTGTGCCATGGAAAAACACGTCAGTTTATGCTGGTTCTGGCGGATGTGATTTTATTATTTGCACTTGTTTTATTTACAATTTCAGGTTGGAACTATACAGTTGCACAGATTCCACATCTGGGAACGACGATCAAGGTTTCGCTGGCGCTCTTTTATGCAGCCCTTCCGGTCAGCGGTCTCATTATGATTTATTATACATTTGTGCAGCTTCTTGAAAATATATGTTACGGGGAAGCGAAAAAGATTCCTCTTCCGGGGGATGAAGAGTAGGAGGTCAATATGTTCAGCAGTATAATTTTATTTGGAAGCTTTTTCTTGTTTCTTGCATTAGGCGTTCCGATTGCTTTTGTATTGATCGTAGCGACGGTCTCCTATGCGCTTTTAAGTACCGGTGATGCCAACCTGGCGTTGGTTCCGCAGCGAATTATCTATGGTATTAATAGTTTTACCATGCTTTGTCTTCCATTCTTCGCTCTGGCAGGAAATATTATGAATCACGGCGGTATTACCATGCGTCTGGTTCGTTTCGCACAGGCATTCGTTGGACATATCAAGGGTGGTCTGGCGATGGTAGACATCCTGGTATGTATGATGTTTGGTACAGTTTCAGGCTCGGCGGTAGCTGGTACGGCGGCAGTTGGATGCCTGATGATTCCGGCAATGAAGGATGAAAAGTATGATCCGGCGTTTACAGCAGGTCTGACCGCGTGTGCATCCTGCTGCTGCCCGATTATCCCACCGAGTCTGGCATTCGTTATTTACGGTGCGGCAGCGAAGGTATCCGTTGGCGATATGTTTATCGCCGGAGTAGTACCGGGTATCCTGATGGGTATTATCATGATGCTGGTTGTTTATGTATTTGCAGTGAAACGTGATTTTTCAGCAGGTCCTAAGACAAGCTGGAAGGAAAAATGGGAAGCAACCAGACAGGCACTTCCATGTATCGGACTTCCGATCATCGTTGTTGGCGGTATCATGGGTGGTTTCTTTACTCCGACCGAGGCAGCGGCGGCAGCGGTTCTTTATTCCCTGATTCTGTCGGCATTTGTATACCGGACCGTTGGCTGGAAAGAGCTCTGGAAATCGATTATCGACAGCGCGATCGACAGTGGTACGGTTATGTTGATTGTCGGCGGCTGCTATCTGTTTGGATGGGTTATCTCCAATGAGAGATGGGCAGTTTCTGTAACGAATATGCTGGTTGGTCTTCATACTTCTTTAGCAGTGAAACTGTTACTGGTCAATCTGGTTCTTCTGGTTGTTGGTATGTTTATGGATAGTGCTCCGGCAATCATGCTGGTAGCGCCGATTCTGGCACCGGCGATGGCAAGCCTGGGCGTTGACCCAATTCAGACTGGTATGATTGTCTGCCTGAACCTGACCATCGGTCTGGCAACTCCGCCGGTAGGTGTCTGCTTATACACGGCAACCAATATTGCAAGATGTAAATTTGGAGATACGGTTCGAAATGCAATACCATTCCTGGTAGCGATGCTGGCAGCATTAGCGATTATTACGAATGTTCCGGTAGTATCCAGAATTCCATTTATTTTAATGGGACGATAGAAACGAGAGGGGACGTTGAAGTTGGACGTTCCCTTTTCCTTTACAAAAACACGAACCAAAAATGATGAATAAAAAACATGAAACGATTGATACAAAAAGGAGGACAAACCATGGAAAAACTACCCTGCAGTATCTTCAATGATGTACTCGGTCCGGTGATGCGCGGACCTTCCAGTTCCCATGTGGCGGGGGCGGCGCGGATCGCCTCCATGATCCGGCAATCTCTGGATGCACCGGTGAAAAAAGCGATTGTTGATTTTGATGTTAATGGTGCGCTGGCGGCATCGCACACGGGACACGGAACGGATATGGGATTTGCCAGCGGGCTTTTGAATATGGAGCTGGATGCGCCGGATGTCGCACAGTATGAGGCGATTGCGAAAGAACGGGGATTGGAGATCGAATACCGGATCCTTGATTATGGGGCAGAGCATCCGGGCAATTACCGGGCAGAGGTCTGGGACCAGAATGGAAATGTCGTGCACTGGGAGGCGATCGCAGTCGGCGGCGGTATGGTCGAGATGCAGAAATACGAGGGATTTTCGGTGCAGATAGCCGGAGATTTCTATGAGCTTCTGGTGATTGCGGAGGTGGCACCGGGAATTAGGGAAAAGATAGAAGCACTTTTGCCGGATGTTGAATTTTTCCAGAGCGATCAAAAGGAAGGTCAGATCTTATATAATTGGAAAATAGCTGTTCCGCTGACAAAAGAGGTGATTCAAGCCGTCCGCGGTGTGGCGGGTGTCAGCCAGGCGTGCTATCTTGAACCGGTGCTTCCGACGCATTCCAGCAGAACCTGTCAGGTTCCATTTTCAACGGCAGCCGCCCTGGTTGATTATGCGAAAGAGCATCCGATGGAGTCCTGGGAGTATGCATTGGAATATGAAGCTTGTCGGGGCGGTCAGTCGAGAGAAGCCGTATACCGTCAGATGAAACAGATCTTGTCGGTCATGGAACAGGCGGTTGAGACGGGATTAGCCGGGACGAAATATCAGGACCGTATTCTGGGCGAGCAGGTCAGCAAGGTGGCAGCAGCCGAACAGGCAGGACGCCTGATTCCGGATCCGATTGTCAATGAGATCATCCGCTGTATCACGGCGGTGATGGAAAGCAAGAGTTCCATGGGCGTGATCGTAGCAGCACCGACCTGTGGCTCCTGCGGATGCCTGCCGGGAACGGTCATCGGACTGGCGCGGGCGCTGTCACTTCCGAGAGAAACGGTAGTACAGGGACTTCTGGTTGCGGGGCTGGTTGGCGTCTTTTTTGCAGAAGAAGCGACGTTCTCAGCGGAAGTAGCCGGATGCCAGGTAGAGTGTGGTGCTGGTTCAGGCATGGCTGCGGCGGCACTCACTGCGATGATGGGCGGAACCATCGAAAATTGTATGGATGCGGCGTCTGTAGGGCTTCAGAATATCACAGGGCTTGCCTGCGATCCGGTTGGAAACCGTGTTGAATGGCCATGTCTCGGCAAAAATATCATGGGCGGAAGCAATGCGCTCGCCAGCGCCAATATGATTCTGGCAGGCTACGACAAGGTGATCCCGCTGGATGAGACGATCGGCGCGATCTATGAGATCGGTCTGTCGCTGCCGCTGGAACTGCGTTGTACCTTTGGTGGTCTTGGAAAGACAAAGACTGCCCGGGAGATTCTGAAGCGGTCCGACGCGCATTTTCCGGGGGAAGAGGCGCGGTAGAAGTTTGTAGATGTGCGTAAAAATGGCAGGCATTTATGGAAATGTGAAATAGGACAAAAATTGATTGAGTGACTCTGTGGAGATACTATTCTTGTAACGGTACATCTACAGAGTCATTTTTATGGTTTAAAGCTTTGATTTTGCTGTAGCCGGAAAGATGAGAGAAAAGAAAAACTCCGTAGAAACAAGGTATTTTCCTGATTCTATGGAGTCTTTTATAAATAACAATAGCAGATTTTATAGCGCCGTCGCCTTCGGCAGACTGAAAATAAATTCCGTCCCCACGCCCTCGGTGCTGACAACGTCGATATTTTCCCCATGTGCCTGAATAATCTCTTTGACAATCGCAAGCCCCAGCCCGGTGCCCTTTTTATCTTTTCCGCGCGATAAGTCGGTCTTGTAGAAACGTTCAAAGATTTTCTTCTGGCTGTCCTTCGGGATGCCGATGCCGGTGTCTTTGACGGAAATGAAGATTTTTTCATACCGGATGGAGGTCTGGATGTAAATGATCGAATCCTCGTGGCTGAATTTGATCGCGTTGTCGATCAGGTTGTAGAGAACCTGCTGGATTTTTCCGAGATCGGCGTAGACCATCTGGATGCTATCCGCAAAGGTCAGGTCAAACGTGATGCCTTTCGCGCTGCACGTGCCCTCGAAGGTTGCGGCGGTATCCTTGATCGTCCGGTTGATATCGAAATTTGTCCGGGTTAAGTAGCCTTTGCTGTCCAGGGAGTTGAGTGTCAGCATGCCCTGTGTCAGTTTGTTAAGGCGCTCGGTCTCGGAAATGACGATGTGCAGGTATTTGTGATAGAGTTCCTGCGGGATTGTGCCATCGAGAATTGCCTCGAGATAGCCTTTGATGGAAGTCAGAGGCGAGCGGAAATCGTGCGATACGTTCGCGATGAAATTGTGCTGGTACTGTTCCATTTCATTTAACTCGCTGGACATATAGTTTAATGTGCTGGCGAGATAGCCGATCTCGTCGTGGGTGGTAATCGGGATATTGTGTGCCAGGTTTCCGGCTGCATATTCATTGGCTGCGACCGTAATCTTTTTGAGCGGGAAATAGACCACTTTTGTAAAAACAAGAAGCACCACCAGGGATAGGAAGAACAGGATGATCGATGTTATGTAAATAATATTCAGAAATCCGTTCTGTTCCGCCTCAATGTTCTGGATTGGCATATGAATCACGATGTAGCCGTAGGTCTTCATATTGCCTGTGATCGGGGCGGAAACGGAGAGTACCTTGCTGTCAAACAGGTTGTAATACTGTCCGATGGAATAGAGCCGGTTGCCCTGTGCGGTCGGGTCGAAATCGTCGATTGCGATGCCGGTACGACTGTCGTTGCTGTCCGCAACGATGGTGCCTTCATGGTTCAGGATCCAGATATCCGACTGCAGATAAGCGGAAACCGCCTCGATCTGTGGGTATGCCGAGTCGAGATTGATGGTTTTGCCCTCGTATGCTTTGCTGCACCGATCGGCAATCATGGTCGCCTCGTCATACAGAACCTCCGATTCGCGTTCCACCAGATGGTGGTAGGTCATCTCAGATGAGATGGTCGCGATCGTGATGAATCCAAGCAGACCGAAGATGAGATAGCCGATCAGCAGTTTATAATAAAGAGAATGTGTGTAGTGGTTTGATTTCATGGTAAACCTCCGGTTACCTCTTCACGTAACAGTTCAGTTCCTTTACTAACAGTTACCGTTTTACCTCAAATTTATATCCAATCCCCCAGACGGTCGTCAGCGCCCACTTGTCGTTGCCCTTGATTTTTTCACGGAGGCGCTTGATATGGACATCTACCGTCCGCGTGTCGCCGATGTATTCATATCCCCAGATATGGTCGAGAAGTTGCTCCCTTGTGAATACCTGGTTTGGTGAGGACGCGAGGAAATAGAGCAGTTCCAGTTCCTTCGGCGGCAGCTCGATCGAGTGTCCGTTGTAAATGACGGAGTAGTTCGTCAGGTTGACGATGAGATCCGGATATTCGACAAAATTGCCATGCTGTTCGGTCACGGACGATGCAGGCATCTGCACCGGCAGCTGGTAGCGCCGCAGAACGGCTTTGACTCTGGCAACCAGCTCTTTCGAATCGAATGGTTTGATCATGTAGTCATCGGCGCCCAGCTCCAGCCCCAGCACCTTATCAAAGATTTCGCCCTTGGCGGAGAGCATGATGATTGGCACCTGGGAGGTGCTTCGCAGTTCCCGGCAGACCTGATAGCCGTCGATGCCCGGAAGCATCAGATCAAGGAGAATCAGGTTGGGCTGAAATTCGGGAAATACCCGGAGAGCTTCTTCCCCGTCTCCGACAATTTTCGTTTCAAAACATTCTTTCGTCAGGTAAAGTGAGATTAGTTCAGCAATGTTGTAGTCGTCATCTACGATGAGAATGCGCTGCTTTTCAGCCATGTTGATTCCTCCTGTTTTTTTGGATATTTGTAACTGTTCAGTACCTTCACAGTTATGGATATTTCTTATTTAAATGTCACGATTGTAACGCCTGTATCGCCTTCGCCAAACTCGCCAAGCCGGTATTCCTTGACATAGCTTAATTTCTTCAAGTGGCGGTGTACGCCCGCTTTCAAAGCGCCGGTTCCACGACCATGTACGACGCGGACCTGCGGAAGATGCGCCAGGTAGGCATCATCCAGGTATTTGTCGAGTACCGGGATCGCCTCATCGACGGTCATGCCAATCAGGTTGACCTCCGGCGATACGCTGAAGGACTTGGACATCTTGATCTTGCTGCTTCCGCTTCCGGATCCGCGGGAACCACCCGTATGCGTGCCGGAAAGTCCCGGTCCGGTGATGGATGCTTCCTCGACCATTTCCAGATCGCGGATATTGACGAGGGAGCGCAGAATTCCCATCTGTACATACAGATCGCCCTTGGCGTTCGGCAGGGAGCTGACGGTTCCCTTTAAATTCATCGAGAGAACGCGCACGGTATCGCCGAGACGCAGCTTTTTTGCGGAAACGGCTTTTTTCGGTGCGGCGGTTTTCTTAACTGCCAGTTTCTTGTCTACATCCTGGATCTTGCCGCGCAGCTTGGTCCGCTCGGCTTCCAGTTCTTTATTGACGCCGGAAGACTTGGCAAGCTTGTTGATGTTGCGGATCGTCTGATCGGCGGTGTCCTTTGCATCCTGAAGGATCTTCTGAGCTTCCTCGCGGGCTTTGGAAAGCATTTTTTCCTTCTGCTCGGAGAAACGTTCTTCCTTCTGCTGGAGGCGGTTCTTCAGCGTTTCAATCTCCTGTTTATAGGAGGCGATCTCTTCGCGCTCTTTTTCAATGGTCACGCGGCTGTTTTCCAGATTGGCAAGCAGATCCTCGAAGGATTCGTCCTTCTGCTCCATCTGGTTTTTCGCCTCGTCGATGATATAATCCGGCAGCCCCAGCTTGCGGGAAATGGCAAATGCATTACTTTTTCCTGGAATACCGATGAGCAGGCGGTAGGTCGGGCGGAGAGTCTCGACGTTGAACTCGCAGCAGGCATTTTCAACGCCTGGCGCGGTCAGCGCAAAGACTTTTAATTCGCTGTAATGCGTGGTTGCGATCGTCCGGCAGGTCATGTTGTGCAGGAAATTTAAAACCGCAATCGCCAGCGCCGCGCCCTCGGTCGGGTCGGTACCGGAACAGAGCTCATCGAAGAGACAGAGCGAATTGGCGTCCGCCTCATTTAAAATCGAAACGATATTCGTCATATGGGCGGAGAATGTACTCAGATTCTGCTCGATGCTCTGCTCATCGCCAATGTCGGCAAATACATTGTCAAAAACAGCCAGCTCGGATCCCTCAAATGCCGGGATATGGAGTCCTGACTGCCCCATCAGGGTAAAGAGTCCGACGGTTTTTAAAGAAACGGTTTTACCACCCGTGTTTGGACCCGTCACAATCAGAAGGTCAAACGAATCGCCAACCCAGATGTTGATCGGAACGACCTGTTTCGGATTTAAGAGCGGATGGCGTCCGTCCTTGATATTGATATAGCGTTTGTTGTTAAATTTCGGTTCCACGCAGTTATAGTGGCGGGAAAGAGCTGCCTTTGCGAAAATGAAATCGAGCTCTGCCAGAATCGAAAGATCCGAGAGGATCGCGTCGGTGTAAGGCATAAGCTGGCTGGAAAGAGCTGCCAGAACGAACTCAATTTCCCGTTTTTCCTGGATTTCCAGCTCGCGCAGTTCGTTGTTCAGCTTGACGATCGCGAGCGGCTCGATAAATACAGTCGAACCGGTCGAGGACTGGTCGTGCACCATGCCTGGAACCTGGGATTTATACTCAGCCTTGACCGGCAGGCAATAGCGCCCGTCGCGCATTGTGATGACGGCATCCTGTAAATAGGTCCGGCTGGAATTTAAAATAGAATTTAACTGGGTATGGACGCGTCCGCCCACGATCTTCATGGAGCGGCGCACTTTGGCAAGTCCCGGACTTGCGTCATCGCTGACCTCATCCTCGGATGGCAGGCAGCGCTTGATCTCATTGTTGACCGGCGTCAGCGGATCCAGGGCGCGGAAGCGCTCATCAAGGGAATCATCTGGAAATTCTTCGGATTTCTCATGGCGTCCGTAGCTCTGCGCGCGGGCAGCGACTGTCAGCAGGGAGCTGACAGCGAGAAGCTCCGGGATCCCCAGGGAACTTCCGATTTCCAGACGTTTCATGGAACCACGCACATCCTTCACGCCGCCGAAGGAGAGACTTCCCTTCATGCGGACGCGCGTCAGGGCATCGGTCGTCTCCGTCTGGCTCTGCCGGATCGTCCCCAGATCACAGGACGGCTGCAGTTCCCGGCACATCTGTTTTCCCATCTCCGTGGAGGCGTACTCCGTGAGCTGGTCGATGATCTTTGTATATTCGAGAGTTTTTAATGCTTTTTCATTCATGTTGTGGTAATCCTCTTAATTTAAATGGTGTTCACATGATACCGTGACCACTAAATTCGTGAAAGACCTCATTAAGTGGTCAGGTATAAGTTTTCACTAGACTCGAAAAGACCTCGTCAAGTGTTCACATTATATCACATTCCCCGCCGTCTAGCCAAGCATTCGCACTTTTTTCTTGCATAACCTTAAGAAGGAAAGTATAATTAGGATATGTTATGCAAAGGGGAAAGTGAAATGCCGGATTCAGAAGAACTTGAAAAAAAGGAAAAACGGGAATTCATGAGAGAAACGATAGTGAAGCCGCCGCTGACCAGAAAACAGATTGCGAAGCGGGTGGCTCTCTTTGTATGCGCGTCAGCCGTATTTGGAGGAGTCGCGGCGGTTTCGTTTGCGGCGGTAAAGCCGTTTGCGGATCGGTGTTTTCAGGAAAATGGGATGCAGGAGACATCCTCAGTCGAGTTTTCCAAGGACGATCCGGACTCTGTTTCGCCGTCGGACGGTGCAGATGCGGATATGACAGCGCAGCCGGAACAAATGGAGCAGGAGATTGATGAGGCGGTCAGCGAGGCGCTTTCCAGCTATCAGTTTTCCGTAGACAATTTCAATTCGATGACGTCGGTGCTGCGTGGAATCGGGGAACAGGGGGATAAGTCGATCGTGACGGTCAGCTCCGGCAAACAGGATACGGATATATTTGGAAACCCGGTGGAAAATACGGGTGATTATGCAGGTGCAGTCATCGCGGAGAGTGGTGGAGAATTTCTGATCTTTACTTACGCCGATGCGGTGCGGGCGGCAGATTCGATCAATGTGAGATTTTCGGATGGAACGAAGATCGCTGGTACAGTGCGCCAGATTGACGAAGTGCTCGGAATGGCAGTTGTGGCGGTGCCGTCCGGCAATCTGCCGGAAGAAGAGCGGAAAAAGGTGCAGGTGCTTTCACTTGCCAATTCATATACGGTCAAGGCAGGCGATTTCCTCGTAGGTATCGGCGGTCCGTCCGGACAGGTGCATTCGCTTTCGTTCGGAACGGTATCCTACGTGGCGCGCAATGTGCAGATTACAGATGGACTGACGCGGATCCTGTATGCGGATATCAGCAGCAATTCGCAGACGGGTACCTTTTTGATCAATACAGCCGGAGAGATGGTCGGCTGGACATCGGAGTCCTGCCGCAGCGAGAGCTGTACGGATCGGACGGCGGCGTACACCATTTCCAGCTACAAGCCGATTCTGGAGCGGCTGACGAATGGCGCTTCGGCGGCATATCTGGGCATCCTGGGACAGGATGTGAGCCGTGCGATGCAGGGGAGCGGCATTCCGGCGGGCGTTTACGTGACGGAGGCAGTCTCCGGCAGCCCGGCATATGACGCTGGCATCCAGCCCGGCGATATTATTGTGAAATTTGGCACAAAGGAGATCGGAAGTTTCAAAGATCTCCAGGCGCAGATTGAAAATTCCGCGAGCGGCGTGTCTGTATCGGTAAATGTGATGCGGAAAGGGCGCGACGGATACACGGAAATTCCATTTTTGGTATCTCTGCGCGCCAGATAGAAATTCAGGAGGATATAGGCAGAATGAGATATATTGAACAGTTCCGGGAAGGAATGAGAGTCTCGGACGTATATTTATGTAAGACGAAACAGCACGCGGTGACGAAAAACGGAAAAGAGTACGCTTCCGTGCTGCTTCAGGATAAAACAGGCACGGTAGACTGCAAAATCTGGGATTTAAGTTCCCCGGGCATCAATGATTTTGAGCCGCTGCAGTACGTCTATGTGGACGGCGATGTGACGGTCTTCCAGGGTTCCAACCAGTTAAATATTAAGCGCATACGCAAGGCGGACGAGGGCGAGTATCAGGAAAGCGATTACCTTCCGGTCAGCTCAAAGGATATCAAGATAATGTATCAGGAGCTGACGGCTCTGGTGCAGTCTTTCCAGAATCCGTACCTGAAAAAGCTGGCATCCAGCTATTTCCTGGAAGATAAGGCATTTGTGAAGAAATTCTGCTTCCATTCGGCGGCGAAGAGTGTGCATCATGGTTTTGTGGGCGGACTTTTGGAACATACGTTAAGTGTTATGAAACTCTGTGATTTCTACACGAAGTCATATCCGGCGCTGAACCGCGATCTGCTTCTGACGGCGGCGCTGTTCCACGACATCGGAAAAGTGCAGGAATTATCCGCATTTCCGGAAAATGATTATACGGATGACGGTCAGCTCTTAGGTCATATCGTGATCGGCACGATGATGGTTGCAGACCGTATTAAGGAGGTTCCGGGATTCCCGGCAAAGACAGCGGCGGAGTTAAAGCACTGCATCCTTGCGCACCACGGCGAATTAGAGTACGGTTCCCCGAAGAAACCGGCGCTTCTGGAGGCGCTGGCATTGAATTTCGCGGACAATACCGATGCGAAGATGGAGACGATGCTGGAAGTCTTAAAGAGCGGCGGGGAGAATCCGGGCTGGCTCGGATATAACCGTTTCCTGGAAACGAATGTGAGAAAGACGACGCCGACGGAATAATAATAAGATAACAGACATCTAAAATGAGTCTAAATATATATAAGAAAAAGAAAACAGCGCTGCACAAGCAGATGCTGCCTTGCAGAAGCGGGGGAACGAAAAAATAGAAATCAGGACTCACCACCTAAAGAGATGGGAGTCTTCTCGTTTCATAGGAAATTGCGTCCTATGAAACAAAAAACGCTCCGCGGGATGCGCACTCGCGCGAAGAAGAAACATGTCGCAAGCGAC
>ERZ779861.737-NODE-737-length-42757-cov-4.720247_pt1 | contig 42757 bp, 37 predicted proteins | sample MGYA00511558_ERZ779861 | MGnify/ENA primary metagenome ERZ779861 (study PRJEB29588, sample SAMEA2163432) | human gut metagenome | biome: human gut; feature: human-associated habitat; material: faeces | place: Denmark | collected 2008/2010 ...
TTCAAGGATCAGTTCCGCCCCCTCTTGGGGGTAGCTTGTTTAGTATACTACTTTTTTGAAGGCTTGTCAACCACTTTTTTCAAAAAAAATAAACTTTTTTTCGAGAATCGTTTCACCCACTATCTATTGTGGGTGAAAACACATATTTGCCCAACATCTTGTATTTTGTCTTCACAACAAAATGACAAAGCAGTTCTGGTCAACCGAAAACAGCAAAATCAAAATCACCTGTTGTCGATTTTTCATACATACACACTTGATTTCGCGCATCAATTTTACAAGTCGTTGATCGATATTATTTGTCACTATTTTATTTGCCAACGCAAAAATGATGAAATATCTCATCTACAATCTGCGCGCTGACGGTGGAACCGTCCACCTCACCCAATGCGCTCAATGCTTCTTCCAGATCCATTCCTGCCACATCCTGCGAATACCCATTTGCAAGTGCCTTTTGGGCGCGTGCAACATGATCGCTCGCTTTGGTCAGCGCCCCATACTGCCGGGCATTGGCGACGACCGCTGCCTTTCCGTAATCAATCGAGCCATCCAAAAACAACTTCTCTACGCACGCGGTCAATGACTCGATCCCTATTTGTTGTTTGGCACTGATCGACACCACATGGAAATTTTGCGGAAAGTCAATATTCAACTTTTGGGGCAAATCGCACTTATTGACCACACAGATAACTGGGCAATCTGCTCGCGCAAGCAGAGAAAGCACCTCTGCGTCCTCATCGTCCGCTTCACGGCTGCCGTCAAACACGGCCAGCACCAATTCCGCTTGCTCCAATTCCTCCATTGCACGCATCACGCCCATCTGTTCTACCGTATCTGACGTTTTTCGAATGCCTGCCGTGTCGGCCAATCGGAGTGTTACTTGTCCCACGCTCACAGTTTCCCGCACCACATCTCTGGTCGTACCGGCAATATCGGTAACAATCGCGCAAGATTCCTGCGCCAGACAATTGAGCAGGGAAGATTTCCCGGTATTCGGTTTTCCGACAATCGCGCAACGCACCCCTTGTAGAATCGCACGTCCGCCGCGATAACTTTGCAGCAGCTGTTTGAGCGATGACTGCACCTGTTCCAAAAGTTCGGAAAGCTGTTGTACTGACAAGTCCTCCAAATCTTCGTCGGGATAGTCAATATACGCATACATACTACTGATCGCCAAGCGCAGTCGGCTGGATAGCTCTTCCAATTCGTGCGTGAGTTTTCCGCGAGCCGCGCCACCGGCGACACGCAACTGCGCATCGTTTTCCGCATCAATCAGCGTGATAACCGCCTCCGCACGACTGAGCGCCAATTTCCCATTGCAAAATGCACGTTTGGAAAACTCTCCGGGCGGTGCCGGTTGCGCCCCGGCCGCAAACACCGCTTCCAACACGCGTTGCGTCAACAAAATTCCGCCATGACAGGAAATCTCCACCGTATCCTCCCCCGTATACGAATGAGGCGCATAAAATACAACTGCCATGCCGTCATCCAGCACTTCGCCGTCGGATAAAATATTGCCCCAAACACTCATACGCGGAGCGATTTCCCCAAGCGGCTTTCCGCTGCGGGGAACGAACACCCGTTGTCCGATGGCAAGCGCATCGCGCCCGCTGATACGGATGACAGCAATGCCGCCTTTGCCGTGCGGCGTGGAAATTGCCGCGATTGTTTCATTTTCCATATTCATGACAACATGTCCCCACTTTATCTTCACACACGCTTGAAAATGAACGTTTTCCAAGCGCTCAGATCTATCATAATTGCTTCATTTTCGTTCGGCTCGTTCAGACACTTCCGAAAATCAAAACATCTCAACTTCTTTCCAATCATTCTTTGTTTTGATCCCACGTTGTATCGTACAGCAAAACGCCCGACAAGCTTTGGCAATCCTGTGCACGTTGGGTGCAATCAAATTTCCAAGTCAACGTCGTCTGTCCCACATCATTCTTTTCAAAGCACAGATGCCACCGCTCCGGATAAATCGTACTGGTAAATCGTGCAAAAATCTCGAATTCACTGTTTTCGTCCGTTCCCCAGCAAAGGGCCAATTGCGTTGTTTCCGTTTCATCGTCACGCAAACGGCCGCGCAACTTGGGCGTGAACTTTTTGGCCGTGATGGCATTGTACACCCACACACCCGCGCCGCAGCGCAACACCTGCTGCGTCGCTTGATCAGAGAAATACAACAAAAGTGTTCCATCCGACGCGGTCTCCAAGCGCAGATATGTCCATCCAAACGCATTGGGATTCAAGCGATACAGTCCCAAAGGCAATTGATCCGTTGTTTTAGGTACAGGCAGCGGCTCATACCCGGAAAATACATCCGGTACGTTGCAGACATTCGTTGCCGTTTGATCTATCACATCTGACCGGCTTGACGATGTATATAGATCGGAAAGCAACGTGCGGGACAGTTTCATGGCTGCGTCCATTTCCGTCATATATCCAAAGACTGCGACCACTGCGCGCTGTTGCGGAAACACCATGCACAATTGCCCCATCGACCCATCTCCGCGATAACCATCCGGATAACAACGCCACCAATGCAAACCGTATCCATTCGAATAATTCGAATCGTGCATACCGTTCCATGACTGCTCTGCGGTAGCAAGTGAAATCCATTCGTGTGATAAAATCTGCTTGCCGTCCCACACACCGTTTTGCAAATACAACCGTCCGAGTTTCAGTATATCGTCAAGCCCTGCGCGAAGCCCTGCGCCAGCCACAGCATGTCCATCTGCACATGTTGCCCAACGCATGGGACCCATACGCAAAGGCGTAAACAATTTCCACTCCAAAAAATCGAGCAAAGACATACCGGTCTTTTTCGTGACAAATGCGCCCAGCATACAAGAGGCACCGGTATTATATCTCTGTATTCCACCGGGGGCGAACGTAAGTGGTTGAGAGAAAAAGGCATTGACCACATCGCCGCCCAACATATGTTCCATCACACAGCCGGTATGTCCCGTCGCCATAGAAAGCACATGCCGCAGCGTCATCGTCTTTTGTTCATCCGTCAATGGCACAGTGATCTCATCCGCAAACACATCCGCCATTTTTTCCTGCAAATCGGCCAGTCCCATATCATAGAGAAGCCCAATGGCGGTAGAGGCAAAAATTTTGCTCAGGGAATGGATCTCCCGTCGGTCTGTGAGCCGATACGGGGGCAAAGCCAAACGCACACGCAAAGCGCCATCTTTCCACACGGCAATCTCATGCACTTCTCCGCCGTCGCGCGCCTCACGCACACCCAAAATATAATCACGTACCGCATTCCGGTTGACACCCGGTGCAAAATAAGAAATGTTTTTGGCATCTTGTGTTTGTACAAAACTTGGCATCGCCTGTGTTTGTTCCATTGTTTGTCTCCTGACCCCGGATCGTGGTATACACACCGGATATGGTATGATTTACTTGCTCTGCCCAAAGAATATTTCATATATACCTTGTGCCCCCTGTACCAAGCAGGGGGAACACGGTGAAAACACCAAACATTTCGGTATCGTGCGTCTTCCCGTATCATATTTTTCGTATTGGACATCCATTATATTATATCTGTTTTCCATTACAGCGTCAAGTAAAAACAACAATCCAGACATACAAAACCACCGTCCCGTTAAAAATAAAAAAGTTTGAAGCGCAAGCGCATAAAAACAGCAAAACGGGACGGACGTTTTTGCGTCCGTCCCGTTTTAACTTAGCCAATTCTTTTCGGGGGATCGGTGTTTATCTGTCAGGATCAATCAATGTTTGGCAATTTCATTGCCTTTCACCGATTCTTATTTTGTCTTTTAGGAGTTATAAAACAACATGTTTAATTTATTTGAATCATCGCGAGGTTGTTATTTTATAAAGTCAACAAATGTTATAAATTACTTGCCATCGAACAACATACCGCAAACATCGCTTGAATGTTTTCATCATTTTCCAAATCCGAATCTGTGATCTGCGGTTCTTCTTTGGGATCCTGTTCTCCTTTGATCTTTTCCATCATCTCCTTTACAACATGTTCTGCATCAATCCTGCCTTGCATGGTACGTACGCCTAAGCCCATCATTGTTTCGAATAATTTCTCCACCAACTCTTGTGTGGTTTTGATGTCTTGCATGCATATAAATGTCTTCCACATTTTTTTTGATACATCTGTTCCGGTTCGGATCTGTTCTCCAATCATCCGATAAATTTCCAATTCTACCTCGCCCTCGCTAATACCATACACTTTTGCTACCCGCTTGATCATATTTTCCATTTGCTTTTACCCCCTTATTATTATCATGTGGATTTCCAACACTGACATTATAGCAAACTTCATTGTCGAAACACGCCGAAACCTGTCACTGTAACGAAAAAAATCCGCAGAAATGAAAATTTCTGCGGATTTGTGCCATGTTCTGTCAAATTTTCTTTATTTGGCGCATTTTTTACGGTAAAATCAAATGTTTTTACCTTTTTTCAAACATTGCATCAGATAGATTGCGCGTGCATGGCAATGGTTTCAAAAAAGAAATTTCTAAATCAATTAAATCGCCCACAAGCGGCCGCACTCTGTCCACACCACCGTTTTTTGCACATCACACGGATGAGGCAAAAGAACCGGCGCACGCAATGTAACCTTTGTGCCGAAAGCAAGTCCCCCCGGGGGCAACAACAACGTTCCCATCGCCACATCTTCGCCATCAAAACGCACGCGAGCGCGAATCCACCCGTCCAGAGCACCGGCCGAAAGATTTTCTTTTTCCGCGCATGTGCCCTCATCGGACGCCGGTTGACGTGTGATATCGAGAATGACCCACGCACCCATCCCTTGTTTCATTGGTTCAAAACGTACAGAGGAAAAACGAAGTTGGGCATACCATATTTTTTCCGATTCAGCCAAAACAGTTGTCCTCTCCGTATCCTGTTGTGGTACCGGAACTATACGCTCCGCGGTCTCCATGGCCTTTTGCGCCGCCTGATTGTACTGCGTCACAAGATTTTCATCCGGTGCCGTATATCCCGTGCGGCGAAGCAATAAATCCCCCAAAAGCGCACAAGCGGTATCATCCTTCTCCGCGGGCAAACATCGTTCTGCTGCCGCAGCAGTCTCCGAAATCCATGCAGCCTGTGCCGCCGTTTTATCTTCCCGGTCAAGCGCCGCGATTTGTTCCAATTCCTTTGCACCCGATGCAGACAGATCCTCTTCACGATCCTTATCCAGTGCAAACACCTGACCAACGGACAACAGGTCCCGATAATCGCGTCTTTGTAAGAAAAACAAGACAAAAAACACAACGGTTCCGGCCACACACACAATTGGAACCCCGATCGGCAAAGGAAGAAAAAAGAGTACCACCGACGCGCATAAAAATAGCAGTGCGGACACAAACAGACGCATGGTGCGCCGCCACGCCGCACGCAAATCAAGCGAATAGGAAAGGCCATATGCAGTCAGGTGCGGACACAACAACGCACAGCGCTCAGACAAACGGGAAAGAAAAAAATTTCCCTCTCTGTCGTCTCGAAACGCAATGGTACGCTTGGGCTGTTTTGCACAATGCAAGCACACCGTCAGCCGCTGCTGATCGTCGCGTCTAACACGCAGCGAAACCACATCATCCAGCGAAACCGTAACGATTTGCGTCTGAGCCGGGTCGCTGCCCCCCCGTACAGGAACCTCATATTCCAGCCGTTGGGGATACAACCGATATCGTATTCCGAAACAGCCATTGTGTGTCGCCAGCAATTGATCCCACATTTTTTACTCCCGCATTTTCCCAATCGCGTTGCAAAGCACATTTATCAACTTTATAAGACAAAAAGTCGATGATAACATAAACCTTAACGAATGCCCAAAATCCGTCGGTGCGCCTTTTGCAAAACGGAACGATCGTTGGCAAACAATAATTTTTTCCTCGCCTCTTCGTATGGCACCAACCATTTGCCAAAAATTTCATTGGGGCCCAAGGTAATCTCACTGTAATAATTGAACTCTGCGATGCAATATACCGCTTTTTTGTGAATCACACCGCAAAGCATATAATCATATTCTTCACGAAACGAAATATCCGGCGTAATCGCCAGTCCTGTTTCTTCCCGGATCTCCCGTACAATGGTCTCCATCTCATTTTCGCCGTATTCCATGTGTCCTTTCGGAAATCCGATGTGTCCGGACTGGTTGCGGATCAACAGGTAATAGATCTTTCCGCCATGCTTGGCATACAAAACCGCACCACAGGACTTTTCCTGCAAACAGTACATACGGGTTTGCGGCCAATCCTCTCTTGTTCCCAACAACGCCTTGATATCTGGTTCAAACAACATGACATCTTCCGGCACCGCGACAAAGTGCGCAACGGGAAAGGCAGGTCTTGCGGCGGGGACAGGCAGCAACACCGCAATAATTTTGCCGTGTGTCATCGGAGGTGTGTTTTCGCGCTGCAGTACATATACCTTCGGTGCAACGGTTCCGTCAAACGGCACACAAAGGGTACCGCTTGACACACAGAATCTTCCGGCATTACAACGCTCGGTCACGGCAGTTTCCGATGCCAACACCGGCACGGTCTTGCCCAAAATGTTTCGATACCGGCAGACATCTTTTCTTGCCCCGTCAAACAATACCAACCCCTCCTTTCCGCCATTTTTTGCAACGTTACAAACCTTTTATAACGTTTGGGACATCATTTCAATACATTCTTTTCTTTTTCTTATCAATCGAAAATACGGCAAGTTTTCCGACGCTGTTTTGGTTGTTGGCGAGCGACAAAAAACAATTCTGTTACATGGAGCACCATACAGATATTCTGCAATTATAAGACAAATACATTACCTTATCATTATAACACATTTCATGTGTTGTTTCAAGTCTTTTCCATCGCGCAGCGCACAGGTACGTCTCACTTGCATTTCCAGACATGCTGTGCTAAAATAGAGTTCCAAGCGCAGTATCAAACAAACTTGATCAAACAGAAAGGCGACATTTTATGGCAACATTGCACTGGCGTGGCAGCACGCTGCTCGGCCCCGTGCCTCCCGCCATGGTCACTGTAAAAGATCCCGCCAAAAAAAGCGGCGGTAACATTATTACGGTCGCATGGACAGGTATCATCAACACCCATCCGCCCAAAGCTTATATTTCTGTCCGACCACAGCGGTATTCCTATCGTCTGCTGTGTGATACGCGCGAATGCATCATCCATCTCACCACGCGCGCCTTGGTACAGGCTGCCGATTTTTGCGGCATGCATACAGGCGCCAAAATGGACAAATTTATGCGCTGTAATCTCACCCCGGTACCTGCCGAAACGGTTGATGTACCACGCATCGCGCAGTGCCCGCTCGCGCTGGAATGCCGCATCACGGACATTCATCCGCTTGGTAGCCATGATATGATGCTGTGCGATATTGTGACGGTTGACGTGGACGAAGCATTGCTGGATAAAAAAGGCAAACTGCATTTAGAACGCGCCGGCATCTGTGGCTTTTTACACGGAACATATTACGCACTGGGAGAGCGTGTCGCCTCATTTGGAGATTCCGTCAGAAAACCAAATCGTACCAAAAAACAAACACAATCGTTTCGCCACATAGACAAAAAAATAAGTGATAAAAATAAGAAAAAACCATCATAACACTGCCGTTATCCAAACGGAAAGGATCGAATATGGTACCATCTTCCCCGCTTGATGCACGGCTGCGCACAGTTGCTGCGCTTGTCCGGCCACACAAGAAACTGGCAGACATTGGCAGTGACCACGCCTACCTTCCCATTTTTCTGTGTCGGGAACATATCATTCCCGCCGCCATTGCCACCGACATTCATCGCGGTCCCCTGCGTCGTGCGCAGCAACACATCCACAAAGCACAACTGGATGCATATATTCAAACAAAACTGTGCGACGGTTTTCAAACGCTGGAGGATGACGAATGTGAAGAATTCGCCGTGTGCGGGATGGGCGGTGATTTGATCGCACGTATGATCGACGACGCTCCCATGCTGCAAAATCCCGCATTGCATCTGATTTTACAACCCATGACCGCACAGAGCGCTCTGCGCACATATTTGTGGACGCATGGGTTTGATATTGTACAAGAACGGCTTTGCCGCACCGATCGGATCTATCAAGTCTTTTCCGTGTTTTACACCGGGAAAAACAGTACATATACACCATTGGAACAACTCATCGGCAAATACCACCTCACAAATCCCCTTGATCCGTTGCTGCCCTGCTTTTTGGCATGGCAACGCAAATTTGTCGCTGCACGCATGGCAGGCAAAGCGCGCGGCGGCGTACCGCATGACACAGAGCAAACACTGTTGGAAGAATTGGATGCATTCCGTGCGACATTGCCTTCCAACCTTGACAAATAACATTTCCGACGTGAAAGCAAAAGTTATATCTTTCTCATTTTTATGTTGCTTTTGCTGCCGTTCTCATGTTCTTTGTTTGCATCATTATTTCATACATGATATGCGATCAAATGATTTGTTCCACACGATCTTCGTGGATAAAACGAAACACTTCGATCATCAGACAAATCTTTTTTCACTGTTTGAACAAGATAAAATAAATAACGACAAGGAAATACAAATAATACAAATCAAAGCGCATGCGCAAACAAATAATCAAAGCCGCGATGTTCTGAAACATCCGGCCAAACGATACGATATAAAAGGATGGATATTCCATGGCATTTGATGCGGGTATGATGGCAGCTATTGCAGCAGAACTGCAACAAACGATCATCGGCAGTAAAATTGAAAAAATCTATCAACCCGGCAAGGACGAGATCGCCCTGTGTCTGCGTGGTGTCACGCGGCGACTGATGGTCAACGTCTCAGGTGACCGACCGCGCGTGTGCTTGACCAAACTGGTGCGTGAAAATCCGCAAGTTGCTCCCATGTTCTGTATGCTGTTGCGCAAACATTTGAGCGGCGCCGTACTTCGCGAGGTGCGCCAAGAGGGATTTGAACGTGTGCTCCGCTTCAAATTTGAGACGCGGGACGAAATGGGCTATCCCTGCACACGATACCTGATCTGCGAGATCATGGGAAAATGGTCCAATCTGATGTTTTGTAATGAAGCGGATAAAATTCTGGCTGTCCTGCGTCCGGTTGACTTTACAACCAGCCAAAAGCGACAGGTTCTTCCGGGAATGACGTATACACTTCCTCCCGCACAAGATCACAAAACGAATCCGCTCCAAGAAACACAGGATTCCTTTCTGCAACGTTTGCGTGCCGCGCAAGATATGCCGACGGATCGCTTCTTACTCTCCGCATACAGTGGTTTTTCTCCGCTGACCGCACGGGAAATATCGTTTCAGGCTTGCCTGGATGTTTCCCGACCAGCAAACGCATGTGATCCCATTTTGTTATACCAATCATTTTCCCGTGTCGTACAATATATTACCTCCCAGCATTTCACCCCTGTTCTTTTGCGTGACGAAACGAGAAACGTGACGGAATACAGTTGGTTTGAGATCGCACAATACGGCCTACATGCATCGTGTGAACACTGTACGGATTTCGGCTCGCTACTTGACGCCTTTTACGAAGAAAAAGATCGCACTTCCCGTCTGCATCAGCGTGCAGGAGATCTCTTCAAATTACTCAGCGCCGCACAATCCCGTTTGAGCCGTAAATATAACATCCTCAAAAAGGAACTGGCCGACACGGAAAATATGGAAACGTACAAACGGTACGGGGATTTGATCACCGGAAACATATACTGTCTTTCCCGCGGGATGGCAAATGCGGATCTGACCGATTGGTCCGATCCCGATCAGCGGCAAGTCCGCGTCAAATTGGACGTCCGACTCACACCTGCGCAAAATGCACAGCGATATTATAAAAAATACAACAAAGCCAAGACGGCGCAAACCATGCTCCAAACACAGATCAAACACACCGAGGAAGAGTTAACATACCTGGATACGGTATTTGACGCGCTTTCGCGTGCGCAAAGCAGCACAGACCTTGACGAGATCCGCGAAGAGTTGGAACGTACCGGCTACGCCACACGCAAAACGCAAACCAAGAAGACCGCCACACGAAAACAGTACCATCCCATGGAATTTGTCACCGATGAGGGATATACCGTTCTATGCGGAAAAAACAACCTGCAAAACGAATATATCACGCATACGCGTGCCGATCGGCACGATTGGTGGTTCCACGTCAAAAACGCACCGGGCGCGCATGTCATTCTTGTCACAAACGGACAGGAACCGGATGCTTTGAGCTTTACCCAAGCAGCGACGATCGCTGCCACCTATTCCGGCAGAGGCGAGGGAGAAGCGAAGCACATCACTGTGGATTATACACAGGTGCACAATCTCAAAAAAGTGCCGGGCGCAAAACCCGGCATGGTGATCTACCACACCAATTACGCCGCATATGTCACGCCCGATCCCGGCTTGTGCGAGCGGCTGCGTGTAAAATAACGGCACACGCCACGAAAGTAAACATTTGTATGCGGCGTGAAAAGAAAGGAGCCCGATTTATGGCACCCAGAGAAAAGCAAAGCAAAAAAAATTCTTCGCAAACATCTGATCTGAAACATGCCAAACTGGATCAAAGAATGCGAGAAAAGAGCCTGCAAACGCGTGATGGTAAATCCAAACGCAAACGAAGCATCGTTGTGATCTGTTGTATCGTCGTTCTCTGTGTCCTTGCCGCCATCGCCGTGCTGTGGTCCATGCAACAACGTAGTAACAAAAAAGATCAGAGCGATCAAACCCCGTCGGCGCAAACCATGCAAACTGCAGATCCGGCAGAAACACAAGCGCCGGCCGAAATCCCCGTCTCATATGTCAATCCGCTCACAGGAGAGGCTTGTGATGCCGCGCTGCTGCAAAAACGGCCGGTGGCAGTGATGATCAATAACATTTACACATCATGGCCGCAATTTAACACCTCTCGTGCCGATATCATCTACGAATGCGAGGTAGAGGGCGGACTCACACGTCTGATGGCCATCTATTCCGACATCGAACAAATCAAAGATTCGATCGGATCTGTGCGCTCAGCGCGGGAATATTATCTCGATTTTGCCGCAGATTTTGACGCCTTATTTGTGCATGCCGGCGGTGCAGACACGGCATACATTGAAATGCGCGCACGCAACACGGAGCATCTGGACGGCGTCAACGGCGGTGTAGAAGGAAAATATTATGTGCGTGACCCACGTCGATCCTATTTGTCTTATGAGCATCAACTCTGTATTACAGGGGAAAACGTCATTGCAGCAGCCACAGAAAAAGGGCTGCGCACCACTGCCACGCCCAACTATGCTTACCCGTTTCATTTTGTTTCAGGGGGACAGGACCCAACGGCAGCGGGACAGACGGCAAACGAGGTACAAACACCATTTTCTGCTGTAAGTGGTTCATTCACTTATGACAGCGCCACACAAAAATATTTGCGGTATGAATACGGTGTGGCACAAACCGATGCACTCAATGACGATGTACAACTCGCATTTGACAACATTGTGATTATTTTCTGTCCATACAGCTATACGGGTGATGCCAAAGGACACATTGAAGTGCAGACAACGGGGAGCGGCGAGGGATACTATATCAACCACGGAAAAGCGGTTCCGATCACCTGGAGCCGTACAGAACATGACGTCCCCATGACTTTGCTAACCGCCAACGGCACTGCGTTGGAAATGAATCCCGGTAAGACATTTGTATGTGTCATGAACAGCGCCCGAAAAGCGGATGTCACCTTCGGATAACCCATCAAGTAGTATCTAATGTAAAACAACAAATCGGCAAATGTCAAAAAAGAAGGAAACAAAAAAGAGGGAACGATGAACACGCAAACAGACGCAAGTAAATTTGACGCGCAACAACATCCATACCAAACCACGCGGCTGTTTGACACACAGTCGCCGCCACTAGAAATGGAAGCAACGGTTCTATGCTGCACCTCCTTGGGCACGTTGACAAACGAACAAGCGCCGGGGGCACAATGGGAAATCGTACTTGATCGTACCGCGTTTTTTCCGTTGGGCGGCGGGCAAAACGGTGATAGGGGTTGGCTTGTACCAAGCGCTGCAAAATCCGATCAATCCCCGCACATTGACGCAGATACAAACATGTCCGGCATCATGAAACGTCCTTTGGACCGAATCGATCCCGCAAATGTGCCGTCCACCACAGGCGATTATGCGCACCGCAACAGGCTTAACAACGCTCACGAACTGACCACGCTCGCTTGTTGTTTTACCGATTCTGACGATCTACTTTCTTTGGAACAACCAAACGACGTTGAAAATCTCCAAGCATGCAACGATCCCAATACCGCTGTTGTGTACAACACCATTTGCGTGGGGCAACAAATCATACACCTGACCGACAAACCGCTTGCGGTGGGAACTGCTGTTCACGGCGTCATCGATATCGTGACACGAAACGATCGCGCGCAAAACCACACCGCAGAACATCTGCTGTGCGGCATTATCCACCGTCGTTTTGGCTATGACAATGTCGGTTTTGCGTTAAATGACCGCTTTCTCACCATGGACATTGACGGAGTGCTCGATGACGAACAACTGCGGCAGGTGCTGCAAACGGCAGCAAAAATCATATTGGAAAACCGCCCGGTCCAAATTTTGTATCCGGACGAAAACACGGCAAAACAACTGCAATATCGATCAAAAAAAGAGGTTGCGGGACAGCTTCGATTGGTGCAAATCGATGGGGTAGACCTTTGCGCCTGTTGTGCACCTCATGTTGCCACGACCGCCGCCATCGGTGCAATCAGCATCATTGACGCCATGCATTACAAGGGTGGGATGCGTCTCACCGTGCTGGCAGGCGTACGTGCCATGCGTGAGTTATATTTTCTTGAAACATGCAATCACAGTATTTCCCGCCTGCTTTCTGCCAGTCCTTCGCAAACGTTGGCAGCGGTGCAACGGCTCAAGGCGGAAAACGAACAACTAAAACAACGATTGGCAAAGCAAAAAGAACAATTGGCACAGGCCGTTGTCGCCGCCACCGATCCCGCGCAAAAGGACATCTGTATTGTTGCACCCGATGCCGATCCGGCTCTGTGCCGACGGATATCGGAATTGTTGTGTCAAACTCATAAGGGAATCTGTATCGTTTTGGCTGACACCACCGATGAGAAAAAAGCCGAAATAACGTCCACACAATCCCAACCCGAACAAAGCAGCAAACATGCGAAAAACGCGGAAAATCAAACAAACGACGCACAAAAAAACGGTTGTCGATACATCATTTCTGCCCAACAACTCCCACTGCGAAAGCTGCAAGCACCGCTCACCACGCTGTTCGGCGGTCGTGGCGGTGGGAATGACCGTTGTCTGCAAGGAATGTTTTCACGTTATGCCACACAAATCAATGACTTTTTTGCAAACAAAGACGCATGGACGCAATTGTACTGCCATCTTTGATTTGTTTTTTTGCTATGCTCTTTGTGTTATCAAACATCCGATGGCCAAAAAATTTCCCTGTCAACGGAAAAGATAAGACAAACACCCGCATAATGTAATAAACCAAAAGAAAAAACACCGCAGCAACGCGATGATTGAACAAAAATGTGAAATATCGGAAGTCGAAGGAATATGACTTCCGATATTTTTATTTTTTATTTAATTTTTGTTGACATATCGTTTCTTTTGTGTTATAATTTTAATGCAATATCAAAACGAGAAAGGGGGTCTTTTGTCTTTGTTACAATACGCAAAATATCTCCTCCTCTTTATTCTTTTGTCCGCATATCAATTGGCAACATCTGCATGTTTTCGTTTGATTGATCAGCGGACACAATCTTTTTTTGAGCTGGGGAGAAACGCACTGATCATAGCTTTGATACAGTTTGTTGTCTTTGGATTGCTGGTATTGTGTTTTCGTCGGAAACGTGCATTTATTTTCATGATGATTCTGCATTATTTTATCACCATTAGTCTTTCCTGGCTGCTTTTGCCCTATTTGGATCACGATTTGGCTATGGAAGGATACCGCCACTCGGATTTTGTGTTAAATTATACCATCTCCTATTTGGTTTTAGGGATTATTATACTGTTATTTGCCATTCGACATATTATTTCTCCCACGCAGGGTCATCTTTTATCAAGGTTTTCTGAAACAACAAATAAAAAGAACGCCCATGTAGACAACGATACACAAATGCACACACAAACGCAACAAAGCCCCCTTGAAACGCAGCAAACAGAACAAACACATGCCGGTGACAGATCAACGGGGCGTGCACTCGGAGAAAAAACGGAATACATGGAAAAAGAATAAAAACATAGATCGATCCTGATGTACACATTTTTGAGAATATTTGCTGCATGGTACAGATCTCTGATATTAAAAACAGCCCTTTGCACTTCATTGTGTAAAGGGCTGTTTTATTTCTTTTGTCAACAAATTACATGTTACTTTCCTGTTTTTCCAAAACTTTACATGACTCAATTCGAGAAATGTTGCATTGCGACAACATCAAAAATTGTGTAAAGCAAAGTTGATACGATATGTTTGTATGAACACAAAGCAAGATGATCGATATAAAACAGAATCAAAACAAAAGCGTCAGTGTGCCCAGCATCATTGCAATGAGTCCCACTGTACCGGTCTTTGTCAATCGCTCACCAAAAAACAAGCGGGAAAAGAGAACCGTAAACAAAATACTGCATTTATCAACCGCGGAAACAGCACCGGCAGGGCCGCCCTGCAACGCTTTATAAAAACACAGCCAAGAAGCACCGGTGGCGATACCGGACAGACAAATAAAACCTAATTCGTTTCTGGGTACTGCCCGCAACGCACCGCCTTTGTTTGTCAGAGGGATCATTAACCACGCCATAAGCAATACCACCCCGGTACGCAGCGCCGTACCAAAATTGGATTCCACACCGACAATGCCGACTTTCCCCAAAATCGACGTCAGCGCTGCAAACACCGCAGATCCCACCGCATACGGCAACCAACGAAATGTTGCACGGCGTGCCGCGGTCTTGAGAACTTCGGCCGTATTCACAAGATCGGCTGTCTGTGCAGGTGCAGTTGGTTTCTCCGACACCCCATCCTCTATGGTACCTATCGTTTGCACCGATTGATTGAAAGAATCCTGAGAAGATTTCGCATTTTGCACCGATGTGTCTGTCACAGATACGGTCGGCATGCATGCAGCAGTTCGTTTTTCGGAGGACGGTATTGATTCCTGCGGTTGGGAATTGGTATCCAAACGTTCTTTCTGTGACGCGCTGCTGTCCATTGTATGTTGTGCCCCTTGCTGTGTTTCCGGCGCATGTGAATCTTTGTGTTTGTTTGACCCCAGGTCCAACATCAAAAAAGTACCCACGGCAAGCAATACAACTCCAAACCCCTTCCACCATGTAAAAGGCTCCTGCAAAAACAGAAACGAAAACAACACGGTGAGCACGGTACTTGATTTATCAACCGCCATAACCGGATTGATGCGTCCCAACTGCAATGCCCGAAAATAACACAGCCAGGAAGCGCCCGTACAAATCCCGGATAAAATCAAAAAACACAACGTCTTCCCACTTGGCAGTGAGAGCTGCGTGCGGGGGGTAACCAAACATACCATCAGCCATGAAAACAGTAAAACCACAACGGTTCTAATGGCAGTTGCGACCGTGGAATCTGTCCGTTTGATGCCGCATTTTGCCAAAACAGCCGTCACCCCTGCAAAAAAAGAGGAACCCAACGCATATAATATCCACATTTGTCAACCCTCATTTCTGTCTTGCGTTCGATGCTTTGTATATGAAACGATGAATGATTTACTTGATGTGCCATCTTATCTTGGCTGGTCGCCAATTTTTATGCTGTTTGGTTGTTGCACCGTTGCATTTGAAAATACCGCGCGCATATTTACCATGCGCGCGGTTATGTTGAAAATCACAATTGATCCTGCTCAATTTGCAGGGTATGAAAAAGGAAAAGATCTTTATTGAGAAACGAAATACGTCTGATCAGCACATACCAAATGCCCAAATGCCGAAGACCGTTGTCACAGTCATTTAAGTTAGGCGTGTTCTTTCAACCAGTTCTCAGCTTTTTCCTTAGACAGACGTTTGAGATCCTCTTTGGGATATTTGGAAGATGTACCGCCGTTGACATACAGAAAATATTTTCCCTCTTCGGTCTGATACAGTACCTCCTCATACCCTTCCGGCTCACCAAATGCGCCGACCGTTACTTTTTTGACCTCTTTGGAAGCATCGGTGTCATATGTAACTTTGCAAATAACTTTTTTCATGTTTGACTCCCCTTATTTATATAAATTTTTTTTGCATACAAAAATAAGTCAAAATCCTTGCTCTCCGAACAACTTGATTATAGCACAATCCTATGTCTGTGACAAGATACCATAGAAAAATCCATGTGGAAACCACGTAAAACCGTACCCGCTTTTTCACCAAGATACGACGCAAGTACGCCGCTTTCAACGATGGTCATCACACAGATCTCCGAATACGATATTAAAATCCGATGTATTGTTTTGTTACATTTTTACAAGATACATGCGAAATAGGCCGGTTCTGTTTGTGAAAAAAACATGACGAAAAAGGATTGACAAATGCAAAAAAACATGATATGATTGTTGACAGTAGGACAAAGACGTTCCCGGGAAGCGTCTTTGTCCTTTTTTATTTTCAGATTTTACTTGCGTTTGAGGAGGTTGTTTGTTTTGGAATTTTCTTTGATTGACACCCTATGGGTCTTCCTCGCGGCAATTTTGGTATTCTTTATGAATCTGGGATTTGCCAGCGTGGAAGCGGGCTTTGCACGGTCCAAAAATACCGTCAACATCCTGTCGAAAAACTTCATTGTTTTTGCCGTTTCCTCTCTGGGATTTCTGTTGCTCGGCTGGGGATTGATGTTCGGTGGTGACAATCCTGTGATCGGAACCCAACATTTGTTTATTTTGGGCAATCAGGATCTTTCTTTTTATAATGAGACGTTGACATCTACAGTGCCATTCTGGGGAAAATTCTTCTTCCAGTTGGTTTTCTGCGGCACGGCAGCCACGATCGTATCGGGTGCTGTGGCAGAACGTGTAAAATACGTTTCTTTCATCATTTTTTCCTTTGTCCTCACACTTGTCATCTATCCGGTGGTAGGGCACTGGATCTGGGGCGGCGGTTGGCTCGCTGACCTGGGATTCAAAGATTTTGCAGGAGATGCAGCCGTGCACTCCGTCGGCGGTTGGGCCGCGCTGGCCGGTGCCATGTTGTTAGGCCCGCGTATCGGAAAATACGGACGGGACGGCAAACCGCGCGCCATCCCCGGACACAGCATGTCGCTGGCTGTCATCGGACTCTTTGTGTTGTGGCTGGGATGGTTCGGATTTAACCCCGGTTCCACTATGAGTTTCCAAAATCCTTCCGACATTTTCCACATCTTGATGACAACAAATACTTCTGCCATTGCAGCCGTTTTGACCTCCACCATCACATCGTGGATCGTGATGAAAAAACCCGATCTTGGTATGACAGTCAACGGATGTCTGGCAGGCTTGGTTGCGGTGACCGGCGGATGCGCTTATTTTTCCGTTGAAATCTCCCTGCTGATCGGTGCATTGGCCGGCGTTCTTGTGGTACTTGCGGTTTCCTTCTTTGATCGCCTGAAAATCGATGACCCGGTGGGTGCAACCGCGGTGCATCTGTGCTGCGGCGTCTTCGGTACCATTTGCGTGGGATTGTTTGCACAAAGCGGTGTGACTTCTCTGTCTACCGTTGACGGATTATTCTTCGGCGGCGGGTTCGGCCTTTTGGGAATTCAGCTGCTGGGTGTCGTGGCAGTTGGTGCATTCACCTTTGTTTCTTCTTCGCTCGTTTGGTATGTTCTGAAAAAGACGATGGGCATTCGTGTCTCTCGGGAAGAAGAAATCCAAGGATTGGATATCGGCGAACACGGAAACGTGGCTTATCCGGATTTCGCGCTTGTGTCCGATATCACACAAGATACGGACGACGATACAAGCGTCGAAACCACTGTGCCTGTACAAACACCGGTCGCGTCAACGGCACAAATGCAAGCGTCGGTACCGGTCGAGCACAATGAGACACCCGGTGTAAAACTGACCAAGGTAACCATTGTTGCCAACCAAAACAAATTTTCACAGCTGCAGGAAGCATTGGATCATTTGGGCATTACCGGTATCACGGTAACCAACGTCTTTGGATACGGAATTCAGAAAGGTCATCCTTTATACTTCCGTGGCGCGCCCGTTTCCTCCAGATTGCTGCCTAAAGTGAAAATTGACATTGTTGTTTGTGAAGTTCCGGTGGATGTTCTGGTGCAAACCGTACAAAATACGCTGTACACCGGAAACATTGGTGACGGTAAAATCTTCATTTACGACGTAGAAGATGTCATTAAGATCCGGACAGGAGAACATGGCAGAGATGCCTTGCAAGATGCAGAATAACCTTCGTGTTGATATGCATTTTCACACGCATCGTTTCCTCTTTCATATCTTTTGACAAATAAAAAACAACCACCGCTGGGAATGAAATATTTCCAGCGGTGGTTGTTTTTTGTTTTACGTGGTATGGTCTTCTACTAAAAATGTTTTTTCATGTAAACCATTGGAAAAAAGAAAAGAGACGTTGTTCATACAAAAGCATTCGAATCAGAAATACAATCGGTCCTTTTATTTGTCGTATAAACAATTATTCTTTGGGCATATCCTTTTTGCTGCGCACCATAAAAGCGTTGGGTAAAATACGACCGACCTCGGGATTCCAGGAACAGTTTTTGGTGGTCAATTTCCCGTTATAAGCGATACAGCTGCTGGCACCGCCGTCACAACAAGAAGCATTGATCATCTGATAATCTTCCAAAATATCTGCCAAATCACCGACGGTACAACCGATGGACCAAGTCGGGTCACGTCCGTCAATCACCAAAAACGCAATCACGCCGTCGGCGCGTTGGGCAATAGCCGTACGCGGCTGCAAACCATATCCGTCCGATCCTTCTACTTGGCGAACACCATCCGCAATCAAGACCGGATAAAATTGAATCCCATCTCGAATATTGCCGTATTCCGACCAATTTCCGATACTACCAACCACAAGCTTGTTTTCCGTTGTGAGCACCAGGCTGTCATAGGATGGGATAAAATTACCCCAAGCCTCTCCTTCGGAATAGCTCAGTCCGAGCAACACGCCGCCGTTGCCGTTGCCATCCGCGTCGTTAAAACCGCTGGCATTGGTTGCAGCAACCGCGCCATATACTTCCATCATATCCAAAATACGCATGCCGGTTTCGCCTTTGTAAAGCGTTGACCCCAAAAACACGCGTGCAGGATCATCCACCAGCAAGATCTGACCGCGATAGCCATTGCCGACGATCTCCGAGATAACAATTCCCTCTTCCAGATCATTGACCAGCACCGTGTTTCCGGCATAATCTTTTCCGCCCACCGTCAGATTTTTTTGATCCAATGGGTCATCGTTTTTGTCAACCACAATCGTTGTATCAGGTGTTTCGTTTTGATTGCCGTCCACCTTATGCAAACTGTCTCCGCCCCCGGTAGTATTGGACTGTGTGGAAAATCCGTCCATCACCTGTTCGATCACCGACTGCGGAAAAAGCATCTCTGCGAGCCAATGATGTCTGCCTGTATTCATCGCCGTTTCAATCCACATGGTACGACACCATACAAACAGAGGGATATTGGAAAAAGCCAGCAACAAATATAAGACTGCCATCACCAAAGCGATACTGACCGGAATCAAAACACGCTTTCGTCTCCGTTTTTGCCTTTTACTGGTGCGTGCATGCGGCGTTTCCGTCACGCCGCTGCGACTGCGCCGGCGCGCGACGGCGCGCTGAAATGCCAATGCATCACTCTGTTGCTCTGTTCTTTGCTTGTTCATCGGGATAGTCCGTCCTTTCCGCCCCGGGGGCGCAAAACCGCAAATGATTTTCAATCTTCTCTCAGGTATCTTCGCCGTGCGTCAACCTCATCAAATTTTCGATATCACCGGGCCGATCCGGTATAATCCGACATTACATTGCGTCGTTTTGTGCGGTTGCAACGGCGCTGCCGGATTTGATTCGTTTTTTACCGATGAAATAAATCAGCTGGGGAATCATGTATGACATTGTCGAAACAATTTGATATAGTATAACATATATTTGTGAACCCGTCTATTCTTTTTTGAAAAAAATGTACGTAGCCGAACAAACTCACTGATTTCTTCCCCATTGATTCTCGGCAATGTATAAAAAAACATATAAATATCATATAGAGAAGTGCATACCCAAAGTTGGTGCCGTGCGTGATATCGTTACTTTCAACTCTCTTTTTTGTGATATATCCACAAATATTTTCGATCTTATTTTGAAAAACCATATACAAAATACAAAAAATATGATATAATAAAGCTGCGAAAGAAATTTCGTTTTTATCGTCCCCGCTGCCGGTAAAATCATACCGGTGGTAATTCTGGCAAGTAAGGAGCGATTTTGATGAAAGTAACAGTCAACGGAAAAAAAACACGCGTCACAGATGATATGAGAGAAAACGCGGAAAAGAAAATGGCGAAGTTTGACAAATTTTTCAATGACGACGCCACAGCCGTTGTTTCCTACTTCCACACCAAACATACGGAGGGGGTCGAGTTTACCGTCAAAGACCACGGCACCGTCTACCGCTGCGAAGTGGAGGCGGATACGTATCGAAATGCAGTTGACCGTGCCGAAGACCGATTGGAGGGGTTAATCCGCAAAAATAAAACGCGACTGGAAAAACGTTTGCGTGCGGGTGCGTTTGACAGCTATCCCATGGATGAGCCATATGAAGAAGAGCCGGAATTTCGGATTCGTACCAAAGAATTTTCCGTCAAACCCATGAGCACGGAAGAAGCGATTTTGCAGATGAATTTGAGCGAACATAATTTCTTTGTATTTGTTGATGAAGCAACCGGTCAAACCAACGTGGTATACAAACGGAAAAACAATGAGTACGGTTTGTTATTGCCGCTGGTTGACGATGCACGATAACGTTTGTATATCTCATCTCTGAAAGCAAACCGCATTGTAACAAATACACCCCGTCCATGGGCGGTGAGATCAAAAATTTTTATGAGGGACGACGTATTGCCGTCCCTCTGTTTGTTTTCTGAACACTGCGCGCTGCATGACGGGGCTTTCACAAATACATATCAACAATCCCGTTTTGTTGCCTGATGATCCGTTATCGTTTCCGATCGGAACGATATCTCGACTGTTCACCGCACTTTTTCAGCATCTTACATACACTTGACAGAAATCATCATCTGCGATAAGATAGATTGCAAGATCCGTTATCGTCGTCAAGCAGTGCAGAGCACTATCTATACGATCTATCAGAAAGGAACGCCGTTACATGAGTGAATATGCATTTGACCGCACGCAACGCCTATTGGGCAAAGACGGAATGGAAAACCTCAAAAAAAGCCATGTGGCGGTATTCGGCATCGGCGGGGTAGGCGGCTATGCCGTGGAGGCGTTGGTACGCAGCGGAATCGGTGCTCTGACGCTGGTGGACCATGACCGCGTGGAAGCGAGCAACCTGAACCGTCAAATCATCGCGCTGCACTCTACCTTGGGCCAGTATAAAGTCGATGCAGCGGCAGCGCGTGTTTTCGACATCGCGCCGCATTGCCGTGTCAGCACCCATCGTTGCTTTTTTCCCGAAAAATCCGAAAAAAATGCGCAAACATTCGATTTTTCCGAATATGATTTTGTCATCGATGCCATTGACAGCATCAAAAGCAAGGTTTTGCTGATTGAAACATGTATCCGTGCCGGGACTCCGATCATTTCCTGCATGGGCGCCGGGAACAAGCTGGATGCAAGCGCGTTTCGTGTTTGTGATTTGGCCAAAACAAAAGTCTGTCCGCTGGCGCGTGTGATGCGGCGAGAATTGAAACGGCGCGGTATTGTCCATCTGCCTGTCGTCTATTCCGAAGAGCCGCCGATCAAACCGGCCAAACAGAATACCCAAAATCAAACACTGCAAATGATGTATCAGCAACAACATCAAACCGATGTTCTCTCAAATATGCACACGGCAGAATCGGCAAAAACAAACGACAACGACGAAATATCTTCCAAACGGAATCCCCCGGGATCTGTTTCGTTTGTTCCCGCAGCCGCAGGATTGTTACTGGGCGGAACCGTTGTGCGGGCATTGGCGAATCCCGATTTTTTTCTGCCCGGCCGTGAAGCGTTTTAAGAATATACCTTAAAAATGTGGAATAGAAAATTTAACTCCCAGTCATTTTCATAGTAACATTCTGTAAAAACAGCGCAGGGCGCACGTGAAATCACGTGCGCCCTGCACCTTTTTGTTTTGCCGATATTCCCTATCTGCGGCAGTGCTGTCGGCACTTCGACCGCTCCCGGTGCGCCGTCTCATCCCCGCTTGGGGGTGAAACACACACCGCCTCGTGATCGACAAAACATCCGTTTGAAACAAGCATTCAAAGAAGAACCGTTTCTTTGATCTAAATCTAAGTTGTTCTCACACAGTGACCGTTTCCCATTCGAGCGCCGAACAAGGTCCCTGCATCACTGTGAAACGCATTGCATCATTCCATGCCCAGCTCGAGAATGGTGCGCAAAATCTGTGCAACCTGTCCGCGAGAACAAGCACCTCTTGCCGCAAGCATGCCGTCTGAACCGGTGATCACGCCTGCCTGTACAAATACCTGCATCGCCTCTACGGCATAGTCATCAATGGCTGCACCGTCCGGGAACTGATCCAAAATGGTTTGGTCAATGCCTGCAACCATTTCCTGGTATTCCTCTTCGGTCATTTCGGATACCATGTAACGGTAAAACATGGAGACAAATTGCTCACGCAGAATCTGCGAATCCGGTTCAAATGTCGTCGTCGTTGCACCGCTCACGATGCCGTGTTTATAACACCACTTGATTGCATTGATCGCCCAGTGATCTTCCGACACGTCCGTAAACGGAAGTTCTACGTCGCTCAGATCTTCTTCCGGATCTGCCAGCATCTGGTACATTGTCATCGCCATCTCGGAGCGAAGCATCGTGCCGTCCGGATCAAAGATTCCGTCTCCCTTGCCGGACATGATACCCAGATCTGTCATCATGGCAACGCCCGGTACATACCAACCGTCCGGATTCACATCGTTATAAGCATCCGTCAGCGGCAGCGGTTCAATATCAACATCCTCTTCGATGGTTGCGCCGCATTCGTCGCACACAATGTGTCCGACACCGTGGAAGTAATAACCCGGCTCAGTATCCACAACCAGTGTCCGTTGATCTTCCGGATGTTCACACGGAGCTGTCACTTCTGTCCAAACGGCGTATACCGTCATCGATTCGGTCGGTGTGATCTCGGTGACAACATCTTCTGCCGTTGCATCTGCGCTGAGTGCCCAGCCTGCAAAGATGTAGTTTTCTCTGGTCATCTCACCGGCACCCGGCAAGGTGTATGCTTCATTTGCATTTACTTCCGCTGCTGCCGGTGCGTTTTCACCGCCGTTGGCGTCAAACGTAACCGTCACAGGAACTTCAGGTGCTTCATAAACAATGTTCAATGCCGGATAAGTTTCCGCAACCATTGCATTGGAAACAGTCTGGAAGAAATCGCGTGCGGTTTCGGTGTAAACCGTTACCGTACAACCACCAGACAGATAACCCGCACCAAAGAATGCATCCAGCGCCACGCCGTTCGACGTCTCCACGCCTTCCGGTGCATCCGGGAAGTTCACACAAGCTTCAGGAATGGTAACATTCGAAAGATAGAACGGAGCAACGAATGCGCCATGTCCCAGCGTAGTCAATGTAGAAGGAAGTGTGATACTGGTGCCCTGACCTTCGCCCGGGAGCCAGCCGAATGCATATGCACCGATGTATTCAATACCCTCGGAAATCGTAATGCTTGTCAATCCCTGATCATATGCTACCAAATCTGCCACACCAACAACTCTTTGATCGTTGATGGTAGATGGAACAACGACTGATGCACCATATGCGCCCTTGTAGCCGGTGATTTCAATCGTGCCATCTCCGCGGCCGGAATCAGCATATTCCCAAGTGGGATCTTCCACGCCTTGCTGTACATAATTGATGGTATATGTATCCATGCCGAGTTCGGCATTTCTCGCATTACCGGCTTCCAAAGCAGCTTTTGCTTCTTCGGTATAACAAGTAACGGTCGCCGCGCCCGGTTCTGATATACTATTCCCATTGTCGCCCAGGCCGTAGAAGATTCCCAAACCGTTGTTCTTGGAACCACCCAGCGCACAATCATATTCGGGATCGTCCACAAAGTTTACGCACGCTTCGGGCAAATCTACATTTGTCAATGCATAAGCCAGCGCAAAGCAGTTGTCACCTACCGTGTTCAGTGTGGAAGGAAGTGTCATCGAGGTCATTTCATTGTTGAACATCACGGCGTCATCACCCAGATATTCAATGCCCTCCGAGATCACAAGGCTCGTGATTCCTTTTTGGTACAACGCGCCGTTGCCCAAACCAACGACTTTGTGACCGTTGATCTCGGCAGGAACCGTAACAGCACCTACACCGCCTTTGTAATTGGTGATTTCAATCGAGCCGTCACCGCGGCCGGCATCTATATAATCCCAGTTGGGATCTTCCGGTTCTGGTCCCGGACCCGGGTCTTCCTCACTTGTAACTTGGAACACACCGGCAGAAATTTCATCTACCGTTGCATTCTCTGCCACCGCACCGCGAATCTGTTCAAAGGATACGCCTTCGGGTGCTTGCGAGTAATCAAACGTACCACCTGTGATGGAACCTACGGTACCCTTGTTATCAAAGTTGTAGAACGTTCCGCCCGTGATCGAGGTAATGGTACCCTCGTTGCGAAGACCGATTTGGCTGCCTTCCGCGCCGATGGTCGCATCGGAAATCAGATCGATCACGCCGCCGCTCTTGACATCGACGGCCACGCCGGAGCTTATATTAGTCACAACGATGCCGTCTGTAAAGGACATATGGCCTTTGTTGATAACGACTGCCGCGTCGTCTTTGTTGCCCATCGCAGTGCCGGGGCCCTGGAATGTCAGGTCAAAGTCGTCCGCATTCAGCGTCACGAGATACCCGTTGGTAACGGTCCACATAAAGCCGCCGAACTGCGCATACAGCTTTTTGTTCAAGCCGGTGTAATTACCGTTGGCAATATTCCCTTCACTGCCGTCGTTCATGCTGCCGTCCATCCAAGTATTGGCGGTAGCCATGGTGTTTTTACCAAGCACTGCGTAAAACACATCGCCTGGGTATTCATCACGTGAAAGCCAATCACAGAACCAATCGCTGTTGTTTACCCAGTTGCCCGGGCCGTTGAGCAAAGCGCTCAGATACGGACTGTCTGTCCAGGTAAACGTCGCTTCTCCGATTTCATCGACAAAGAAGTGCCATCCACCCTCTGCTTCGTTGGTGTAGTCGTCCCAAGCGTTTGCCGCCGCCGACGACTGAAACACCGCTGCCGGAATCATCGACAGCAGCATCATCGCAGACAGCAGAATGCTGAGAACACGACGTTTTGTGGAATGTTGCTTCATGTTCATTTTTCCTCCTTGCTTTTTGAACTGCTTGTTTCAGCATTTTTATTGTATCATAAAAAAAAATGCTTGTCAAGACATACCTTTTGTGAAATATCACGGAAAACAAAACAAGTTGTTTCCCATTTTTCCCTTATTTTGCAAGGAATTTCACGTTTTTTCAAAACAAAATGTTCAAATATGAATTTCAAAAATAAAAAAATATTTTTGTGAAATCATGAATTTTTATTGATTTTTCATTTCAAGCACACAGTGTTTTCATATTCCCCGTCTCTGCATCCCCGTTTGCAAACCGCTGTCCCCATGGCCACGCCCGTTTCGGAGAAATACATCAAATGGATCATGTATCTGATTTGGCATTCGGAACAAATTCATTATAACACAAATCAACACCTGACGTCTGTAAAAGATTATGGAAATTGCGGTAAAATGATACATGGACCATCGCTCCGGCCCGTATTCGTGATGTTTCTGCCGAAGACGCGTCGGAACCATCGATCCATTGTTTGCTTTGTTGTTTCATCCGTTGTTTGATTCATCTGTGCCCCATTGTTTTTGATTCTTCCCTGTGCGATCATGGTTACTGCCGCGCCGATCACAACGCATGCCGAGACATCAAAACCCGGAAAAACGCTTGACGATCCGCTTCTTTCATATTATAATGTTAAAAGTATTTTATGGTGTACAGACAAGCCAAATAATCTTGTGCTTGTATTTGCGACACGTTGGAAATACTGGCAACAAAAATGTAATACAACAACACGGTGGAGGGAAGAACATGGGAACAAACATTTTGCCCCTTTGTGCGGGCATGCATGTTCAAATGAAAAAAAACCACCCCTGTGGGTGTGCGACCTTTCTCATTCTCCGTGCCGGGGCCGATGTGCGCGCCAGATGCACAAATTGCGGGCGGGAACTGATGATGGGACGAGTCAAATTTGAAAAAGCGGTCAAACGCATTTTAGATACCCCCCGGCAAACGTCTGAAAACAGTTCGCACGACATGCCGTCAAACAGTGACACAGACGACACAAACAGCGAAACGTCCCAATCACAAAGAAACATCCCCATGCCCAAATAGAGAGAAACGGCTCGATCGCTTGTTTTTCTTCGGGTCGGATCGCGCTTGTGTGCGTTTCACGCTGTGCCGTGCAGTCTGCGCGCCTGCGACGCTGCACGAACGGGGAACAGCGCTCCGGGTCGCACCACGATCAAACGAAACGCATTACCCTATCCCTCTATCCCCCTATACCATATCACCCTATCATCACCCCATACCCTATGGCCGGCCCTATCACCTATCATCACGACGTGGTTGGATCATTTTCTTGGAACACCAAACATCACACGATAAGAAAGCAGGAAATAACGGAATGGCAGAACACAACGGCATGATCGAACAGCTGCGAGATGCGGCGGCACGTGTTTCGGAAATTGAAAAACAGCTCAATGATCCGTTAAACAACACGTCCTATGCATCACTGCTGCGGGAATATCATCGACTCGTGCCACTATCTGAGCACTATCATACCGTGTGTGCGCTATATGATCGAAAACGACAAGCGGAAGAACTCGCAGCATCGGAAGAAAACAATGAATACAAGCGGATGGCTGCAGAAGAATTGGATGAGGTCAATCACTTACTCCAAGAACAACTGAATCAGGTACAGCAGCTTTTGCTCGTTACAGACGAAGACGATGAGCGGGATGTAATTGTAGAGATCAGAAGCGGCGCGGGCGGAGAAGAGGCCGCGCTGTTTGCCGCTGTATTGTATCGCATGTATCACATGTATGCGGACAAAAAAGGATGGCGCGTGGAACTGCTGGACACCAATGAGACGGAACTCGGCGGCTTTCGGTACATTTCTTTTTCTCTCTCCGGACAGCATGTTTTTTCCTATATGAAATATGAAAGCGGTGTACATCGTGTACAGCGCGTGCCTCAAACCGAAAGCCAGGGACGCATTCAAACTTCAACGGCAACCGTAGCCGTGTTGCCGGAAGTGCAGGAAGTAGAAATTCACATTGATCCCGCCGATATCAAAATGGAAACATACCGCAGTTCGGGCGCGGGCGGACAACATATCAACAAAACGGACAGCGCTGTGCGTCTAATTCACCTTCCCACCGGCATGGTGGCAGAATGTCAGGAAGAACGAAGCCAATTCAAAAATCGCGACAAAGCCATGAAGCTTTTACGCGCCCGTTTATACGACCGCAAAAAGAAAGAGCAAGAACAGCAGATCCGCGACACACGCAAAACGCAGGTGGGCACTGCGGACCGCAGCGAACGGATCCGCACCTACAACTATCCGCAAGGGCGCATCACCGATCATCGCATCGGACTAACACTTTATTCTCTGGACCGCTTTATCAACGGCGATATGGATGAAATGATGCAGGCGCTGCGTACCAACGAGGCGCAACAGCGGCTGAAACAAGCACAAGAGACGGAAGAATAACCGTTTCATCATACAAAGAGGCAAGCAATGAACAAAAACGACATGGGAAAGACGACACCGATTCCTTTGCCACAGCATAAAACAGTGGATGGACATGACGACAATATGGTCGGTGAAACCGCAAAACAAGGAATCTCTGCCAAAACACCCGCACAACAAGCGCAACAGAATGCCGTACACACCGTTCTACTGACCGTAGACGGAACCGACGCCAAAAAAGACGAACAGGCCATCATCCAGGCAGCAAAAATTTTGCGAAACGGCGGATTGGTGGCTTTTCCCACAGAGACAGTCTACGGACTTGGGGGCAATGCACTGGACGCGTCCGCCGCTGCCCGTATCTACCGCGCCAAAGGCAGGCCGAGCGACAACCCGCTGATCGTACATGTTGCCAGCGCCAAAGATGCTGCCCCCTACTGTCATATCACTCCTCTTTATGAGGCACTGACAGATGCCTTTTGTCCAGGGCCTTTGACCATGATTTTAGACAAAAAGCCCTGTATCCCCGACACGGTGACAGGGGGCGGGAGTACCGTGGGAATTCGTATCCCCATCGATCCCGTGGCACATGCATTTTTACAAGCATGCGGCGTACCTGTAGCCGCGCCGTCGGCCAATCTCTCCGGGCATCCCTCGCCAACGACCGCACAGCATGTGATTCATGATCTGTTTGGTGCCGTTGATGCCATTTTATGCGGCGGTGAGTCACAGATCGGTTTGGAATCCACCGTGGTAAAATTGGATGGAGAAGATGTCACCATTCTGCGGCCGGGAGGAATCAGTTACGAACAACTTTGTGACTTTTTGGGGCGTGATCATGTACACATGGATCCCACGGTTTTGCATCGGACACAAAGCGATGCCCCGCCGCTGGCTCCCTTACGATAAAGCCTTATCGCAGAAACCTGACGGTGCTGACTTCAAACCGAAGGCGCCGGGCATGAAATACAAACACTATGCGCCGCGCGCCGCAGTGACACTGCTGACCGGGACCGATCAAGACGTCGACTGCGCGCTCCAAGCCCTTGCAAGTGACGCATCCAACGGCATTTTATGCTATGAAGAACGATATGCGCTTCTCTCCCAATCCCCCGCCGTGGTATTGTCACTGGGGGCACGCAACAATCCCGATGTGCAAGCACATCGATTGTTTGCCGCGCTGCGACAATTTGACCAGACCGACGTACGTCACATCTGGGCACCGGTACCGCAAAAAAAAGGCGTCGGCTTGGCCGTCTATAACCGGTTGATGAAAGCGGCCGGCTTTTGTGTGGTAGAGGCACAGACATTGCTGCAAAATACAAGCGAACACAAAGGCGTATGAAACCTTTTTTTCAGACACGACATATCACCACAACACATACAGAACATTGAAAAACAGAAAGAGAGAACAACCATGGCTGTCATTCAACCAAAAACACTTGCTGGTATGATGGAACTGTTGCCCGCGCGGCAAATGCAAATGGAACGCATGATGGATATCTTGCGCCAAACCTATGCACTGTATGGCTTTGCGCCACTGGACACGCCGATATTGGAGTCCGCAGACATCTTACTTGCCAAAAGCGGCGGGGAAACCGAAAAGCAAATTTACCGCTTTACGCGGGGAGAAAATGATCTGGCGATGCGCTTTGATCTTACCGTACCGCTGGCAAAATATGTGGCGCTGCACTACAACGATTTATCCTTTCCGTTCCGTCGTTTCCAAATCGGAAAAGTGTATCGCGGAGAACGCACGCAGAGAGGTCGTTTTCGTGAATTTTACCAAGCCGACATTGACATCATCGGTGATGGAAAACTGGATATCATCAACGAAGCGGAAATCCCCTCTGTGATCTACCGTACGTTCCAAACGTTAGGTCTGAAGCGTTTCTGCATTCGCCTGAACAACCGAAAACTATTAAACGGCTTTTTTGAAATGGCAGGCGTGGGTGAAAAAAATACAGAAGTGTTGCGCGTGATTGACAAATGGGATAAAATCGGCGCAGAAAACGTGCAGCAATTGCTGCTGGAAGAGTGTGGTCTTTCCAAACAATGTACCGAAAAAATCATGGCTTTTCTGGAAAACAACGGCGATGCCGCACGGGTAGCAAAGGCATTGGATGAACTGAGCGGACAAAATGCGCTGTTTGACCAAGGCGCGGAAGAATTGAAAACCGTGATACGCTATATGGAACAATTCGGTGTACCGGCACAGGCATATACCGTAGATTTGACTATTGCACGCGGTTTGGATTATTACACCGGAACGGTATATGAAACACTGATGCTGGATCACCCTCAAATCGGTTCGATTTGTTCCGGCGGCAGATACGACAATCTGGCCGCATACTACACCGATAAACCACTGCCCGGCGTGGGAATTTCAATCGGACTGACACGATTGTTTTATGTGCTTTCCGAACAAGGGTACCTCAATGATGACGCAAATACCGCACCGGCAGATGTGATGATTCTGCCGATGACCGATGATTTATCTCATGCAATTTCCCTTGCAACCCGGCTGCGTGACGCAAACATTCGTACACAGCTATACACCGAACAGAAAAAGTTCAAAGCAAAAATTACCTATGCGGACAAGCTTCACATTCCGTATGTCATTTTCTTGGGAGAAGATGAAATCGCATCGGGCAATATTACGGTGAAAAAACTTGCCACAGGCGAACAAAAAACCTTTTCGCCCGAAGAACTGATCAAAGCATTGAAAGAGGTCATTACCGCAAAGGCGGCGTTGCCGCCCATTTGTGAAACGGAAAAGGACAAACAAACCGATGCAACAGGCGGACAAGCATAACGGCGGTGGAACAAACTGCCAGGAAAAGCAGAAACAGGACAAACATCAACCGATGAAAATTATCGGTATTACCGGCGGCAGCGGCAGCGGAAAAAGTACGCTGTGTCGCTTGTTAAAACAGCAGGGCATCCCGGTATTGGACACCGATGGTGTGGCGCATGAAATAACTCAAACAGGAGCACCGGCGCTCACAGAACTGGCACAAGCATTCGGAACACAAATTTTAGATGAAACCGGGGCACTAAGACGGCAAGTGCTGGCAGATTTGGTGTTCGGTACAGAGAACGAACAAGAGAAAAAAGAACGGCAGGAAACTTTGAACCGTATCACACATAAATATGTGTGGGAACGTACCAAAGACTGGCTCCGATCACAACATACAGACATTTGCGTGCTGGATGTGCCGTTGCTCTTTGAGAGCGGAATGAATGAGCTTTGCGATCTGTGTGTCGGGGTCACTGCCAGTGTCTCAACACGCACAGATCGCATCATCAAACGCGACGGTATCACACCCGATCGCGCACAGGCGCGCATTGCAGCGCAGCCGAACGACGATTTTTATCGCACACACTGCGATATGCTCATTACAAATGATAAAAATACGACCATGGCGGATTTGCAAGCCGCTGTTTTGGCCATACTGAAGCGACCGGAACTCCAAAGCTAATCAAAAAGCATATGAATCCTGTTTGGCGCATGAAATCTTCTATCATCGAAAAATGTATAAAAGGAGAGCTTGCATGAAAGAGACAGCGCGGGAAATGCAAAATGAAACATCCTTTTCCACGGCTTGCTCTTGCGCCCCCGCTTCTGTGAAAAAAACAAAAAAATGGGTCAGAATTTTGCCGCTTTTGCTGGCATTTTTGTTCCTTTTCCTCGTGCTGCGACCAATCCGGCGCGTCCAGATGTGGCTATATCCCCTGCGCTATACCGAAGAAATCAATGCGGCTTGTGACACGTTTCACGTGCCGCGGGCGCGGGTATATGCCGTGATTAAAACAGAGAGCAATTTTGACCCGCAGGCTCGCTCGCACAAAGGCGCTGTGGGACTGATGCAGCTGATGCCACAGACCTATACATGGATCTGTGAGCTGCAAGGCATTTTGCCGGAAGAGCAAGTGCCGACAGATCCGCAAAAGAATATTTTTGCAGGCGTGTTTTATCTTTCCCGCTTATATGAGAAATACCAAAACTGGGATACCGTGAGCGCCGCCTACAACGCGGGAAGCGGCAATGTTTCGCTGTGGTTGGAAGACGAGGCTTACACCGAAAACGGCGTGTTGACACAGATTCCCTTTCCAGAAACAGAACAATATGTCAAAAAAGTGCGGCGTGCAGAGCAAATGTATTTGCGTCTATACGCGCAGGATGTAACCGGATCCTCGTAAATCCGGTCCTTGTTTTATGACTGCAACGCCATATCGAATCCCAATAGATCAAACATACAAAAAACGATCAATACCATCAATCTATTACAAAAGAAAGGAAAAATATGATGAGCACACAAGATATCTATTCTGAATCTTTTATGACAGATGACACAAAAACTTCTGATACAACCGAAAAAAGCACGGGAGAAGCGCTCAAAGAGCGTCTGTTTTACGATCCCAAAAACACCTATACCGCCATGTCCCAAGAGACCTTGCATGCGGCTAATGACTTTGCACGTGATTATATGGCCTTTCTCGACGCAGGAAAGACGGAGCGTGAGGTGGTCAAATGTGCCGTGGAAATGGCAAAAAAAGCGGGATTTCAACCTTACACATTCGGCATGACGGTACATCCCGGTGATCGGCTGTATTACAACAACCGTGGGAAAAGTCTTCATATTTGGGTGATGGGACAAAATCCGCTGGATCAAGGGGTACGCATCAGTGCGGCACACATCGATTCTCCGCGCATCGATCTCAAGCCTCATCCCCTATATGAGGACAGCAGTTTATGTTTCCTCAAAACACGTTATTACGGCGGTATTAAAAAATATCAATGGACAACCATTCCGCTGGCTCTCCATGGCACGGTCATCAAAAAAGACGGTACGCCGGTGGATATCTGCATTGGAGAACGGGAACAAGATCCCGTCTTTTATATCACGGATCTGTTGCCGCATTTGGGCAGAAAACAGCAAGAACAACCGATGTCCAAAGCGATCGCTGGGGAAAATATGAACATTTTATTCGGTTCCGTTCCCTATCCGGATGATGACAAAGTCAGCGAACGTGTCAAACTCAATCTTCTCAGACTGCTCAATGAAACCTACGGGATTGTAGAAGAAGATTTTATTACAGCGGAACTTTGTCTGGTCCCTGCATTCCATGCGCGTGAAGTGGGCTTGGATCGCAGCATGATCGGCGCCTACGGCCACGATGACCGCGTGTGCGCTTATCCAATGCTGCGCGGCATTTTGGAGGCACAACGTCCCGGTGACACGGTATATGCGATTCTGGCTGACAAGGAAGAAACGGGTTCGGACGGGGTAAGCGGTATGCAATGTGATATCATGTTGGATATCTTGGAAGACATGGCGCGTTCTACAAACGCCAACATTGCCGCCATGAAAGCGCATTCCACCTGTCTGTCCGCCGATGTCAACGCGGCCTTTGACCCCAACTACGCAGATGTATACGATACACGCAATGTGCCATTGTTAAACAAAGGCGTGGTAATCACCAAATACACCGGCGGTGCGGGAAAGTATTCCACCTCAGATGCAACAGCAGAATATTTTGGCAAAATACGCAAATTGTTTGACGAACATCAGGTATTGTGGCAAACCGGAGAACTGGGTAAAGTGGAGGCAGGCGGCGGCGGTACGGTTGCCAAATACATTGCCAACCACAACATTGATACCATTGACGCCGGTGTACCGGTACTCTCCATGCATGCCCCGTGGGAAATTGTCTCCAAAAATGATGTATATCAGACCTATCTGGCCGTCAAGGCATTCAACGCATAATGCGTTTGGCGTGTATTTTCGTTCCGCACAACAAAACAAATGCGCAGGACATCCGTCCTGCGCGTTTTTGTTATTGCCACATCACAAAAGATGGCAATTTACTTTATGAACGTTCGTTGGGCAAATCCCGCGGCACCGAATCATCCGGTGAAAAAGATCCCTCCATAACGGAATTTTCTTTTTGAACCACACAACGTTGAGAGAACTGCGCACGCTGTATCCAACCGATGATCTGCCCGGAAAGAACAACGGTTAACAGTGAATACAACAGGCGGCGCCACGGAATGTACGTTGCGGAAAGGCCAAGCACCACAAGATCACTGATCAGATAAATCCATTGAATTTTTACACGTGTAAGACGGGAAAGTGCCATGGAAAGTGCATCATCTGCGTTCGGCGCGCCGCCGACCCGGACGCACAATCCGCTTCCCACGCCGACAAACAACGCGCCGATGACAGCAGCCAAAAGCGGTTGGTCGTAAAGGGATGGAAACAACGGGTCAAACTGTTCAAATACAGCGTAAAAAAGGGAAAACCCGGCACAACAGATGACGGAGAAAAACAAAAATTTTTTTCCCATGGTTCGCCATCCGATTCCATAGCTGACCACATTAAACACAAGGGAACTGAGTGCGGGAGAAACGGCAAACCAATGTTGCAACAACAACGTCAGTCCCAATCCTCCCCCTTCGGTGATCCCACTGACAGAATGGACATGATACAAACCAAACGCCAAGACCAGGCAACCAATCAGCGCGAGGACAACATCAAACCAACGGATCTGTTCGCGCTGCCAGAACCGTTTCCAATGCGAGAACAAAATAACACCTCATTTTCCTGTTTTTTCCTTCCGATATGCAATGCCGGAAGGTTTTTATGCATATTTTTCCAAACATGCTCATACAATGTGCACCCGTGAACTGTGGCCTTTTTACAGTACATAAGCACAACGTACTTATTATAATAGATAAAGCAAAAAAGGTCAACCTGATAGCCAAATCCACTTCCAGCCATACGTATGGTGCCAAAAAAATCCTTTCCAATTACAACAATCTCACACAAATTTGACACAAATTTCCTTTTCGATTTTACATAGATTTGATAGAATAGAAATAATAAGAAGAGACAACGCATATACTTTTCAGTCAAGAGGTGAGAACGATCAAATACGCAATTGTTGATTTGGGATCCAATACCATTCGTTTGTCGGTATATCATATTTTGCCCGACAACCATGACGAATTGTTATTTTCTAAAAAAGATATGGCGGGGCTGGTCAATTATATCAACAACGGTGTGCTCTCGGAAAGCGGTATCGAGCGCGCTTGCACAACGTTGCAACAGTTCCGTACCATATTACAGCATTTCGGAATGGAAAAAATGTACGTGTTCGCAACGGCGCCGCTGCGCAACATCCGTAACACGGCGCACGCAGTCGAAACCATACAAAATACCGTTGGCGTGGAAGTCGATGTACTCCCCGGCGATTTGGAAGCGCAACTGGGATATTACGGGGCGCTTCGCAGTGTCAACTTAAAGAACGGCGCATTATTTGATATCGGCGGAGGAAGTACTGAATTGGTGCGAATCAATGACGGGAAAATTTTACGTGCACAGAGTCTGCCAATCGGTTCCTTGAACCTGTTCAAAAGTCATGTGTCAAAAATCTGGCCCAAGAAAAAAGAAATAGAAGAAATTCGCGCACATATAGACGCAGCCCTCACAGAGGCGAATTTACCGGACAGCAAAGCGGAATTGATCTGCGGCGTGGGGGGTACGGCACGCGCCGTATTAAAGCTTTCCAACGCCTGGTATCATCGGCCGCAAAACGAACGTTGCCTCTCGCTTAAGGACTTAAAGCATATCACACAAGCAATGCTCAAACAGGACGATGGGATCCGGCAACTGATTCTGAACCTTTGCCCGGATCGCATTCACACCATTTTGCCCGGGGCATTGCTGATGCGCGCCGTGTGTCATGCCGCATGCAGCGGAGAAATCGTCATCAGCCGCACGGGCGTCAGAGAGGGATATCTGTATCAAAAGATCTTACACGCACAAAAATAATTTTTTGTCATTCGTCAGACACTTGCGCCAACTATTTGAACAACCATTTATGTTTCTTTCTCTATAAGCGGTCCGTTTTGTTTATCAAAATCCAACCAGACACACGTTGTGACAAGTGGGGTCATCACATGAAAAAGCTGCTTTGGAAGTGTGCAAAAAAACATACACGTATCCTGACGCGTTGGCTGCATCATGGCAAGCATGCCATGGAAAAAAACGGAAAGAATCGAAAAAACCACCGCGTGCAAAGCAATTCGGATGTACTGCCATGGAAAGGAAAGCGAAAAGAAATGCCAAAAAACAGCATTTATATCAACCGAGAATTGTCCTGGCTAAAATTTAATGAACGGGTGTTGGAAGAAGCGGAACGCGAAGACGTACCGCTTTGTGAGCGACTGAACTTTTTATCCATCTATCAGACCAATCTGGATGAATTTTTCATGGTACGCGTGGGGTCTTTGATGGATCAGATGCTTTTGGACAGAGACATCCGCGACTCGAAAACCAACATGACGGCATCCGAACAAATTTCTTCCATATTGGACTGCGTGCACCATTTGGATACCCGAAAAACAGCTGTATATGAAACACTGATGCAACAGCTGGAACAAGAGGGTATCAAGCTGGTTAATTTTCGGAAAATCGGCAAAAAAGAAAGTGCACTTTTGGAACAATACTTTGATAAGGAAATTGCCACGTTGCTCTCTCCCAGCATTGTGGGCAAACGGCAACCCTTTCCGTTTTTGCGCAACAAGGAGATTTATGCCGCCGTGGTGCTTGGCGCACGAAGCGGAAAAGAAAAGTTGGGGATTATCCCATGTAATGCGGGGGTGTTTCCACGTTTGATCCCCGTGCCTGCACATGTGGGAGAATATATGCTGTGTGAAGAATTGATTCTTCATTTTATTCCCAAGGTATTCAAAAATTATCATATTAAAGCAAAGTCTCTGATCCGCATTACTCGCAATGCAGACATCGATACCGATGCACTCTATGACGAAGATTTGGATTACCGTGAATTCATGGCAAAAATTATTCGGCAACGCAAACATCTGGCACCTGTACGTCTGGAATTGTCACGGGAATTGGAGCAGGACGTGGTGGATGCACTTTGTCGTTATGTTGCCGTCGGGCGCCGTCACGTCTTTTGCAGTTGCACACCATTGGATCTTTCCTTTGTATTTCAGATCCAAGATTTGCTTCGGCAAAAAGCCGCTCTGTTCTATCCCAAACATACGCCCTGCCGTTCGGCATCGTGTCTGCCGAACCGTTCCATGTTATCACAAATCAAAGAGCAAGATAAGCTTTTGACCTATCCATTTGAAACGATGAAACCGTTTTTGGATATGCTACAGCAAGCTGCCAACGATGACGCTGTGGTATCCATCAAAATCACGTTATATCGTGTGGCGCGGCACAGCAAAGTTGTGGAAGCGCTGATTGAGGCCGCAGAAAACGGCAAAGAAGTGTTTGCGCTGGTAGAATTAAAAGCGAGGTTTGACGAGGAAAACAACATCGAGTGGTCACGCCGTCTGGAAAAGGCGGGGTGTCAAGTGATGTATGGTTTGGACGGTTACAAAGTGCACTCCAAAATATGCCTGATTACGCGCCACATCGGAGATCAGATTGAATATTACACACAGATCGGCACGGGAAATTACAACGAAAAAACGGCACGTCTATATACCGATTACTGCCTTTTGACCGCCAACGAGGAGATCGGCGCCGACGCCGCCGATGTGTTTCGCGCGCTGGCGTTGGGAGAAACCGTGACATCCTGCCGAAAACTGATGGTAGCGCCGCATTGTCTGCAAAATCGTGTTTTGGAGAAAATTGACCGAGAAATCGAACATGCAAAAAATGGGGAAGACGCCTACATCGGATTCAAACTGAACGCGCTGACGGATAAAGCAATCATCGACCGACTGATCGAAGCCTCAAAAGCCGGCGTGCAAATCGATATGATCATACGGGGGATCTGTTGCCTGCAACCCGGCATTACCGGAAAAACAGACAATATTCGCGTGATCAGCATCGTGGGGCGATTTTTGGAACATTCCCGAATCTATCTGTTTGGTCCCCTCCCGCGACAAGAAATCTATATTGCCTCTGCCGATCTTATGACACGCAACACGCAGCGGCGCGTGGAAGCTGCGGTGCCGATTCTTGATGAGCAAATCCGAAACAACATTGCAACCATGTTTCAAACCATGCTGCGCGACAACTGTCAAGCACGGGAGCTGTGCGCCAACGGTGCATATCGTCGTGTACAAAACGACGAACCGCCCATCAATTCTCAGGCGTTGTTCTGCGAGTGGGCTGCCGAGCAAAAACAAGCCTTCGCCCCTCCACAAGCACAAAACACAACCCCCACACAACTGCAAGAAGACAATGATGGAAAAGCCCAAAGCTGTGCCGGGGAAGGGTAGAACACAATCGCTGAAATTTTCAATTATAAACAGAAGCCCGACGGAAAATCAATCCGTCGGGCTTCTGTTTTTTTTACCTGTTTTACTGTTTATTTCAACATTTCCAGGATTTGTTCTTTCGGACGAGCGCCGGTGGCTTGTTTGACGATCTTGCCGTCTTTGAGCACAAACAGTGTGGGAATGCTCATCACCGAAAAGGCTGCTGCAAGTTCCTGCTGCTCATCCACGTTGACTTTACCCACTTTGATCTCCGGGTGTTCCTGTGCGATTTCATCCACAATCGGAGAAACCATGCGGCACGGGCCGCACCAGCTTGCCCAAAAATCGAGCAGCACGGGTTTTGTACTATTCACTACTTCTTCTTCAAAATTGTTTTTATCAATGGTAATGGTTGCCATAAGACATCCTCCGTTCTTTTTATTAATATGTTTCGATTACGTCTTTATGATACACCACACAAAAATTTTATTCTGTAACTTTGTCACAAAACAAAACTTTTTTTCATTTGGTGCCCAACGCGCAAACAAACAATTGTTTTTTCGGCATTCCATATTGTGACACAAATGCGTATTGCAATACCGTACCGCCGGTTACACTGCCCAAATTCTCTTCAAACAAACGCCCGGCAAACCATCACAGCAAACGCAAAACCACGGAAAATGTCAAAAACGATGAAACAAAAGCGGATCAGCGGGAATGATGAAACGATCAGTTTACCTCATATTCAAGCACGCTGCCATTTGCCGCGTTAATGGTACAATCATACTCCGCACCATCTTTGTAAAACTCGATCTCATAAACATATAAACCATCGTCCCGTTCCAACTTTGTTTTGGAAAAAACGACATCATTCACCCCAAAACCTGCATGCTGGGCAGCAATCGTTTTTGCCTGATCTACGCCGATATCCGTTCCGGACACCGTTGCATTCTGGCTATTGATGGGCTGTACCTCCTTGCTGCGCACAGCACCGGTATTGGCGTCGATTTCATATTCATATCGATTGGTACCGTTCACAAACGACAAATCATATACCGGCGTGCCGTCGTCATAATCCGCATGTTCCTCAATAAAAGTCACATCGGCAGCGGCCAGTTTGGCATCGTTCAACGCAGCTTGTTTTGCAGCATCCAACGTCAATTGCACACTTCCTGCGGAAAACGCAGAAGACCCGGAGCTGCTATTCCCGCCGGAGGGGGCGGTTTGAGAAGGGGTTGTAGCAGATACGGATGGATTCGTAACGGCGGGCACTCTGCCATCCACAGGTTCGCTCTCCTTTTTCACCACAGCGCCGTCAGACGCACGGAGACGGTATTCGTACTCCACGTTATCGGCGAAAAATGTCACGTCATAGACATACTGTCCATCTTCAAATTCAAACTCGGCGCGTGATGCAGTCACTTTGGAGGCATCGACGCCCGCATCGGCATACGCGAACTGTTTGGCAAAATCCTCGCCAATGGAGGAACGGCGCGCAATGGCGCCTGCAATCAGGACGGCGGCTGCGACACACACAGCGAGAATGAGTATGATACAAACAACGGTAATCGCTGTTTTTTTCGGGGTGGAAAACAAATTCTTTATTTTCATTTTTAGAATTCTCCTTTCGTTGTTGTGCCTTAATGATACACACCAAACATTAGAGAATCATTAGAAACAAATTTTTTTTGAAAAAATATTTTGACCGGTGTTATATATCTTACTTGCTTTCGCGCCATATGCCCACCAAACCTTTTGATCTATATAGCAAACACACGCAAGCTAATGGGGCGCGTTGTTTGAAAACATTGGCATCAGGCCGTTGCTGTTGTACCGGCGTTTTCGCCTGTACCCTGGAACGTCACAAAAAATGTGCTGCCGTGTCCTACTTCACTTTCCACGTGAATGGTACCGCCATGGTATTTGACAATCTGTGCCACAAGTGACAACCCCAGTCCCGCACCCTTTCCACTGTGCGATGCATCCGCCTGATAAAACCGCTGAAATATTTGATCCTGTTGCGCGGGATCAATACCGATGCCGTCATCGGAAACGGAGAGGGTGATCTCTGCATCGGCCTGCGTCAGTGTCACTTCGATATGCCCGCCGGGTTTGCCGTAACGGTATGCATTCCCAATCAAATTTTGCAACATCCGGGTGAGCAGATCTACATTGCCAACATAGGTCACATGCGGTTGGATTCGCCATGTGAGCGTAATATCCTGCTCTTTGATCAACGCCATATCCTGACACACCGACTGAACCAAATCAGAAAAATCAAACGTACTGCGGGTAAACATCTCACCCGGCTGTTCCATGCGCGCAAACGTCAAAAGATCGTTCACCAAATGCGACATCTTGGTGCTTTGGCGCGCGATGAGGCGCAGCGCTTCTTGGTACTCTTCTTCTGTCTGCGTGGTTTGAAGCGACAATTCACACTGTGCCAAAATCACGGACACGGGCGTGCGCAATTCATGAGAGGCATCGGCCGTGAACCGGCGCTCCGTTTCAAATGACGCAGACAAGCGGTCAAACATGCGGTTAAAGCTGTCCGCCAACCGATGTACTTCATCGTCTCCCTGTCCGATATCAATCCGTTTTTGCAAATCGCCGCCCGCTTCAATGTGATTTGCAGTGCTGGCAATCTTCTGCATCGGGCGAAGGGAACGACGCGCCATGAGATATCCACCCAGCGCCGCCAACACGATCAACACCGGCAAAACGATCAAGGACAGATACAACAAGTCGGCGGTCTGCGTTTGTCCGGATGAAGCGGAAACAATTCCACGCAGCCATAATCCATCCAGCCCCTTTGCCGTCAGAGCATGGTCAAACACATAGTATGTGGTCCCGCCCGCCTTGCATGTTTGTACCTGCATAGAGGAAAACGGCAAATCAACCGTATCGCGCGGAATGGGATTTTCCCCGTAGAGAAATGTACCGTCCGCGTCATACAGGGCGGTGTACACCTGATTAACTTGATTGAGAAAATCGTCGTCGATTTCCAAATATCCATCCCCATACAATAAATAATAATCAATGTCGTTGCGTCCGGCAGGATCGGTGTAAAATTCCACCTCGTCTACATTGTTTTCCACCGTTTCAATCAAATTGTCACGAATCGTTTTCTGCAAGATTCGGTCGCTAAGACGCACCACGATGAACAGAGTAAAGAGAGAAACAAGAACCAGCGCGGCGGTAAACCAAAGCGTTAATTTCCATCGGATGGGCAATTGTTTCACTTCTCCTCCTCCTTTCGCAACACGTATCCGCGGGCACGCACGGTGTGGATCAGTTTGGTTTTCTCCCCCTCGTCAATTTTTTTACGCAAGTAACTGATGTAAACATCCACCACGTTGGTACCGCCCTCATAATCAAAGTTCCAGATGTGATCTTCAATTTTTTCCCGCGACAACACAACCCCGCTGTTTAACATCAAATATTCCAAAAGGGCATATTCTTTGGCAGAAAGTGCAATCTCGCGATTCCCTCGACGCACGGTTTGAGACGCACGATCCAAAGTTAAATCATCCACGCGCAACACATTTTCCGTCGTACCGAACGATGTACGCGTCATCGCGCGCAGTCGCGCAAACAATTCCTCAAACGAAAACGGTTTGACCAGATAGTCATTGGCGCCGCTGTCCAAGCCTTTGACTCTGTCTGCAACCGCATCGCGGGCAGTCAAAAACAACACCGGCGTCGTTTTGCCTTTGTCACGCAAGGCACGCAGCACTGCATATCCGTCTGCGCGCGGCATCATCACATCTAAGATCAGCGCATCATAATCGGTATAAGACAAAATGTCAATGGCCTCTTGTCCGTCAAAACAGCAATCCACACTGTACCCCTCGGCAGTCAGGCGCTTTGCAATGATATGATTGAGATCACGCTCATCTTCGGCAAGTAAAATTCGCATCGTTTTCTCCTTCTCCCCTGCTCTTTGTCCTGATCATGCATACCGCACGCAGTTTGTGTGCCAATTGTCCCGCACTTGCCAATCGTCACCCGAATGACACGTATCTTTCTTTGTATCTGCCAACTATTTTCACAGAACAAAAACACGTTACAGGGTTAGTATAGCATATTGAAAAAAAAAGCACAACCATGCACAAAAAACTCCATGGTGCTCTGACCATATGCTTCAAAGAACATAAACAACAGACCGCGCCCGGGATGCAATTTTCATTCCGGGCGCAGTCTGTGATATCCCTTTCCCCATGCGGTAGCCGAAAAGACTACCGCTATTTTTTTACCCGAAATCCAACACAAACAATTTTTTACCGCCGCAAAACGCGGCAGAAAGTGAGGTTATATGGAATTTTTTAATCAGGCAGTTACCGTTTTGCAGACCCTTGTTATCGCGCTCGGTGCCGGACTTGGTATCTGGGGCGTAATCAACTTGCTTGAGGGCTACGGAAATGATAATCCGGGCGCAAAAAGCCAGGGCATGAAGCAGTTCATGGCTAATTAAAGGGAACAAAAAGAAAGGAAAAGCACAATCCAGACGG
>ERZ779861.742-NODE-742-length-42622-cov-7.322644_pt1 | contig 42622 bp, 36 predicted proteins | sample MGYA00511558_ERZ779861 | MGnify/ENA primary metagenome ERZ779861 (study PRJEB29588, sample SAMEA2163432) | human gut metagenome | biome: human gut; feature: human-associated habitat; material: faeces | place: Denmark | collected 2008/2010 ...
GCGCGGCTGTACGCTATTTCAATTCACGCCCCTCCGCGAGGGGCGACGTTGCTTCATCGTTCGCCCTCCTTCCTGCCGGGGAATTTCAATTCACGCCCCTCCGCGAGGGGCGACCCGGCACAGCTGCCGAACGGTTGCCGCTCATACTTTTCAATTCACGCCCCTCCGCGAGGGGCGACGCTGGCGCGGCGCTCCTGGCATCGCGCGGGAAATTTTCAATTCACGCCCCTCCGCGAGGGGCGACGCCCATTGATTCTTCTTGATATGTTTCTTCAATCAATTTCAATTCACGCCCCTCCGCGAGGGGCGACCGCTGACGGCGGAAGCGGATGGGTCTCCCTGCATCATTTCAATTCACGCCCCTCCGCGAGGGGCGACCTGCTGGATTTCTTCGGACGGTTCTTTCTTCGGGCATTTCAATTCACGCCCCTCCGCGAGGGGCGACAAAATCATTCCGTTCCCCGTCCCCGCCGCGCCATTTCAATTCACGCCCCTCCGCGAGGGGCGACGCCGTCACCATATGCGTCATACAGCAGACGCATATTTCAATTCACGCCCCTCCGCGAGGGGCGACGTTTGTGGGGCGGCTACAGCGCAACGACTATGCGCATTTCAATTCACGCCCCTCCGCGAGGGGCGACCCGCGGCGTAAATCGTGCCGCCGCCGACGTGCCGATTTCAATTCACGCCCCTCCGCGAGGGGCGACGCCGCCCTCTGTTGCGCTTGCGCTGATGTCAGTATTTCAATTCACGCCCCTCCGCGAGGGGCGACACGCAAAGGAAGAGAATAGCGGGTTCTTCCTGACATTTCAATTCACGCCCCTCCGCGAGGGGCGACCAACTTCTACCGGAAAGCGTTCGACAGCCTCATTATTTCAATTCACGCCCCTCCGCGAGGGGCGACACAATGCCAAAATACTGGCAGAATATGATTTCACATTTCAATTCACGCCCCTCCGCGAGGGGCGACCCTCCGCCGTGTACTCGTTGAGCGCCCATGCTTTATTTCAATTCACGCCCCTCCGCGAGGGGCGACGATTACAGATTATCGTAATTAGCGCCATCACCTATTTCAATTCACGCCCCTCCGCGAGGGGCGACGTGCAACTCCAGCTTGCCGGTCTCCCGGTTATGATTTCAATTCACGCCCCTCCGCGAGGGGCGACGGTACTGTTACATTCCCGCAATGCTTGCCATGCATTTCAATTCACGCCCCTCCGCGAGGGGCGACTCTGCGCGTCGGTCAGCGCGTCGTAATCCGCCTTATTTCAATTCACGCCCCTCCGCGAGGGGCGACGGGGTAATGACGTTGGAAGCGTAGCCGCTGGAAATTTCAATTCACGCCCCTCCGCGAGGGGCGACGCCCACCCAGAACGCAGACGGCGTTCACGTCGGTATTTCAATTCACGCCCCTCCGCGAGGGGCGACCGCAAGGCGCGTGAACGCATCATCGACGGCGAAATTTCAATTCACGCCCCTCCGCGAGGGGCGACTTAGCGGGACAAAAACACCACAACAGTTATTTGTATTTCAATTCACGCCCCTCCGCGAGGGGCGACGTGCGAATCTTATAGCCATCCCCTACAGCAAACTTATTTCAATTCACGCCCCTCCGCGAGGGGCGACACGAACTATATTCCAACCTATACGGCGAACTTGTATTTCAATTCACGCCCCTCCGCGAGGGGCGACAATATAGTTCGTTCCCATCCTGCACAGGCGTGCTATTTCAATTCACGCCCCTCCGCGAGGGGCGACCAAAATCGTCGAAACGGATTGTATGCTGCCGGTTATTTCAATTCACGCCCCTCCGCGAGGGGCGACCTGCACCAGCATCAGATGATACCAAGGCGCAATTTATTTCAATTCACGCCCCTCCGCGAGGGGCGACGCGACCAGTGGGGAAACTGGGTTGGGAAAATTAAATTTCAATTCACGCCCCTCCGCGAGGGGCGACCTAACATGATGGCGCTGGCGGACACGTTCCACATTTCAATTCACGCCCCTCCGCGAGGGGCGACGCGATGTTGAATATGTCAATTACTGGCAGATTATATTTCAATTCACGCCCCTCCGCGAGGGGCGACTTTCCAACATGAGGCAAATTGAAGCAGAATTTATTTCAATTCACGCCCCTCCGCGAGGGGCGACGAATTTACTGGGGAGGAAGAAGTAAAGCATAAATATTTCAATTCACGCCCCTCCGCGAGGGGCGACCTTGAAGCGTTGCAGAACAGTTATATAAGTGTTATTTCAATTCACGCCCCTCCGCGAGGGGCGACAATGTCTCTCGAAATGGATAAAGTTTCCAAAGAATTTCAATTCACGCCCCTCCGCGAGGGGCGACGCGAAGGGCATACGATGTCGGAGTTGATGTCGAAATTTCAATTCACGCCCCTCCGCGAGGGGCGACCTCCGCACAGGGCATCTCGTGACGCCCCTTAATAAATTTCAATTCACGCCCCTCCGCGAGGGGCGACGCAGAACGTGTGGCGCAGTCCATCGGATTGGGTATTTCAATTCACGCCCCTCCGCGAGGGGCGACGCGCTTGCACGTCGGGACTGGTATTTCCTCACCTATTTCAATTCACGCCCCTCCGCGAGGGGCGACAAGTCAGAGAAGGTCAGAAACTCGAAGGAATGTATTTCAATTCACGCCCCTCCGCGAGGGGCGACTGCACGGCTATCGGAAATCGTGCATTTATCCGAAAGATTTCAATTCACGCCCCTCCGCGAGGGGCGACGCGCTGTCCGCGCAGCATCCAAGGCAGCAGGAGAATTTCAATTCACGCCCCTCCGCGAGGGGCGACTGACAAGAAGCGCCGGGATGCGGTTGTCCTCATATTTCAATTCACGCCCCTCCGCGAGGGGCGACTTTGGGGCTTTTGGCGGACAGGCGGACAGGGCGATTTCAATTCACGCCCCTCCGCGAGGGGCGACTCGTCTGCCGCCGGAGCCGATGGAAGCCACTCCGGCAATTTCAATTCACGCCCCTCCGCGAGGGGCGACCAGAGGCCGAAAAAAAGATCAAAAAAATCTTGAAAAATTTCAATTCACGCCCCTCCGCGAGGGGCGACTGCCGGAGTGGCTTCCACTGCCTCCGGCGGCGCATTTCAATTCACGCCCCTCCGCGAGGGGCGACGCAAAAATTTGTCTGGAACGCAACGCACGGACATTTCAATTCACGCCCCTCCGCGAGGGGCGACGAAAACCGCTTTCGCTTTCTTCCATGGAAAGCAATTTCAATTCACGCCCCTCCGCGAGGGGCGACCCCATGCCGACGCGCTCCCAGTGGTGCAGGTCTATTTCAATTCACGCCCCTCCGCGAGGGGCGACGGGGCTTGTGTCTCTGTATGAGAGGGGTATAAAATTTCAATTCACGCCCCTCCGCGAGGGGCGACTGATATGATAGCAGAAAGGGGTGCGAAATAAATATTTCAATTCACGCCCCTCCGCGAGGGGCGACTGGCGGTGCTGGGAGAAAGAGCCGACACGAGAAGAATTTCAATTCACGCCCCTCCGCGAGGGGCGACTGCCACATCGAGCCGAACCCGGCGGTGTACGCCAATTTCAATTCACGCCCCTCCGCGAGGGGCGACGCCTACTTCACCGCCATGCTGGAAAGCTACTTCGAATTTCAATTCACGCCCCTCCGCGAGGGGCGACGCTGTTTCAAGTGTTCTGCATCCCTACGGAGGAGATATTTCAATTCACGCCCCTCCGCGAGGGGCGACACGCACCTTGACAACGGGCTGCTTAATGAGGACATTTCAATTCACGCCCCTCCGCGAGGGGCGACTTGCGCTTCTTGCGCTGGCGGATGACCTCGTTCTATTTCAATTCACGCCCCTCCGCGAGGGGCGACTACATCGACTGGCTTGTTGAGTTCTGCGTTATCAACATTTCAATTCACGCCCCTCCGCGAGGGGCGACCGGGGAAACGGCTGAAATGCCGCGTACAATCAAGATTTCAATTCACGCCCCTCCGCGAGGGGCGACGTCCTCCGCCACAGTGCTTGCAAGCGGCGTTCTATTTCAATTCACGCCCCTCCGCGAGGGGCGACATTCGCCGCGAATCCGTGGAAACGGTTTTCGCCTGATTTCAATTCACGCCCCTCCGCGAGGGGCGACCAGCCGCCATCGGAGGCGGTCAGCGTGGGCGTGTATTTCAATTCACGCCCCTCCGCGAGGGGCGACCGGAGAAGTAGAAAAACGGCTTGCAGCGGAAATTATTTCAATTCACGCCCCTCCGCGAGGGGCGACAACACTGCGGAATCAACTGCCCGGTTCTCCCTTTTATTTCAATTCACGCCCCTCCGCGAGGGGCGACAAACACAGCGAACCAAAACTACAGCAAACTGCTTATTTCAATTCACGCCCCTCCGCGAGGGGCGACACCGTCACAGTCACCGATTCCCGCGGACGCACGGCATTTCAATTCACGCCCCTCCGCGAGGGGCGACTCGACTGCTTCCGGGGTGCCGGTGATTTCCGGCGTATTTCAATTCACGCCCCTCCGCGAGGGGCGACAGCCGGACACGATCCGGCAGAAAGAGGCAAGCCATATTTCAATTCACGCCCCTCCGCGAGGGGCGACGGCAACGGCGAATGCCCTGAAGCGGACGAATGTATTTCAATTCACGCCCCTCCGCGAGGGGCGACCGGCTCCGCGCAGATCAAGGACGCGGCCATCGAATTTCAATTCACGCCCCTCCGCGAGGGGCGACTACTATACTTTGCAAGGAGATGTACATATGAGCAATTTCAATTCACGCCCCTCCGCGAGGGGCGACAGAAGGATCACATGATTTACAAAAAACAGGACATTATTTCAATTCACGCCCCTCCGCGAGGGGCGACAACTCAATGCCCCGATACACGCAGCCGCGGATAATTTCAATTCACGCCCCTCCGCGAGGGGCGACCGGCGGCGCAAGTGCCGCGCTGGGACGGTGTACAGTCATTTCAATTCACGCCCCTCCGCGAGGGGCGACATCCGACAAGTATTACATCACGCACGAGCGGTATATTTCAATTCACGCCCCTCCGCGAGGGGCGACCCCGCAGATCTTCAGCGGCGGTTCGCGCTTTGCATTTCAATTCACGCCCCTCCGCGAGGGGCGACGGCTCGTTGCGTTCGTAAAACTTCTCCCACACAATATTTCAATTCACGCCCCTCCGCGAGGGGCGACGAGCATGCGTTACACAACGGCAACGCCGACGAAATATTTCAATTCACGCCCCTCCGCGAGGGGCGACCAGTGCGCACTTCCGCGTGCGAATGGTTCCGCGGAATTTCAATTCACGCCCCTCCGCGAGGGGCGACAAATCAAGAAAGGACGGGTTCACCATGTATAAATTTCAATTCACGCCCCTCCGCGAGGGGCGACCCTGCGGGGAAAGAGCAGCGGGAGGTCTGTGTAAATTTCAATTCACGCCCCTCCGCGAGGGGCGACTATTTCTGTTGCATTTCGAAGCAGCACATCGTTATTTCAATTCACGCCCCTCCGCGAGGGGCGACTCGCATGTTGCGAATGTTGCAGTGTTCTGAGACGAATTTCAATTCACGCCCCTCCGCGAGGGGCGACATCACCGGCGGCTTCGTCACCGACGACGACGGCACATTTCAATTCACGCCCCTCCGCGAGGGGCGACGAATATGGGTACTCTAAGTTGACTGGTACCGCAGCTATTTCAATTCACGCCCCTCCGCGAGGGGCGACATCAGCTTCTTCCTATCTTCTCCAAGCGTGGAAATTTCAATTCACGCCCCTCCGCGAGGGGCGACCCGCGAACCGCCACCAGCCACCAGCCGATGCACAAGAATTTCAATTCACGCCCCTCCGCGAGGGGCGACAAAAGGCGTAATTAACGGACGCGCAAAAGAACATTTCAATTCACGCCCCTCCGCGAGGGGCGACATTCTCTGTTTATTACCTCTTCCATAGCTACAAATTTCAATTCACGCCCCTCCGCGAGGGGCGACCCCATGCCCACGCGCTCCCAGTGATGGAGGTCTATTTCAATTCACGCCCCTCCGCGAGGGGCGACCAAAACTTGTTCGCCCATGTCAGTAGCGTATTTATTTCAATTCACGCCCCTCCGCGAGGGGCGACGCCCGCACGGGCAAGGAACGCGCCCGATATACAATTTCAATTCACGCCCCTCCGCGAGGGGCGACAACACTATTCAACCGATACTCTATGAGCTTTACAATTTCAATTCACGCCCCTCCGCGAGGGGCGACCACGCTTTATCGGTATCTGATGCTGGCATATATTATTTCAATTCACGCCCCTCCGCGAGGGGCGACGCAGGTGGGTCTATCCATGGTTGTATTTTCACTCAATTTCAATTCACGCCCCTCCGCGAGGGGCGACTGTATGTTGGGGGGTGATACAGATGTTCACAAAAATATTTCAATTCACGCCCCTCCGCGAGGGGCGACTTGCTGCTTTGTAAGCACCGACTTTCGTGTGCATTTCAATTCACGCCCCTCCGCGAGGGGCGACGCGAACCTCGTCAAGGATTGCCGCACGCTGCAAGTTATTTCAATTCACGCCCCTCCGCGAGGGGCGACCAAGTCCTTTCTGCAATCCGGGGAATCGGGAACTATTTCAATTCACGCCCCTCCGCGAGGGGCGACGTCATTCGGCGCAAGCTCCAGCAAGTCAGAAAAATTTCAATTCACGCCCCTCCGCGAGGGGCGACACAGCGACCGAAGCAGTCCCCGGACAGCGCATTATTTCAATTCACGCCCCTCCGCGAGGGGCGACGAGAAGATGGTTACTGGCTATGAGCATAAGGTCTACATTTCAATTCACGCCCCTCCGCGAGGGGCGACGACCAAGCACTCCAAAATCAGATTACCGCGCACACATTTCAATTCACGCCCCTCCGCGAGGGGCGACTACAATGATTTACAAAACCCGGCGGACAATAGCGCATTTCAATTCACGCCCCTCCGCGAGGGGCGACAATAGTAAGTAGGGCTTCACGTTCATCAGAGCTAAATTTCAATTCACGCCCCTCCGCGAGGGGCGACCCCTACATCACGAATGGCAGAGCGTTCAGCGAAAATTTCAATTCACGCCCCTCCGCGAGGGGCGACGGGAACTGGGTGAGGAAAATTAAGACAATCGACATTTCAATTCACGCCCCTCCGCGAGGGGCGACACCGGCACCAGCACCGGATAATACACAGGCGCAGTTTATTTCAATTCACGCCCCTCCGCGAGGGGCGACGACAGAAGTGACAAGCGGTGATTGTGGGGAATATTTCAATTCACGCCCCTCCGCGAGGGGCGACCGTATTCAATGGGCAAATTATTGGTACGATAAATATTTCAATTCACGCCCCTCCGCGAGGGGCGACTGCGCAAACGAGTTGGATAGGCGGTGCAATCTCTATTTCAATTCACGCCCCTCCGCGAGGGGCGACTTTTGACGCTCGGGCAGAAGACGTTGAAAACGGGCGCTATTTCAATTCACGCCCCTCCGCGAGGGGCGACCTAATGGAGGTGTTAAAATTTGGCTAACACGTTATTTCAATTCACGCCCCTCCGCGAGGGGCGACGGAAATAACGGCAATTTGTCAAGCTATATTGTGCATTTCAATTCACGCCCCTCCGCGAGGGGCGACATGAAGCGATTGACGCAATTGTGGAAGCCCACAGTATTTCAATTCACGCCCCTCCGCGAGGGGCGACTTCCCAACCATTAGGATTACTACTGCTTTTGTTCATTTCAATTCACGCCCCTCCGCGAGGGGCGACGGCAAAAGATATGCAATTTCTGCAAATCTTTTGTTCAACCCTTACAAATCAGCATGGCTTAACAATAGTGCCACGCAATTTGTCGAGATTATTTTGGTGATATTTCATAGAATCATCGTTTGAATTTTGACATCACGCCGCGCGAGACGGTCGGCCATTCATGTATGATTCACATGCACTGAAAAGAGTGTTTTCAGCTTCCGCTATAACATCAGCAGTTCTCCAGCTTCAATGCGCGCAGTGCAACCAAGAACATCAATGCGCTCCTTGTAACTGTTGCCAAGGCGATAGAAGCGAACGGAGTCATGTTCTGCATCAATTGTCGCTGCCAATTGCGCCTTGAGTGCCGTCAGCTGTGCTGCATCAAGCAGGACTTCAAATACAGAGTTCTGAACACGCCGTCCATAGCGTTCGCAGAGTTTCGCTACACGCCTAAGCCGCGCTGCTCCCGCTTCGGTTGCTGTATTCACATCATAAGTAACAACAACCAACATTTTTTCACCTCCAGACAAACGGCGGATAGCAATCAAGATCCCCGCGCAAGACACGCGCCAGCATCATGGCCTGTACATAAGCAATCAGCCCAACTTGGATTTTTTCTCCGAGATACGGATGCGTGATTTCTTCCTGCTTTCGGTCACGCCATGCGGTAAGTACCGTTTTGCGCCCGCGCTCGTTCAGCATAACAGCCAGCGAATCGTACTCAAAGTCCTTATCCGTCAGCTGACGTTTGTTGAACAGCGACAGCGCCAGCCGGTCGCACAGCGGCGCTCGGAACTCTTCCAGCAAGTCCAGCGCCAGCGACGGCCGTCCCGGTCGAAGCGTGTGCAGCCATCCAGCCGCTGGATCTAAGCCTACCGTTTCAAGGGCCGCTTGAATGTCCCGCGTTTGCAGCGTGTACATAAACGACAGGACTGCATTCACTTCATTGCGCGGCGGTCGTCTGCTGCGCTCCACAAACTGGAAGGGGCATTGTGGGGAAATCATGTCGTCAAAATGCGCAAAGTAGCATTTTGCGGCGGCACCTTCGATGCCGCGCATTTGGTCAACACCTGCGCATGTCTCCAGCTGTGCTGCATACTGGCTAATAGACTGGCAGGCTGCTCGAAGACTCTCTGCTGTTGCCGCATCCTGCGTCCGTGCCGTGCGCATCAATACATTTTTCTCGTTGAGCAGCTTGCCCACCAGGAGGTTCTGCACGAATTTCATGCGGAAGTCATCATCATCCAGCGCTTGATACTGCTTTTTTCTCAGCAGCACATTGCCGCTGACCGGCCCGCAAATGCGGCTGTAAAAGCGTCCATTCGACGATAGGAACGTCAGCGTAATCCCGTGCTCAGCGCAGAAACCAATCAGCGGTGTGGAGACTGTCATTTCCCCAAAGCACACGATTCCGTCCAGCATCACAGCCGGTACACTTGCTTTCTCTTCGCCGCCAATTTTCACGCAGATATTCTCGTTGCGGCAGAAAAGGTAGCTGTCTGGCGTTGTCACATAGAGGGTTTCCAGTAATTTTTTCATTCCGTCTCCACCCTCTCTGCTTCAAGAAGAAGCGCCTTGCAATATTCCTTCGCGGATGTTTTTACCTTCGGCATACAGTATTCCTGCATCGAGCAACGTTTGCATTTCGGGCCGTAAACTGCCGACGGAATCAGCATTTCGCGGCGGACTTTCCAGAGTTTCTGCACAGTCTGCCGTACCTGTTCACGCAGCGCTTCATCAAGTTCCACATCCACTCTGCGATGCGCGGTAATGTAGAACAGCGCGCCTGCCGGGATCGTCGTGTGATACATTTCCTCTAAGCACATCGCCTCCGCGCAAAGCTGAATCTTGTATTCTGATTCATCGCGTATCTTCCCATGCTTGTACTCCACCGGCAGCAGCCGCACCGGGAAATCCACTGCGGGAATCGTGCAGCCGTTTTCATCCCGCACCGCTTCAATGCAGTCGCATTTTCCGCTGATTTGCATTTTGTCCGAAAAGACACTGTTCTCGTAGAGCTTCACGAAATCGCCGCGCCGCTCCACGCGCTGTGTATGAACCCGTTCATGCTCGGCGCGACCTTTCGCCGTCTCGACATTTTCTACCCATACACGTTCATTCAGCAGCAGCGCGGCGCGCCGCAGACAGTAATCTGCCTGCGACAGCCACGATAACGGAAGATACTCCTGCTCGTCATCCACGGGTAAACCAGCTTTCTCCCTGCGGCAGTTCATCCCAGACAATCTCCCCGTAAGGATTGCTCAAGAAGCCCATCCGTACCCCCGCAGGCACCTTATCCAGCGCCACCTTTGCTTCATAGTCACGATAATTGCGGGGGAAATCCACCTTCTTCTGCACCGTCACCAGTTCAAAGAGTTTATGCGCCGGTGCACAGCCCAATTTGGCTTGACGTGCGCGCTGTTCAGGATTCGTATCCGTGCCTTCGTGCTTGAAGATGATGAGCGGAGAAACAACCTCCATTTCGCCCTTGCTCGCCGAACGGTCATGCTCATACATGTTGAGAATCGCCTCAAACAGCGCCTTCATATCAGCTTCATCGAATCCCGTTTCCGCTGCAAGATTCGCGCTGATGAAGCCACGCACCTCATACAGACCAAAGGGGATAATCTGCTTGCGTCCCATCGTGCGCAGCTTATCTTCAGACGCTTCCTGTTCCGCTTTCTCATATTCCTCGTAGGATTTGTCATTTCCGCCCAATGCCGCCGCCATGCGCGTGATGGATATGTCCAGCGGCAGTACCGAATCCAAACTCTTGCCGAAAGCAAGTTGAACAGGACCGCGGACTTGCCCCGCATTGGGGCCAGTAGACATCACAGCCCCAAAGGTGCGCACATCGTAGAAGAGTTCACACGCTTTTTTGCGTGCCGCATAAACCGGATTTTTTTCTTTCGCGCCTTCAATCCCCGCTTCGCGCTTTGCCAGTGCAATCTGCTTGTTCAGATTCACCGCCTTCTGCACGAAAATCCCCATGCCCGGCACGCCCTGATAAGCAATCTCAATATAGTTGCGAATGCGGCGTTTCGTGGCCACGTCGGTGATAAATCCCTGCATGGTCTGCGGGTCAATCCGGGGCATGTTGCCCATATCCGGGTCGCCGTTCGGGTTGGCATTGGTGCAAGCAACATAGTACATAAATTCGTAACGGTTCTGCAGTGCCATTTTCTTATTCCTCCTCGTCCGTTTCTGCCGCAGCTTTCTGTTCTTTCTTCACTTTCCGCAGTTCATTGAGTCTCCGATTCAACTCCGCTGTCATTTGGCGATACCCCAGCGCAAAGTAAGCCTGCTGCTCCAAGTTCAGCATGGTGGGGATTTCCCCAATGTCACAAGTCACCTTATCCAGCATTTCCAGATACATCTTCAGATAGTCACCCTTGATTTTGTCCTGGTGCGGTACGGAGAGAATTGACAGCTGCCCCAGCACCAGTGCCGGCATCTGACAAGCAGATGCATAGTAGCGCTGTACAATACCTGCCTGAACATCTCTCATTGCAAACTGCTGCATACTCGCATACACGGCGACCCACGCGCCGCAGCGGTATGCAACATTCGTATTTTCCGCCTGATACATAGCTTCTATCACGCCTTCCTTTCGATTGTTTTTCCGAATCAGCCATACTTTCAGCCATTGGCAGCACATTGCATCGGGCACGGGCGCATGTTTATCTTCTTCGCTGGCACTGGCCATTTGATTGCGAATGTATCGCAGCGCACGAACCGCCACGGAATCCGGCAGCATACTGTCCGTCAAGATTGCGTGCAGCACCGCTGGCGTAATTCCTGAAAGTTCCTTGTCCATCCGCTTGAAAACGTTCTTTTCGCTCTTTTGCCGCGGCATCAGACGAATCATCATTGCTTTCAGCGAATTAATTTTTGTGAATCCCGTTCCACCGAGATCGACCATTTGCAAGTCATTGCGCCATTGCTGGATGCTCTCCTCCAGTTCGCCGTAATTCCCGTGGTCGTAGCTGCGAACCATGACACGCCCTGTAACGCCGGACAGCAGGAGGATGTAATACTGCGTGCTGGCTGGAATCGCGATTGTCGCTGCTCCGCTTTCAATGCTCTCGATGCGTTTGGCTGCAATATCGCGTTTAGCATCAGGATTTGACGGTGCTTCTACCGTTTCATCAAATTCTTCATCGTCGTCGTATCCATCATCATCTTCCGTCTGCTGTTCTGTTCCCTGATTCTTAGGATCGCCATCCAGTGCTTGCTGCATCGGGTCGCATTCCGCAGGAACATAGCAGTCAAACCAATGGACAAAGCGCATTCCCGCCAACGTTGGCGAAAGCGTTTCGCTTGACATGAGATGGTCAAGCGCCGCTTTCACCGCGTCAATTGCTTCCGCAGAAACAGGCGCATTCGCCGATTGCTTTAGCCCGTACGAGCAAAATGCTGGCTTGTCAAAGCAAAACAGCGCATCACCGCGTCCATGTCCGCCAACTTGCAAAAGTCCCTTAATTGGCGGCAGGGTAGCAACCGGCATCGTTTTTTCTCCAGTAATCAGGCACAAGCTTTCTGCCGCGCCATGCTGCGCGAACTGCTGACGAAACTCCCGCCACCATTCCTGCACCTCCGGAATTTCGACAATAGGCGTTCCTGCAATTTCAAATGAAACGCGGTCTGATGGCTTCAGCTTCAGCCGCAGCAGTTCCTGCCGAACCTGTTCACAGCAAGTTTCGTCCTCCAGCAAATGCACGCAAACTGACAATTCAGGTACTTTCTGCGCTGCCTGCTGAAGAGAAGCAAGAAAGTATCGATGCTTGAGCGTGTTGTCTTTCGGCTTTTTGCCTTCCTCTCTTTGCTCAACTTTGCTTTCCGGCGTATCTTTCCAGAAGACAACCTCGTTTTTTTCTACCAGCACATTGCACTTGTCTTTGCCATTCGCCAAGCTGCCAATGTCAGGGCAAAAGTATTCATCCTCGCCGTCCTGCCTCACGCCAAGGAACGTGCCATTTGCGCCAAGGCAAACCCATGCCTTTACCGTCTTTTTCACCATGCCCGGAGGCGGCAGCAGCTGGTAACGCATGGCATAATCGTACAGCGGTCTCAGCATATCGCATCCCCCTTCAGGACTTCCGGGCTATCATAGGGCGGCACTTCAATGACGCCCTGCTTCATCACCGCATGATACAGGGACAGCCTTGTCCGCGTTTTCTTGCGAACCTCCGCGTCATGCAGGTCAAAAATGTCGTACACCATCAAGCCCAAATCCATGTCTTGCTGAATCGGCTTTTCGTTCGGGTCACTTTCAGAAAAGTACGCGACGCATTCCCTTAAGCCGAGCGCAGGCTGGCAAAAGCACTTGCCACCTTTAATTCGCCGTTCAGCCTGTGCATACAGCTGCTCCACCGTACCATGATAATCCGGCCGCGGCACAATCTGCGCGGTAATGCGGTAGCGGACATCATACAGGAAAACCGTTTGCCGCTGTGTCCGCTCATCCTCTGCGCTGATTGGTTCCATATTATTGCCCAATATGGACTTCACTTCGTTGCGCCTGACGCTGATATAGCGAATCGGCTTCAGCACCTCAATTTTTGTCACCATCCAAAAAAATTCTGTCCTCTTGCTGTAAATACTTGACAGTACGCCTCGTGCTGCTGATGGTGTTGGGACTGCCTGCGAAAGCCTTTCTACTTTCGTTGTCGGCGAAGTGAAGCACGCCAAGTCACCCCAAACGGTCACTGAAATCTCCATGATTTTTCATCACCTCCATGTTCTTCTCTCTGCCAAATCAGCAGAGAGGATAGCATTATCTTTGTACTATTTCAATTCTCAGCTCGTTACCCTATCAGTGTTTCAAGCTGTCAGTATAAATATAATATAATTCGCATGAATTGTCAATGGCAAATCTGGTATATAAGAATTTTTTCACCACATATAGTCATCATTTTTCAACTGCATCCCCGTATCCATATGATAATCCCCCTTCCTGCGAAGCACCCAATAGCCGGATGGCTGCCTGCTCTCATTCCGCTTTCCCGCAAAATACAGCTGCTCTGCGTAACGGCTGAAGTCATCATTCGCATATGCAGTCACGCACAACGCTGCCGCCTCATGCATCCACTTCGCCGTCACGCCGTTTTCCAAGGCTTCTTCCTTCAGCTTCTCAAACAGCTTGTTTTCAGGTTCATATGGCACAAACACCTGCACGCCGTCATTCTTGATGATGCGATAGTGTTTTTCAGCCCCTGCATAATCCTGCATTTGGATGGCCTCGCTCAGCTTCTTCTCCCCTTTCAGCTTCCAAAAGAGCTTCTGATAGTAGCGCTGAATGTCGCTCGGATTCATCAAGTCAATCGGTTTCTCAATATGCAATGCACTAACCAGCATTGCCGCCTTCCTATACCAATTATCCGGATACAGATTATCTTCATCCGGAAGGAACACAAGCACTTGCCCGCCTTCGGGATGGCGACCGTTTCGATTGCATCTTCCCGCCGCCTGAATGATTGATTCCAGCGGGGCCAGCGCGCGGAAAACGCTGTCAAAGTCCAAATCCACCCCCGCTTCGATGCACTGCGTCGCAACCACACGGCAAGGCAAGCCGTCGCGCAGCCGCTTTTTGACTTGCTCTATCACGACGCGCCGATGTGCCGGACACAATTCCGTCGTGATGTAGAATACTGATTCCGTCTCACATACCAATTTCAGCGCATCGAACAGCTTCTTCGCGTGCTTTTTCATGTTCACAATGGTGCAGATGCTCCGCTGTGCCGCCATTTTCTGCGCAATTTCTTCCCACGAGATTCTCTCATTCGGCAAAACTCGCCATGTCACCTGAACGCGGCGAAGTTGCTGATACATATCGGCATGGTTCGGACAAATCTCCGTAGCATGCCAAGTAAGATTAGGGATTGATTGATAATCCGGCTGTGTCGCCGTAGAAAAGAGCATCGTCACATTTTTCTTCGGCAGATTGCAAAGCGCCTGAATGGTTTTGAGCGTCGCAGGAAACAATTCTGCAGACAAGCTCTGCGCTTCATCGAAAATGATTACAGAATTCGCCAACCGATGCAGTTTCCGAAGATTCGGGGCTTTTGCCGCAAACAGCCCCTCGAAAAATCGCACGGATGTGGTCACAATGACTGGCATATCCCAGCGCTGCGCAAACTTTCGCTGCTCTTCTGTCAGCTGCCGTTGGCTATGATCTTCCAGCAAAACGTCATCCCCGAGGATTTTCCGATATTCAATTGCATTCTGTTCCGTCAGCGTAATAAACGGCAGCACAATGATGATTCGCTGCTGACCGTTCTTGCGGCATTGGCGCAGCGCAAAATGCAGCAAGGCCAGCGTTTTTCCTGTGCCAGTAGGCGCTGTCAGGGTGTAAATCCCCGGCGCATGATCCCCCGCCCTGCCGCACGTTTCAAACAACTCATTCCGCAGTGCATTGAGTTTTTTATCAGCCGTTGAGTTTCTTGCTAATTCCGCCCGATGCGCATTTAAGCGCTCCAGCCAGTTTTCCGCATCACATTTCGGCGGCTCCGAGATGATTTCTCCATCCTCTTCCGCTGATGCGGTGTAATCTGCATCCACCAAGCAAGAAAGCAGCATTCGCGACCAAAGCATCCGTTCTTCTTCCCCAAGCGTCATGATCTTAGGTTCAGGACATTCCCACTGCGGAAGTTCTTCATGAAATATCTCCGCAAGCACACGGTAATTTTCTTTTCCTGTTAATGCAACCTCCTTTCCATCATTGCCTTCCAACCACTTTTGCTCTGTCATGCATTCACGCAGCGAATACTTCAGCTGGTCGTAGCAGAGCAGCGTTCCATGATGTGCATTGATTGCCTCTAAAATGGGCGCGTAATTGGTACTTGCAATCTCCTTACTTGTGCATTTATGTGTAGCAATCAGAAACCACCGCAAAAACGCAGCGCTCACCCTTGCATGGTCTACTCTGGATGCGTTTCCTTCCAAAACATCTTGGAATTTATCTGTGAGCTTGCCAGCATCATGAACCGTTCCGGCCATTTCCGCTTCTTTTTCCATCCCCAGTTGTCTTCCATACTCTTTGCTCAATTCTCCCACCGCGCAAAGATGTTCCTTCACCTCCACCTGCTTGCGTCCGGGACGCTTCGACTTCGCGTACCACTTCTTCATAGTATCTCTCCATCTTCATATTAAATTTGAACGGTTGAACTTCATATTTAGTGTACATAAGTTCCTCTATTTTGTCAATACTCTCAATGGTAAAATTTTAAGGCAACACCGCACAAATGAGGTATCGGTCACTGGCACCATATCCCCCCGATATATTCACCAATTTCCCTACAAATCAATCCGAGTAATAGCAAAAGGCTCTGCCGTTCTTCCTTCACGGAAGTCAGCAGAGCCTTTTTCATCCTATAAAGTTATATTCCAGCACCCGCAAGCCATTCGCGCCATCCGACACATCAGAATAGCACGAACGCCGCGGCTGCTATCATCTTGCTACCAAACAGGCAATCCTGTTTTGAAAAAGTGCGTGTTTTCAAGGTTTTGCAGCCCTTCACATCCACTTTGCCATTATTCCCACTCGCTAAGTTAAAGTGTATTTTAAGGCTTTTTGTATAGTGGATTTAATTTCTTTCAGTCTTATTTATACCTATTATTTCAAGTCTACTCGTCATTCCATTGTCTGCTATCAAAAAGCTATCATTGGATGCTATCAGCAGCAGAAGCATGCAACTTGTAGTATATGAAAAGCAAGCAGCTGCTAAACATGCGGATTATACGATACATGCAGGAAATCACCGTGCTCTTAAGTACTGTTTCTCAGCACAATATTTCTCCATACCTGTAGCAATCCCCGAAATAAAAAGAATAACTTTATCCTTGATTGACTCCAAATCCAAAATAGTTAAGTCTCTAGCGCACACGCTAAAACTTTCATCTCCATGTGCCAGAGAGTTACGCTTCTTCTTGACTTTTTCTAAAACTAATTGATCGTCAGATACGCAATAGCGAATTCTATGTTTATCACAGATAGCCTTAATCTGCCTTGCATTAAGATTACCATTGATGCCCATCATACTTTTAGAAAGAACTAATGGTGTATTTTGTGTGATATCAAGTACAATTCCTTGCACGCGCTTTGTATATGTCGATAAACTCGAATCCGATTTATAGACTTCTTTAATTTTGTAATCTCTCCATATATTTTGAATCTCGTCAATAACATTAGCGTATGAGCATCCATCAGATTTTAGTTGATCATATATTTCCAGCATACCAGTAGTAAACGTTGCTTCAACAAGATTATAGAGCATTAGAAGAAAATTGGATTTCATAATACGAAAGAATCGCTGATTATCAACCGTTCGTAAAGTGTCATTGGAATTGTTATCAATATCTACCATAACCGAATAATAAAATTCAATTTCACTTTTTCGGTCTTCAAGGACATCATGCATCGCACTCATTTACTTTTGCCTCAATAAGTTTGTTTTTAACATATTCAATACGTGCAGCAAGTTTTCCTTCATTATTGCTAGCATCAGAGGTCGTAAGTTCTTTGAACTTATTCGAGTCGAGCCAGTCAACGTTATCTACGTCCAAATTTGGGTAATCGCGTAGTGCCAAAGCTACACCGACAGAAATTGCTTCGAAACGTACACGAGGAGTAGTAGTGGCATTTTGAGATTTAGCAAATCCAAATGGGAATTTTTCTTTTACGAAATTCAACATACTTTCGAAGTCTTTTTCATACTGCTGCTCATCAAACAATTCTAGATTATTAGCCAAAAAATTATCTAAAAATAGCTTGACATCATGCTCGAAATGCTTATATTCATTCAAGTAAGCAAAGAATCTTAAAATTAACTCAAATCTTTCTTGACGAGCAGCTTTACTTTTAGAAATCGGACATAGAGAAATAAATAATTTATTTTGGCAACATTTTTCAATATAAGTTGTTAGCTTTCCCGGATACGATCCTCTACGAACTTCAGAATCAGATGCTCTAACACCGGAAGTGTTAATTCTATTAAACAAATCTTGTCGAATATCCGTTGTGGTTTTTTCGTCCAGCACTACAACTCTAAAAGTTCTATTGAGAAGTTTTCTTCTCGTCGCTGTAGATAAGTCCTCAAAACCAAATCCATCCAACTCCGTAAGTTTAGTAAGCTTACCAAGTTTCATTTTATTCTTAACAAATTCTCGTATTGTTTGAATTCGTTGAGCTCCATCAATAACTTCAAGACGTCCATCTTCGCAGTCTGCAAAAAACATAAACGGAATCGGTAATCCAAGTAATACAGATTCTATAAATAAGGAGCGATTGTTTTCTTTCCATACGAACTGACGTTGATAATTCGGAATAAAGAATTCATCTTTTTCAAACTTATCTAACAGTAACTCAAGTGTATAGTCTTTCGTATCATACTCTACCTGGCGTTGCAGCTCTTTTAATTGGCGTTCTGCAACCTCAATTTGCTCAGGCGTTACTTTTTTCTTTGCCATTGTCATACCTCCGAATATGCTCTATAATACTGAGTCCAATTACTTCTCCTAATCGTACAGGAACTGCATTTCCAATTTGTAACCCTAGTTTACGCTTATTGAGTATATCGGTTGGACTAATAAATTTGTAGTCTTTCGGGAATGACTGAAGAATTGCCCCTTCTCGAAGTGATAGCGCGCGATCTTGAGCAGGATGACCAAAGCGACCATTTCCATAGCCATAAAACTGTGTTGTAATGGTGGGCGATGGCGCATCCCATAACATCCGCCCATAAACAGATGGATATGTTTTCCCCGAACTTTTTTTATGACATTTGAGTTGTAATTCTTTATCCCAATCTCGCCAAGTTCCACCCGGTATAGACTGCCGGATGCGTTTCAAATTTTTTTCGGAAAGAGCTGTCGCTGAGTGCAGCAAGTCATCAGGATCTGTCATTCCAGCAACTAATAGCGGTAAATTTCCAATAGCCTCTTTTACTGTAACATAATTATCCGGAGTATGGGTAGCGGGTAGAAGACTGATTTCGCCCAATAACGAAGCTAAAAAGACTAGCCTTCTTCTGCTTTGAGGAATCCCATAGTCAGGGCAATACACTATTTGATAAAAAACATGGTAACCACATTTTTGCAGTTCTTTTGTGAAATCCGTAAAAATTGTCGTTTTTTTAAGTTCTGGCACGTTTTCCATTGCAATTATTTGGGGGCATATCGCTTTTGCAAGTGACCCGAACGAGTACAAAAGGCGCCACTTTTCATCCTTATATCCGTCTTTACGGTATCTCTGAGTATACTTAGAGAACGGCTGACATGGTGCACATCCAGCCAGAATATGTATATCAAGATTATCTGGATATAACGCACCTAATTCTTTCGGCGTTAAAGTTGTTATATCGCGTTGAATAAACTTTGCGTTATTATTTTTCTCATATGCGTATTGACAACTTGGCTCAAAATCAATTCCAGCAACAACATTAATACCCGCTTGTTCAAGTCCCTTAGTTAGTCCACCGACTCCACAAAATAAATCTATAGCAGCATAGGTCATGCTATTATCCTCCTTATTGCGCTCTTTCAAACTGCTACAAGTCTATTTCTGAAAGTTGCTCACCATATAATTTTGTTTTGAGATTTTATATTTTTTATTTCCTTTCTCAATTGCACTTTCAGATTATTACACGGTTAATCCACATGCTTCAGAGATAGCATTTACTTCTTGGTCTTGCTTAATATTACGAACACGTTCTATCTACTGAAATCTTACAGCCTGTAGAACGTGCGTTTGGGTAACCACATTCTTGTTAAAAGTGTACCATTCGAAAATACGTTTATCTTTTCAAGGTAACCTTTTACGGAAGCCGCAGTTATTTCCATACAAAACCACTCTCAACAAACACACGCACCTCGCCCATGGCATAACCGATGATCAATGTTTTTTGAGTCACTATTCCATTCCCATTTTTTTGGAGTATAGCTAATGCCTATCAGCTTTTTTGTATCTTTAGGAATAATCAGAATGCGATTCATTCGCGATACCTTAAGCTCGTTGTTCTCTTTACATAAGCTCCGTACTGAGCGTGACGTTACGTTACGTTCGGGGACGGTTTCTTGAGCTGTGTTGAATACGTTCAATGATTGCACCTCATATCCACATACATTTTATACTACACCATTTTTATTATATTCAGTTGGGTGAAATTTGTCAAGCGGTTTTGTTTAATTTAATAGCTATAATCTTAAACTATAGATGAGAGAATTTCCAGAGTAAACGCAACTTCTTACCGCTACTGTTGCTTTTTGATTTTTTTATTTCATTGTTTCATTCACAGCGGTAGCCAAATTCCCGTATTTGTGCTATACTAACTAGAAGAAGTCTTTTCCTCTACCGCAGTCGGTATCGCACGCAACGGCATGCCGCTTTGCTGTATGGCTGTTCGCATTATCAGGAGGCAGCGCACTTATGAGCAACGAACGATTCTCCACCGTCGGCACGAATATTGCCGAAAAAGCGACGATGATTTGGAACGTCGCAGATTTGCTTCGTGGGCCTTTCAAGCCCCACGAATATGGGCTGGTTATCCTGCCCATGACCGTCGTGAAGCGCTTTCATGACTGTCTGCTGCCAACGCATCAGGCCGTGCTGGACACATGGGAGAAGGTGCAAAAGCTGGCGGTGACGGACGGCTTTCTGCGCCGCGCATCCGGCTACCAGTTTTATAATACCAGCAAGTTCACTTTCGAGCGTCTGCTTTCTGATCCGGAGAATATCGAGAGCAACTTCCGCGATTATCTCAATGGCTTTTCTGCAAATGTGCAGGATGTGTTGGCAAAGTTTGAGTTCGACAGCATCATCAAGCGCATGGTGGAGAGCAACACGCTGTATCTCGTCATCAAGGAATTTGGCAGTCAGAAGGGCTATCTTGGGCCGGATAAGATTAGCGCCGTGGATTGCGGCTATATTTTCGAGGATTTGGTGCGGCGGTTTTCGGAGTCCTTCGGCGAGGAAGCCGGCGCGCACTTCACCAGCCGCGACATTATCTACCTGATGACGGACTTGCTGCTGTCCGGCGCGGACATGAGCAGGCAGGAGAACATCACGGTCTACGACATGACGATGGGTACGAGCCAGATGCTTTCCTGCATGGAGGAGCGCATTCATGACCTGAACCCGGAAATGCAAGTCACCTGCTTCGGGCAGGAGTTCAACCCCTCCACCTTCGCCATTGCCAAGGCGGACATGATGATTCGCGGCGGCAATCCCGACAACATGCGGTTTGGCGATACGCTCAGCGATGACAAATTCCCCGACTATACCTTCCGCTACATTATCTCCAACCCGCCATTCGGCATCGACTGGAAGCGCGAGCAAAAGGCCGTGGAGAAGGAAGCTGAAAAGGGTGACGAAGGGCGATTTGCGCCCGGTCTGCCCAAAATCAGCGACGGACAGCAGCTGTTTGTCCTCAACGGCTTGAAGAAGCTGGATGAGCACGGCAAAATGGCGATTATTCAGAACGGTTCGCCGCTTTTCTCCGGCGACGCTGGAAGCGGTCCGTCCGAGATTCGCCGCTATATTCTGGAACACGATTGGCTGGACTGCATCATCCAGCTATCCACCGACATGTTCATGAACACGGGCATCAGCACCTACATTTGGGTACTGAACAAGAACAAGTCGCTTGCCCGTGCGGGCAAGGTGCAGCTGATCGACGCATCCCACTGCTTCACGCCGCGCCGCAAGTCCATCGGCACAAAGCGGAACGACATTGCCGACAGAGACCGTGAGCTGATTGTGTCGGCATACACGGCTTTTGTGGATGGCGGCATTTACGGCGACAAAGCGGGCATATACTGCGAAAGCAAGATTTTTGCCACCGAAGAATTTGGCTACAACAAGATTGTTGTCGAACGCCCGGAGCGCGACGCAAACGGCGAGATTGTGCGGAAAAAGGGCAAACCCGTGCCGGATTCGAAGCGGAGAACACATTTCCCGTTGCGTTCCAATCAGTACCATATGGTAACATTCTGAAACCAAAATCAGCATTTGCAGCTTAGCAAATCACATGGAATACCACTCCGTTGTGGGTACGATTGTGGGTACGCATCGTGGTGCTGTGTCAAAGAAACACAGACCAGAAGTAGTCCAAACGCAAGTCTTATTCAACCGCATTTAAAAGGGCATATTCTCACAGCCCCTCTCTATTCCTTCACGAAACAACTCACCTCGTTCTATAATTCACATATACTATAGGCGTATACCCTTGCAACCTGACTTCTTTCTTCCATTGGTCAAGCCGATTTTTCAGCATCAGCATGTCAAGCCGGTTAATATCAGGCTTGCCATCCTCATTCTCAATATGTCTGCTTCTATCAAGAACAAACCAAATCGCCACCGACTTAATTACAGGCATATTATCCAGTTGATTATGCTTGTACAATTTCAGAGCTTCCAGTGATTGGTCAACAGCATAGCACAACTTTCCCGATGTGCTACCAATTTTGACCGCAAACATTGTCTCTGCCTTGTAGAGATCCATGATTTCAACCGTTCCGTTGCCAACAGGAACTGTAACGCGATCATGGTTTTCAAATCCATAATCCCGCTCCATAAGAAGGTTAAACACACGTTCTGCATAGTATTTCTTTTGCAACTGTTCTCGGATTTCCTTATCACTCTTACCCGAATACCGGAGTTCTGTTCGCTCCTCAAGCAATTTCGTTTCAATAAAAGTGTTATACTTTTCTTCCGAAAAGTCGTATTGCGGTTCGTAGTAAGTAGTGATTTCACTAATTGACGCTTGCAGATAGCTGAGATAATCATCATTATATTGATACCATTGTCCTTGGGACAGCAGGCATCGTTCCTGATCATCCGTGTAATCTATCATATCCCTTACGCATACTGGAGCAAAAACCATACCATCGCACTCACTGTACACAGCGATATTCAGCGCTTCTGTTAAAGGAATATGATTCGCTTCGCAGAAACTCCGAAGCACATCATCAGAAAGTGACGTTACTGTTTCCTTATATCGTCTGTATTTTAGGACAAATTCGTAGTCGTTGTGATTAAAAACTTCTGTTGCGCCAATTACCTCCAATTCCGATACATGAATTTCATGCCGCGTCTCAACAAACAAATTTAGTCTTTCATTCAGAGACCGTTTCCTTTCTTGATCTTTAATGTGCGTAAATACAGGAATTTTATGCTTATCTGCCTCTGTGTCTACGATATTTTCAATATATGCAATGATGGCAGCTGCCCGTTCAAGTGAGTTTTCTGCACTATCTACACGAATTGACGTTCCAATTTCCACCATAGGCTTAAACAGCGTAAATTCATCCGGCAATTCTGCTTTCGCTTTCAGTTTTGCATAAGATTCGCCGCTGTCAAAGTCCAATTCTTCATAATTGACATAGGTGTTCACCATTTTATTTCGATGCGAATTGGGTGCTGTAAGCGTTGTTGTTTTTATTTCTTGGAAATTCATTTTTCTGGCAAACACAAATCCAAAATCCCGGTCACAAAATTTATCAATTAAGAAGAATGCGTGTCCAAATGTTATGGCGTAAACCGCACCATTCTCTTTTTTCAACAGCACAACTGCCTTGGGCAAAGGATTTGTCCTTACGCTCTCTTGATCAAATGCCGCTAACACCCAGTTCCAAGAAAGTGAAACGGTATTCTCTTGCTGCGCATAGTAAAGTTCACATCTTATCGGTTGATTTTCTCTTGTCTCGCCGATTGGCTCCGGTATCGTTTGTGTACCCATCTGCTGCATTTTTTGATTCAGCGTCTGCATCAAATCTTGCAGCTTAACATTGTCAATCTTGTAGATATTGAGTGTGCCCATCGTTATTTCTCCTTATCTCCGCGCTGCATCCATTGAAATCATGCGCACTATACTTTATTCAATGTCAATCGTTTTTATACTGCACATATCAATTTTTTCTACACTCATTTGTTATTACACAATTTCGTTAAACACAGCCGCAATAACAAGGACGTATCAGCCCTCTTCGCTGATTCCACCGTCCTCCATCCTCACTCTCCTCCCTGCCCTCCGTGCCACCCCCGCATCGTGCGTCACGAGCAGCAGCGTCGCCCCTTCATCCGCCAATTCTGCCAGAATATCCATAATCTGCGCACTGCTGCGGCTATCAAGATTCCCCGTCGGTTCGTCCGCCAGAATGATGGGCGGGTGGTTGATGAGCGCACGCGCAATCGCCACACGCTGCTGCTGTCCGCCGGAAAGCTCGTTCGGATACGCCTTCATCTTATCCAGCAGACCGACTTTGCGCAGCATTTCCGCCGCACGCGCCAGACGCTCCTGCTTCGGCACGCCCGCGTAACCCAGCGGGAGCGCCACGTTTTCCGCCACGGTGTGGGAGGAAAGGAGGTTGAAGGACTGGAAGATATACCCGAAGGTTTGGAAGCGCAGGCGGGCTTTTGCCTTGTCGGAGAGGTGGCAAACGTCCTGCCCGCTGAGGGCATAGTTTCCTTCGGTCAGATTATCGAGCAGACCAATGATGTTGAGCAGCGTTGTTTTGCCGCAGCCGGATTTGCCGGTGATGGCGACAAATTCGCCCTTTTGAATGTTCAGGCTGATGCCGGACAGCGCGTGGACGGTGCTTTCGCCTGTTCCGTAGATTTTCTTTGCTTCTGAAAGCTGAATCATGTGTTGCTCCTTTACTCATTGTACCGCAGTACCGCCGCCAGCACGACATGCCGCTGCTGGTGCAGGAGAATCAGGGACAACAGCGCGCCAGCCACCGTGGCAAAGAGAATCGGTGCGACAATCGCCTGTATGTTCCCATGCACGGCGACTTCTCCCACTGTGATATGAGGTGACGCAATCGCCCCCAGCACTGCGCCGATGACCCCCGAAAGCAGGAACGGAATCACCATCTCCATCACACTCTCGAACGACAGCGTCGTTTCCGGCACGCCAAGGCAGCGCAGCACGGCATATTCCTTCTTCCGCTTTGCCCAGCACGTCAGCATCGAGCCAATCAGCCCAATCGACACCGCTGCCAGCAGAATCGTCGAGTACATCATAAAATCGCGCGCCTGATCGCTCGCGCGGTCTAAGCTGACGGTCATCCGGCTGTTCATCGGCAGGACGCAGTATTCGATGCCGGTCGGGTGATGCTGGTAGAGCAGGCAGACGATGGCTTGCGCGTCCGCCGAGGCAAAATCCGCCGTGAGGTAAACGCCCAGCGTGTCCGCCGCGTCGAAATCCGCCATGTACTCCATCGGCACGGCGAACATGTTCGTCAGCGAAATGTCCTCGCGCGCGTAGCCGTTGCGCAGGAGGTTCTGGGCGATACTGCCGGGGTTCAGCGCGTAGCATTCGCCTGCCGTTTGCGCCCGCGCCAGTGCATCGGCGGCTTCGGCAGACAGTCCGACGGCGGATGCGTGGTAAATCGGCATATCCGCATCGGCGAGGGTGATTTCGCCCAGAAGCGGCAGTGAATCACGCGGCGCGAAAATCAGAAAAATCTCCTTGAACGCTTCCGTTCGCGCGGATGGCTGAACGAGCGTGCTGTACCACGTCGCATAAACCAGTTCGGCGGATGATACTGTGCGGACGGCTTCGTAATCGTCGCGCGAAAACCCCGCATAGCCGTTTTGAAGCAGCCCGCCACTTGTCCGCTGCGTCCATTGGATGCGCGAAACGGTATGGTCGCTGATGTCCTCCCGCGCCCCCAGCGCCGAGGTCGAAAGAAACAGGTTCAGGCAGCAAGTCATCAGAAAGAAGCTCAAAATCATCTGGAACATTTCCAGAATGCCGCGCCCCTTCCGGGACATCAGCCGCCGAAGCACCTGACAAAGTGCGAATCGCATGTTCTCCCTCCCTTACGCGCCCGAAAGCTGCTGCACGAGCGCCTTTGGGCGCAGCGCCGCCCGCGTCATCACGAGGCTGAGCAGCGCCAGCAGCGGCAGCATTTCCAGCAGCGCCGCTGCTGACTCCTGCGGCACATAGAATCCCGACCCAATCGCGCGGAAAAATAGCGGCAGCAGCCCCCACGCAAGCAGCACGCCCGCGAACGCGCACATCAGCGTACCGCAAAAGAAAATCACCCTGCTGATGCACGTCCCGCAGAACAGGCGCAGCATTGCCCATTCGCGCGCCGTCCGGCTGGCGAAGCACCGCGCCGTGTTCGTCGTCTGCAAGGTGACGTACAGGAAAATCAGGAGGGCGAAAATGGTGTACAATCGCAGATTCGCCCGCTGTTTGTCCAGCGCGGCGCGGTTCGCTTCGTCCGGGTACACGCAGCGAATCATCCCCGTCGGAATCTCCGGCACGTTGCCGAAAATCACGCGTCCGTTCAGCTGATTTTCCACGTCGCGCCGCACATCTTCGCGGATTTTCCCGTCCGACACCCGCAAAGCGCACTGCATCGACGGCACGCCCTGCGGGATTTCGCTGTCCTTGCGCCGGATGAGCGCCTGCTGCTCCATGTCCAGCAAGCCGCGCCGCACGGTCACGCGGTACGCCTGCCCGCCGATGGTCAGCGTGTCCCCCTCCTGCACCGCAAACACGGACAAGTACGCCTCATCCAGCGCCACCTCGTCCGCCACCAAGTCCTGCCCCGCCAGCGCCAAATACGCATCGTCCACATGCGACACCCGCAGCACGCGCGACTCCGTCGGACTCATCACCCACTCGTCTCGTGTGTAAAACTGCGATTTTGCTGCAATGCCGTCATCGTCCAGCGCATCAAATGCTGCGTCAAACGCTGAATCGCACCACGCATAGCGGATAATGCGCTCCGGCTGCACAAACTGCGCATCCACCATGCTCATTTCCCGCGAAAACAAATCCAGCATGACCAGCATCATCACGCTGCCGAATGCGACGCTCAGCATCAGCAGCAAGCCGTAATACCGCCACTTGCGGAACGTCCGCACCGTCTCCCCGAAAAGAAACTTTGCCCGTTCACTGCGCATCATGGGCATTCTCCTGAACGCGGTAGAGCGTGCCGCTGCTGGTGGACAGAAGCATCAGCTGCCCCTTGCACCGCGCCAGCGACAGGCTTTGCCCCTCATACAGCACGTTTTTCTCCTGATTCGCCAGCATCAGCCCCGTCGAAACGTACTGCCAAGCGCTATCAAAGCAGTCCAGCGAATAAAACGAGCTGTTGACGGCATACCAGCGCCCATCCCCCGGCACGGCGCTCGTCGCGACATACCCATACGGCAGCACCGCCTGACGGACGAGCGCCCCCGCATCCAGCCGCCACACCGTCCCCGCGCCCGTCTGGTAGCTGACGTTCTCTTCCCCGGCGTACACGAGGTCTTCCAGCAGGTACACGTTTTCCTGATTCCACGTGAAAATCCCGCGGACGTTCTTCATCAGCGGCTGCGCCGTGCCGTCCGCATTCAAGCGCCAGACCGTGTCCGCGTCCTTGTCATACGGAAAGAAGAGGCAAACCAGATAGTCCGCCCCGCAAGGCGCAACGCTCCTGACAAACGCCCGCTGTTCCGCGTTCACAGGCAGCGGGCGGGTGAAAACGGACGCGCCGTCAGGCGTGAAGGCTTGCAGGCGCAGATTCCCCTGCTCTGCGACAATGAGATACTGCCCGTCCCACGCCATTGCCGCCGGCTGATACAGCTGTCCCGGCTGACTGCCTACACTGCCGATGAAGCCAAGAAATTCGCCGTCCGCATCCAGCTTCAAAATCTGATTCTGCTCCCGGCACAGCACATAGAGATGCTCACCGTCCGAGCAGATAGATTCCGCGCGGTACTTGCCCAGCTCCGTCACGGCTTTCAGCGTCCATTCTGGATTTTCCAGCACACGGCGGTTGAAAAATTCCAGCGGGCTGCCATCCGCATTCTGTGATGAGGATGCGCAGGACGTGCAGAGGAGCAGCATCAGCAGACAGAGCAGCAAAAACTTCCGATTTTCCTTGCTGCGCATCAAAATACGCCTCCTTTCGTTATCTACTCAGTAAATGCGAAAAGAGGCGCAGCGTTACAGCCGTATTCGATTATTTCCAGATAATTTTCAGGCCCTGCGCAACCGCGTAGGCGATTGCGTAGTCGCACGCCTCCACCACGAAGTATTGGTCGCCATACGACCAGACCAAATCCACCGACCCACTTGCCTGATACAGCACCGTCGCCACCGTATTGTGCAGGGAAACGTGGTCAATCTCCGCGCCCTTCGAGTTCAGGTTGATGCCCGCGCCTTTGCCGCCGATGTGGATTTCCATCCGCTCGCCCTGTTCATTTCGATATTCCAGAAAGCCGAAGTTTTCATCCGACACATACTGCGCCAGCGTGTACCCGTCCGGGATGTACGACGGAAAGTAGTTTGTTTTCCAATCCTCCGGCATCGTCGCTTCCGTCTCCGTCGGCTGATAGCGGATGTCCATGTAGGAGTCGTTCACCTGCATCACCAAGTCCAGAAAGCGCACCTGAACCTTGCCCGTGCTGGCGACGACAATCGTCAGTGCCATATTCAGCACCAGCACCACCATCGCCGCCGTTTTCAGCACGCGCACCGTCTGCTTCCAGAACCGATCGTGGCGCTGCTTTTTCGTCAGCTGACGGTCAATCATTTTCAGCATTCGCGGCATACTCTCCGCCGCCGCATCATCCGGCGTGTCTATGTCATCCTGCTCCCGCTGCATCAGGCGGTAGGCGGCGAGTTCCAGCGCGGCGGCTTCGTAATTTTCCTCCGGCGTCCGCATTTTCTCCTGCTTCACTCCGCATCCTCCCTCAACATGTCGTAGAGTCGCTTCCGCGCGCGATTCAGCCGCACGCGCACATGCCCCTCCTGAATCCCCAGCACCGCCGCAATCTCCCGCGCGCTGCGCTGCTCGAAATACTTCATCCGAATCGCGACCTGATCCGCTTCGGGCAGCCGCTGCATGGCATCCACCAGCGCGTTCATCGTGCATTGCTGCAAAATCCGCGCATCCGGCGCTGCCTCATCATCCGCAATCTGCGGCAGAATCGTCTCGCCGTCGTCTGCTTCTTTCCGCGATTTCCGCCTGCGGTGCAGCGCATACGCCGCGTTCTTCACCGTGGAAATGATGTACCCCTCCAAAACGTTACGCTCCAGCGTCCTCAGCAGCGAAATTTTGCGAATCAGCGCCACGCACGCTTCGCCAACCACGTCCTCCGCGTCCTGCTTGGAGTCCGTCAGCGCCCGCGCCACGCGGAACATCCGTGCGGCATGGTTGATGTACAGGTGCTTCATGAAGTCGCGTTCGCTTTCGTCGGAGATGGTCAGAATTGCTGCGGGGAATAGGAGCATGGCGGTGTTCTTCCTTTCGTATGGGGGATGATGGGGGTATTATAGCATATTCGAGAGGGCGTGTCTATGCTGCGAAAAGCAGTGATTTCAGTAATGGGCAAAACAGACTATGCTGTCTGTTGAAAGCTGAATAAAACATGAGAGCAAAAGAATTTACCGAAAAGAGCAGTCGACGTTCTGCTCGTTGCAAACGTTCGTCTACAAGTCCGCCAGCATCACCCTGAGCATTTTCCGCACCTTCCTGCCGCATCGGAAGCAGCGGTAATAGTATAGCTGATTTTTTGCGATTTTTCCAGATGGAAATTCGGGGGAAAGACGTTCACTCGTGTGATTGATTCGGGTGTTCATTGCCTGCAAACTATACAGCAACGTACCCACAACCGCAGCGCCCGCGCTGCATCCATAGGGTTTGGGAAATGTGTTCCCAACAAGCAAACTGTCATTTTTAGCAAAATGGCTCTGCTTGCTGCTTTCCTTTTCCGCACGGTAGAAAAATCGCATACAGCGCCAGCGCATAATGAAATCGCTGTTGCAGCTTATTTTGACCTGTGACGCGTGACGATATCCGCCATACTGGTAAAACATCGTCACGCGTCACATTCTCATTCATCCACCGATAACTTCGTCAATGTGATTCGGCTTCCACTTCGCCCATGCGTGTTCTCATAGCGAATTGCATATTCGTTCGCCAGCTGTCCTGCAAGGATATTCAGCCGCCGAGCAAGCGTATTGGGATTGATTGTCTCATCCAGCTGCGCTGCAAGTTCCGTCGCACTCCCCTGCCATTGCGTCACTCGCTCCATCATCTTCTCAATCTGCGCCAGCAGCGGGTCAGGCGTTGGCTTATTCAGTTCGCGTTCCGCCCGCTCAAAGCACCACACCAGCCGTTTTGGATCTTTCTGAAGATAAAGTCGCTGGTCGGGCTGATCACGACCAACTACGTCCAGCGTTGCAGTATCATCCGTTCGTTTCTCTTTTTGCAAGATGAATGCGCCGTCTGCACTGCCCAGCAAGCCTGTCGTGCCTGAAATCATCTCGAACTTATCGCTTGCCGGCATCTTGCGCGTGTGGTGGACAATCATCAGGCATATGCCGTTGCTGTCAGCAAACTGTTTCAGCCGGCTGACAATTTGGTAGTCATCCGCATAGCTGTATGAGTCGCCGCCCATCTCCCGGATTTTCTGTAGGGTATCAATAATAATCAGCTTTGTATCTGGATGTTCCTTCATAAACTGCCGCAGCTGTTCATCCAGCCCGCTGTTAAGCTGTTTCGCACATACTGCAAAGTGCAGTCGATCCGTTCCTTCCACGCCAAACATGCGAAACATTCGCTTCTGCAAGCGCTGATAGTCATCCTCCAAAGCAAGATACAGCACCGTTCCCGGATGAACTTCATACTGCCAGAGTTTCTGTCCCGTGCTGACATGGTACGCAAGCTGCGCCATGAAAAGCGACTTTCCCACCTTTGGCGCACCCGCAAACAAGTACGTTCCCGTGTAGAGCAGCCCGTCGATAATCGCCGCTCTGCTCTGATACACATTCTCATAGAGCTGATTTAGCGTAATAGTTGCCATATAGCCGGGCGCATTCATGCGCTGCATTTCCCGATAGACTTCCTCCAGCATGGTCTCCTGTTCCTGATTGACCACTGCCTCATCTGCCCGTTTGCTTTCGCTCATTGTGTTCCTCGCACATTCCTTTCAAGATTGTTAGTGTAAACTGCAACATTTCCAACATATCACTGCTTGCTTCTTCATTTTTTATCACCTGCAGCAGTTTTGCGTTTACTTCCCGCAGTTCCGCTTTCAGTGCTTTGTAGACACGCGGATTTCCTTGCACTATCACTTCCTTTTGCAATAACCTCGACAGCATATAGTCTTGTTTTGTCATGCCGCACAGCTTTGCAAAAGCTGCAATCTGCTCATTTTCTTCAGGGCTGGCACGAAACGCAACCGTTACCTTCCGCCATCGTCCCTTTCGATCAAGGCACTTTGCGCTCACAGCTCCATCTTCCTTTCCACATTCAGTTTATCTGCCATTTCCCTCTGCACAGTTGGAAACAGATGCGCATAACGATAGGTAATCTCCACGCTTTCATGCCCAACACGATTCCCAATCGCCACGGCAGAATAGCCCATATCAATGAGCAAACTCACATGACCATGCCGCAAATCATGTATACGAATTTCTTTGACACCAGACTGCTTGCAGCCATACGTCATTCCGCCCTTTAGAACATGTCTGCTGAGTGGAAACACACGGCTGTCATCCTGCAAACCATAAATCTGCTTGAAATAGTCTTGCATTTCATCACAGAGAAAATCCGGCATCTGAATGATTCGGTTGCTCTTCTTCGTCTTAGGCGTTGTAATCACATCCTGACCACGAAGCCGCTGATAAGACTTGTTAATCCGCAGCGTGCGTGCTTTCAAATCAAAATCATCTCGTGTCAGCGCCAGCAGTTCCCCTTCTCGAATCCCGCACCAGTACAGTACCTCAAAAGCATAATACAGCATCGGCTTGTCCATCACTGCCTCCGCAAATTTCAGGTATTCTTCTTTTGTCCAGAAGAGCATTTTCTTTGCCTGCTCGCTTCCCATATTTCCAGCTTTCGCTGCCGGATTGCTCTGCAAACCGTAGTATCGCACAGCATGATTAAAAATGCAGCTAAGCTGTGTATGAACCATCCGCAAATAGTCCGGTGAATATGGTTCGCCGTTCGGCTTTCGCTGCTGACGCATCTCATTCTGCCAGTCAATCACATCCCTTGCCGCAATGTCCGAGAGTTTACGCTTGCTGAAATAAGGAAGAATCTTTGATTGAATCACATGTTCCTTGCAAAGCCAAGTGTTCAGCTTCAATCGTGGCTTTACATCCTTTTCGTATAGCGCCGCGAAGCTCTCAAACGTCATACTCACATCTGCTCGCTTCTGCATCAAGAACTGACGCTCCCATTCCAGTGCTTCCCGCTTCGTCGCAAAACCTCGCTTCAATTTCTGCTGACGCTCGCCGCGCCAATCCGTATAGCGAAACTGCACATACCACGTTCCGCTCTTCTTGTCCTTAAATGCCGCCATCTATTTTCTCCTTTTCGTCCGCGTTGCGCATTCCGTAGAGCTTTTCGTGGAAAAATTTCCGGTCAATTCGTCCTGCAATCGTAATACACCCCGTTGCCTTCAATTCCTCGTTGAGATTCCTGATGAGCTTATACGCATAAGGAACAGATACCCCCAGTTCCGCCGCAACTTCCTGCACCCTCATAAAAACTTGTTTAGGCATTTTGTCACCCCTCTCATTTTCTCTACGCTAAGCATTTTTGCTTAGCGTATTCATTTTACTACGCATTTCTGTTTAAGTCAATACTCTTTTGCTCCAAAACTTAAATTTTTTTGTTTCATTTCTTCTTGACTTCTCTTTCCTTCACAATTATACTGGTGTCAACAATACATTGAAAGGATAGACTTCTCGATGGCAATTGGTGAACGTATTCACTTTTTCCGCACACTGCGCGGAATGACGCAGAAACATTTAGGGCGTTTGCTTGGCTTCCCAGAAAAATCCGCTGATGTTCGTCTGGCCCAGTATGAAGTCGGCGCACGCAAGCCCAAAGCCGATTTAACCGCTGCATTAGCCAAAGCACTGGATGTTTCACCACAGGCATTAGATGTCCCGGATATTGATTCCGATGCTGGTTTGATGCACACGCTGTTTGCGCTGGATGACACATGGGGGTTGGAAGTCTGCATGTGCAACGGCGAAGCGCATCTTCGCGTCAATACTGCTCGCAGTGCAAAAGCCATATCCCTTTCAGAAATGCTGACTGCATGGGCGCAAATGAAAGAGAAAATGCAGAACGGCGAAATTTCCCCGGAGGAATACGCACGCTGGCGTGACTACTATCCCAAGTACGATACGACCGGTCACTGGCATCATATCACCCCCGATATATTCACCAATTTTCCCACAAATCAATCCGAGTAATAGCAAAAGGCTCTGCCGTTCTTCCCTCCGGAAGTCAGCAGAGCCTTTTTTCATCCAATAAAGTTATATTCCAGCACCCGCAAGCCATTCGCGCCATCCGACACATCAGAATAGCACGAACGCCGCGGCTGCTATCATTTTGCTATCAAACAGGCAAACCATCTTTGAAAAAGTGCGTGTTTTCAAGGTTTTGCAGCCCTTCACATCCACTTTTTCGTTATTCCCACTCAATACTCGCCGGCGGCTTGGTCGTCACGTCCAGCACGACGCGGTTCACATGCGGCACCTCATTGACAATCCTTGCGGAAATCGTGCGCACGACGTCATACGGGATGCGCGCCCAGTCGGCGGTCATGAAGTCGTCCGTCGTGACCGCGCGGATAGCGACGGTGTAGTCGTACGTCCGCTCGTCGCCCATGACGCCCACGGAGCGGATGCCCGTCAGGACGGTGAAATACTGGTGGATATCGGCGTCCAGACCGGCCTTGGCGATTTCCTCGCGCAGCACCGCGTCGCTCTCGCGGACAATCTCCACCTTTTCCGGGGTCAGGTCGCCGATGACACGAATCGCCAGACCGGGGCCGGGGAACGGCTGACGCCAGACAAGATCGTGCGGGAGACCAAGCGTTTCGCCCAGCGCGCGCACTTCGTCCTTGAACAGCATCCGCAGCGGCTCAATCAGCTGTGTGAAGCCGAGTTCCTTGGGCAGACCGCCGACATTGTGGTGGCTCTTGATGACCGCCGCGCCCGTCGCCTGACCACTCTCGATAACGTCCGGGTAAATCGTGCCCTGCGCGAAGTAGTCCAGCTTGCCGAGCTTTTCGGATTCCGCCTTGAATACTTTCAGGAAGTCACGACCGATAATCTTGCGTTTCGTTTCGGGGTCGGAAACGCCCTTCAAGTCCTCATAGAAGATTTTGCTGGCGTCGGACGCAACCAGACGCACGGGGAAAGTGTGCGTGAACACATTCACCACCTGCTCGGTTTCGCCCTTGCGCATGAAGCCGTGGTCAACGTAGACGCAGGTCAGGCGGTCGCCGATGGCCTTATAAATCAGCGCCGCCGCGACGGAGGAGTCCACGCCGCCGGAAAGTCCCAGCAGCACCGTGCCCTTTTCGCCCACGATTTCGCGGATGTTGGCAATCGCCGTCTGCGCGTAGGTTTCCATCGACCAGTCGCCCACGCAGCCGCAGATATTCAGGAAGTTTTCGATGACCGCGCGTCCCTCGTCGGAGTGGGTCACTTCCGGATGGAACTGCACGCCGTAGATGCGCCGGTCGTCGTTCGCCATCGCCGCAACGGGGCAGTTCGTGCTGTGCGCAATCGGGTGGAAACCAGCCGGGCACTTCTTCACCTGATAGGTATGGCTCAGCCAGCAGGAGGAAGCATCCGACATGCCGGAGAGCAGGCTCGTCTTATCATCCATCGTCACGGTGATTCGGCCATATTCGCGCTGTGCCGCCTTTTCCACCGTGCCGCCCAGCAAATACGCCGTCAGCTGCATTCCGTAGCAGATGCCCAGCACCGGCACGCCCAGCTGATACACGCCCTCGTCGCAGCGGGGGGCATCCTGTTCCAGCACGCTCGCCGGGCCGCCGGAGAGAATCACGCCCACGGGGTTTTGCGCGCGAATCGTCTCCAGGCTCGCGTCATAGGGCAGGACGCAGGAATACACATGGCATTCGCGCACGCGCCGCGCAATCAGCTGCGTGTACTGTCCGCCGAAATTCAGAATGACGATTTTCTGTGTTTCCGCCATTGATTGATTTCCTCCACTATTTCTTTCCCAGTTTCAAATTTCAAATTGCAAAAGCAGCACCATGTTTACACACAATGCTACCTTATATTGTGCCACATTTCCGCCGTGAAAGCAAGCCCCTGCACGGCTTTTTTTCCTGCCGGCTGATTAGTTTACACGTTAGCCTTACGTTGTTTCCTTTCATTGTTCCTTTCGGTGAAAATTTCGCCATATTTATCAGCTTTTTTCTTCTTTTGCCGCTTGACAAGGACATTTTTCCGGGTTATAATACCCATATACCTAACTGTTAAGCTAACAGGAAGAGAGGAATGCTTCATGTTTCGTCAGGATTGTTCGCACCATCTGCTTACGACCATTCTGCCTTTCTGGGAGAACCTGACCGATTGGGAGCGCGGCGGCTGGTTCGGCTATGTGAATCATGACCTGTCCGTGGAGCGCGGGGCACACAAGGGCTGCATCCTCAACAGCCGCATTCTGTGGACGTTCTCGACGGCGGCGCGGGTGACGGGCGATAAATGCCTGCTGCGCTATGCGCGCCATGCGTTCGCATTCCTGCCGCATTTTGAGGATAGTGAGCGCGGCGGCGTGTACTGGTCGGTGACGGCGGACGGCGATCCGCTGGACAAGACAAAGCATACCTATTGTCAGGCGTTCGCGATTTACGGCTTGGCGGCGTACATGCGCGCCATCGGCGAAAGCGACCCGGATTACATCCCCGCGCGCGACAAGGCGATGGCGCTTTTCCGCCTGATTGAGACGAAATGCAGCGACGCGGGCGGCTACGGCGAAGCCTATGAGCCGGATTTCACCCCCGTCGGCAACGAAAAGCTGTCCGACAACCCGAAGCTGATGGAGCGCCACGAGACGGCGTCCCGCACGATGAACACGCTGCTGCACGTTTTGGAGGGCTATGCGGAATTATACCGCGCCATGCCGGACGAAGCTGTGCGCCGCGCCGGAGAAGTCTGCTTAGAGCGTTTCCTGAACGTGATGTACAATCCGGGCAAGCGCCGCTTGGAGGTCTTCTACGACCGCAACTACCGCTCTTTGCTGGACATGCAGTCCTTCGGGCACGACATTGAGGCCTCTTGGCTGATTTGGGACGCGGCAGAGACGCTGCTGCCCGAATCAAACCGCGCGCCGTATCTGCACATGTGCCTGACGCTGGCGGAAGCTGTCCGCGAACGCGCATTCACCGACCACGGCTTGGAGAACGAAGTTGTCGAGGGCAAAGTTGACCACACGCGTGTCTGGTGGGTACAGGCGGAGACGGTGCTGGGCTTCCTGAATGCCTACGAGCTGACGGGCGCATCCACTTGGCTGAGGCAGGCGGAAGCGCAGTTTGCCTACATCCGCCGCGCCTTTGTTGACCCGCGTCCGAACAGCGAGTGGTTCTGGTCGCTGACCGAATCAGGCGTCCCGACGGACAAGCCGATTGTGGAAGAGTGGAAGTGTCCGTACCACAACAGCCGCATGTGCCTGCGGGTGATGGAACATCTGGCGTAATGTTCCATCGGCTATCGCGCTGATGCTTGCATTCATGCTGTTTTTACCTTTCTGAATGTGCTTTCGCCTTGCGCAGGGATTTCGCTCCTGCGGGAGCGACAAGGGGGCTTTGCGGTCGCCCCCTTGACCCCTTCGCAGTGCACACTCCTGTTTATTGGTTTGTATTGCTGCTTAGGAACGAAAAGCACACTAACTAAAAAACTTCCGATACAATTCAATTAACTTAGGAGAGCACCGAAGGTTTCCAAAGGGCGATCGGAAAGCCCTTTGGTCGCCTCCGCAGAGGCGAAACCCCTGCGTCAACAAGCACAAAATCATCAAGGAATCCGAAAGCCAACGAAAAAAACGGACTTTGCCCTCGCAAACATCCACAAATTTGGAGGTTTTATTCCACCATGAGCGGTATCACCATGCGTGACATTGGGCGGCAGCTGGGGGTCAGCGCCGTCACCGTGTCGAAGGCGCTCGCGGGAAAATCCGGCGTGAGTGAGGAAATGCGGCAGAAAATCATCCGCCGCGCATCCGAACTCGGCTATGTCAACCCCAACGCGCCGCAAACCACGCCCACATCCGGTTTGGATGTCGGCATCCTCATTCCGGAGAATTTTTTCTCCGTCGTGTCCTTTTATGCAACTTTCTACAAGCAGCTCGTGCAGGCGCTGACCGACGCGGGGCATTTCGGCATCATGGAACTGGTCACGCATGATATGCAGACCGCGCTGACCCTGCCGAATCTCCTGCGTTCGCGCCACGTCGATGCGCTCATCTGTCTGGGGCAGCTGACCTCCCCGTATATGCAGCTGCTGACGCGGCAGGAAATGCCCGTCATCTGTCTGGACTTCCACGACCCCTTTGTCACCACTGACGCCATTGTCAGCGACAACGCTTTCGGCGCGGCGCAATTGACCTACTGGCTGATTGAGCAGGGGCATCGGGACATCGGCTTCGTCGGGGATATCAAGGCAACGTCCTCCATCATGGAACGCTACCTCGGTTTCCTTTCCGCAATGCTGATGAAGGATTTGCCCGTGCGCCCCGAATGTGTTTTTTCCGACCGCGACCCGGAAGGGAGCATGTTCCACACCTTCCAGCTGCCGGAGAAAATGCCGACTGCGTTCGTCGTGAACTGCGATATGTCCGCGCAGGCACTGATTACCGACCTGCAAAGCCGCGGCTACCGTGTGCCGGAGGACATTTCCGTCGTGGGCTTCGACGATTTCTGCCCGACCGCTGGAAACACGCCGCCGCTGACAACCTTCCGTGTCAATTGCTCCGCGATGTGCCGCATGGCGGTCAAGCTGATTGGCGAGCGCTGCGCGGGCGACCGCAAAACCGTCGGGCGCGTGGTGATTGGCGGCGAATGCGTCTTCCGCGATTCCGCCGCGCCGGTGTCTGTCATTCACTAATCCCGGAGAGCAACTGCTTTCCGTATAAACAAACAAGTAAGAAAGAGGTACGAGAACATGGCTGTCAAGATGCTCAATGTCCCCTCCCTTCCCAACATTCCGTGGCAGGAGAAGCCGGCTGACTACAAGCTTTCCTCCCCCGTCTGGCGTTACAGCGAGAACCCCGTCATGGGGCGCAATCCCACGCCGGAAATTGCCCGCATCTTCAACTCCGCCGTTGTTCCGTGGGAGGATGGCTACATTGCCGTTCTGCGCGGCGAGCAGGTCAACGGCATCCCGTATGTCTACCTCGGACATTCCAAGGACGGCATTCACTGGGACGTCGAGCGCGAAAAAGTGCCCTTTGTGGATGACAACGGCAACCCGAAAATGCCGCACTACGCCTATGACCCGCGTCTGGTGAAGGTGGATGACACCTACTACATCATTTGGTGCACCGACTTCTACGGTGCTGCCATCGGCATGGCGAAGACGAAGGACTTCAAAACCTTCACGCGCATCGAGAACCCCTTCATCCCCTTCAACCGCAACGCTGTCCTGTTCCCGCGCAAGGTGAACGGCAAGTTTAAGCTCCTGTCCCGCCCGTCCGACTCCGGCCACACGCCCTTCGGTGATATTTTCATCTCCGAATCGCCCGACATGGAGTACTGGGGACACCATCGCCATGTGATGGGCCGCGGCAGCAACTGGTGGGAATCCGTCAAGATTGGCGGCGGCGCTGCCCCCATCGAAACGACCGAAGGCTGGCTGCTGTTCTACCACGGCGTCGCGACCACCTGCAACGGCTTCGTGTACTCCATGGGCGGCGCGATTCTGGACATCAACGAGCCGTCGAAGGTGCTGTACCGCTGCGAAAACCACCTGCTGACGCCGGAAGAGCCTTACGAAACGACTGGCTTCGTGCCGAACGTCGTTTTCCCCTGCGCTACCCTGCAGGACGGCGACACCGGCCGCATCGCCATCTACTACGGCGCGGCGGACACCAACGTCGGTCTGGCGTTCACCACGGTGGACGAGGTTGTCACCTACATCAAGGCGCACTCCAAGCTCCAATGGGGCGACGACATCGCGCAGGACGATTTCTGATTTTGCGGGGATGTACGAGTGCGTACATCCCTCTTTTTGTGCAGAGATTTCGCCTCTGCGGAGGCGACCAGAGGGCTTTGCGGTCGCCCTCTGGACTGCTTCGCGTCCCCATCTAAGTTTGTTGAGCTTTATCGAAACAGATTTAGTCGGTGTGCCTCGCGTTCTTTCAAGCAACAATACAAATCAAGTAACATGGGAGCGCACCGAAGGTTTCCAAAGGGCGAACGGAAAGCCCTTTGGTCGCCTCCGCAGAGGCGATTCCCCCTGCAACATCAAAAACAAGCAACTTAAAAATCAGCATCCAAAACAAGAAAAAAGGAGCGACCACTGCTATGCAAATCCGCAGTTTTTCCTCCCTGATGGAGTCCTACGAGCGCCTCATCGCGCGCCCAAACCCCGCCAATGACCACTTCTATAACGGGCTTTATACCCGCTACCGCTACCCCGTCCTCACCCGCGAGCACATCCCGCCCTTCTGGATGTACGACGCTGACCCCGCGTCGAACCCCTTCATGATGCAGCGGCTGGGCGTGAATGCCACCATGAACAGCGGCGCAATCAAGCTGAACGGCAAGTACTGCCTTGTCGTGCGCGTCGAAGGGATGGATCGCAAGTCGTTCTTCGCCGTCGCGGAATCCGACAAGCCCACTGAGGGCTTCCGCTTCCGGGATTATCCTGTCGTCCTCCCCGATACCTGCGCAGAGGAAACGAACGTCTACGATATGCGCCTGACGCAGCATGAAGACGGCTGGATTTACGGCGTATTCTGCTCCGAAAGCAAGGACCGCACCAGCAGCGATTTGTCCGCGGCGGTTGCGGCGGCGGGCATCGTACGCACGAAGGATTTAAAGACCTGGGAGCGCCTGCCGAACCTCAAGACGCTCCGTTCGCCGCAGCAGCGCAATGTCGTCCTTCACCCCGAATTTGTGGACGGGCAATATGCCTTCTACACCCGTCCGATGGATGATTTCATCGAGACGGGTTCGGGCGGCGGCATCGGCTTCGGGCTGTGCAAGGATATCGAGCATCCCGTCATTGATGAGGAGAAAATCATTTCCCTGCGCCGCTACCACACCATCACCGAAAGCAAAAACGGCGCGGGCGCAACGCCAATTCGCACCGACAAGGGCTGGATTCACATCGCGCACGGCGTTCGTAACACGGCGGCAGGGCTGCGCTATGTGCTGTACGCCTTCATGACGGCGCTGGATGACCCGGCGCGCGTGATTGCCGAGCCGTCGGGGATGCTGCTTGGCCCGATGGGGCACGAGCGCGTGGGCGACGTGAGCAACGTCGTGTTCTCCAACGGCGCGATTGCGGATGACGACGGCAAGGTGTACATCTACTATGCCTCGTCGGACACGCGCCTGCACGTTGCCGAAACGGACATTGACCGCCTGTGCGACTATCTGCTGCACACGCCCAAAGACCCCCTGCGTTCGCCGGGCTGCGTGCGCCAGCGCTGCCTGCTCATCTCGCACAACCTCGCGTTTATGGGAAAGAAGGACGACTAATGGCGATTGAATTCAAACTTGCACCCCTGTTCGGCAGCGGCGCGGTGCTGTGCCGCCGCAAGGAAGTGCGCGTCTGGGGTACGGCGGCGGATGGGCAAACTATCACCGGGCGCGTGACGACGGCGGATGGGCTGATTCTCTCCGAAGGCATCTGCACAGCGCGCGACGGACGCTTCCTCCTGCATCTTCCGCCGATGGAACAGGCGACCGGCTGCACACTGACCGTCACCTGCGGGGCAGAAACGTGCACATCCACCGATATTTCGATTGGCGAAGTCTACCTCGCGTCCGGGCAGAGCAACATGGAGCTGGAACTGCAAAACGCCGACGAGGGGCAAGATTTAATCTCAGCGCATGACGACCCGCTGGTGCACTACTTCAACGTCCCGAAAAAGAGCGTCTGGGATGACGACGCGATTGCAGCCGAAGCCGCGTCTCATTGGGAGCGTGTCCGCCCCGGCTATGCGCGGGATATGTCCGCCGTGGCGTACTTCTTCGCCCGCAAACTCGCGCGGACGATTGACTGCCCTATCGGCATTATTGACTGCTACTGGGGCGGTACGTCCGTGACCTGCTGGATGGATAAGGAAGCGCTGGAAGCAACCGCCGAGGGGCAGCGCTACATCACCCGCTACCGTGAGCAAGGCGGCGACAAGCCCTTCGATCAGTGGCGGCAGGAGGAAGATGCCTTTTGGGTTGAAATGAACGCATGGAATGCGCATGTTGCTCAGCTGAAGAAGGACAATCCCGGTATCTCGTGGCCGGAAATCAACGAAACCGTCGGCCCCTGCCCTTGGCATCCGCCGGTTGGTCCCGGTTCGCCGTATCGTCCGGGCGGGCTGATTGAAACGATGACAAAGCGCGTCGTTCCCGCGACGCTGACCGGCATTCTGTATTATCAGGGTGAGGATGACACCGCGAAAACCGAGCATTACGACGTGCTGCTGACTGCGATGGTGATGCGCCTGCGTCAGCTTTTCCGCGACGATTCGCTCCCCTTCCTCAACGTGCAGCTGCCGATGTGGATTGCCGCCGGCGACGAGGATAAGCACGACTGGGCGCGCCTGCGTCTTGCACAGGCACGCGCGGCGAGCGCCCTCCAGCCCGGCGGTCTGGCGATTCTGCTGGACTGCGGCGAATTCGACAACATCCACCCGACCGACAAGCGTACCCCCGGTGAGCGCCTGTGCGACGTTGCCCTGCGCGTCGTCTATGGCATGGACGCGCCGGAATCCCCCCGCGCGCTGGGGAAGTATACGCAGGGAGATACGCTCGTTGTCACGCTGAGCGCACCTGTGCTGCGCCGGGAGACGGGCGAACTGCTGCTGGAGATTGCCGGGGAGGACGGGGCGTATCACCCTGTGCAGTCGGTGACGCTGGCTGGGGCGGAGATGCGCTTGCGGAGCGTGGCGGTGCTCCACCCGACGAAGGTAAGGTATGCATATGTGAATTGGGGGAAGGTCGCTTTGTTTGGGCGGAATGGGCTTCCGCTCGCCCCGTTTGCATTGGAAGGCTAAAGGGATAAACACGCGGAAGAAGCAAGGAGAAGAAGCCAACTCAATCGCGCGAAGGGGTCAAGGGGGGACTTCGTCCCTTTTCGTCTGCCCCTTGCAGGGTCAAGGGACAGCGTCCCTTGTGGGGTTTGGGGCAACGCCCCAACTGTTTCTCGTCAAGCCTACTCAAAGGAAGAAGTCAACAAGGCGCAGGCAGCGAAGCGTCCCTGCCAGTAACTTCGCGCTCCCGCAGGAGCGCCCCCAAGCTGCTCTACCAACCACTTGCACATTGTCGCGCCAAATGGGCGCGACCGAATTGCTTGACTTCCGTTTCTATCTGCTTTCCCCGAACATCCTCTTCAATCCATCACCAAAAACAGACCAGCACGGCATCACACCATGCTGGTCTGTTCTTTATTCTGCTTACTTTTCCGGCGCATCCGGGGTGGTCGGTGTGGGCGGCACCGGGGCTTTGCCCTGAATGTACACCGGGTATGCCGCGTTCACCCGCTGACCGTCATTCACCGTCGCGGTGACGAGGACAATTTGTGTTTCCGCGTTTGCGGACACGCGCAGCTTCCCGTCGCCAGAAATCGTCGCGACGCTCGCGGGGCAGTTGACCGCCCACGTCACGTGCTTCACCGTGGCGTTCGCGGGCTGCACCGTCGCCATCAGCCGGAGCGTCGCACCCGCGCGGACGATGCGGTTGCCCGTAATCACCACGCCCGTCGCCGGAATGCCGACCGTCACGCGCACGGACGCGCGCTTGTTCGAGCCGTCGGTCGTGCGGACGGTAATCGTCGCCGTGCCCGCCTTCAGGCCGCGCACAACGCCGTTTGCATCCACCGTCGCAATGCGGGTGTTGCTGCTGCGCCAGCGGACAGGCA